>Ga0265297_10000928_pt1 | contig 76583 bp, 70 predicted proteins | sample Munlanlwell13791_FD_192502 | JGI IMG/M metagenome (GOLD analysis project Ga0265297, IMG submission 192502) | Leachate microbial communities from a municipal landfill in Southern Ontario, Canada - Leachate well 137-91 | ecosystem: Engineered > Solid waste > Landfill > Unclassified | place...
GACATATCTCTCAACACAAACTGTTCATTGATATCGCCGCTTACTTTGATATTTTCTACAGCAGCAAATGCAGGAACGCTTAAAAGCAAAATTGCTGCCATAATTAATAGTCTCTTACTCATTAGTTTCCTCCTTTTGATCCTATTTGGTATAAACTAAATATATAGTGCACACAAGGTTAGCTACCCCTAAAGTTAACAGGGATTGCCTTGTTATTACCAATCTATAGTTATATCATCCAGATTACGACAATCTTGGCTTTTTAATTTTATTCCCCACCTCCTTCTTTGCCAGTTTAAGACCGTCCGTGGATGGTATAACCAAAATAAAACATTACAAAGAGCTACTTCATTTTTAGCAGAGAAAGCCTGTCTTGTCAAGAATTTTCTTAAAAAAAGTCATAAAAACCCAGCAAAATCAAGGATATTTTGGGTTTTTAGCAAAATTTTACTATTTATTATATTATTTAAGATAAACATCTATGCGGCCTGCTGTGGAAGCCCGTATTTTTTGAGACAAAGGTGATTTTATGCTGTCACCCTCTATTGTGTATTTCTTTGTGCCTTCATCGACTACCATTTTGTTTACGATGCAATTTTTGCTGAATGTATCTTTTCTGTTAGGGTTATGATAGACAACCAGGATTTTTGAAAATAACTTGAAGGCGAAACAATTACTTTCTACGACCTCGCTTCTGCCGTTAAACTCAATTTTCTGTTCTTGTTTGGTAAAAAGTTCCGACTTAAGAATAGGAGAAAATTTAAGAGACAGCTTACCGCTCTCATCTACGCTAAACGGAGCTTTCCCCATGCACATTACAATCCAGATATTCAAGAGCTCGACAGTAGCTCCGCTTAAGCGGGCGACAAAACCTTTATTCCATAAATTTCTGTCAGGATTGGCGCTGCTTACTATAAAAGAAGAATTTTCTAGGATATTTCTCCCATATTTTTCTGCATCAAAAAAACATACTGCACATTTATGGAAATCTTCATAGAACTCCTCATGCAAGCCTTTTTTAAGCACCTCGAGGAGATATTTATATTCCATATGCAGCCAGATAGATTCATTCTCGAGCCATCCAGGCGTAAAGATTCTGCTTCTGCCAATCTCAAGCGGTTCCTTCTCTAAAGATAAATTCAGGCGATACATTTTTAATACCTTATCAAAAATATCTGTTTCCTTTAATGCCTTATAGATAGAACTTTCCTTTTGCGTTCGTAAGGCATGAACCGAACCTTCCAGAAAATGCGCAAGCGCTTTCCTTTTAAACTTAAGCGGTTTGATAATCTTGCCTTTACCGGAAAACTTCTCTACGTTGTATCGAAAATATGTAAAATAAACCCCGGTATCCTTATCTAAAGCTTTTTCTATGCCGCTATTTATTTTATCAATCAGCGCGTTTAGAAAATTTTTAAGCCGGGTTGATTCTATTTTCTTTTGCTTTCCCGTAATGTGCAGAAAAACTTTTTTTCTAAAATTTTCCTTTAAAGAATTGGATTTTTCCCACCAAAACATATCCTGCTCTTTGGCTCGGACTTTAGCGTATTTCTTAAGCAATCCCTCTAGCCCTTCTAGAAATCCATAGGTTTCCTCTGCCAGATTAAAATCGTCAGCGCCTTTTTTATTCAAAGCTGATATCGCTTCGATAAGCAAAAGACAGGCGCGCTTAAGCTCAAAAGTCTCGCACATAGACGAACCAAAAAGAGCCGGCAGGCCGTTTAAAGAATCGCACCAGCCCGGCTTATCAGCTTCCATCTCAATGCCTATACCATCCGGGTCAAGAGTTGCAGCCTTATTAAGGATAAGTGTCAAAATCTTTTCAAGGAGGGTTGTTGTGTAGATTTTCCCCTTCTTATCGCGCAGGAAATTGGCAAATTTTGCGCGGGAAGTTATGATGTCTTTTTTCTCTTCCACTTCTTCAATTGAATGCCACTGATAAATTTTTTTGTCTTTTAAATGGTAACGGCGGCTGCGCTCTTTAACGCGCCACTCATCATCCCAGAAAGAATATTCCCTGGTTAAAAACAAATCTTGTAGTTTATCCGGATAGAAATAAAGGAAGTTTTCAATTAAATCGAGGTTATAGCGCCAATGGTCTACCCAATACCCTTCTCCGTGGGAAGCCTGGGGCTCTCTTTGCGCTTTAGCAACTAACTCTGCGGCTAATTTTTCCCTTTGCTTGGCAGCAATACCTTCCTCTTTAAGCACTTTAAAAAAATCACCCAGATGAAAACCTCCGGTCATAAGAGAAAGTATTTTTTTATCAGTTATGCCGAATTGATTTAATATCTTGCGCGCCTGTGGCAAGCTAAAGAACAGTTTCTCGCCTTTTACTACCAACGGGTTATACCCGTCAATTTTTATAAGATTAAGAAAATAAACTATGTTGGATTTTTCAAGGGAAGGGTTAAAAAACAGGTCTACCCTGCGGTTCTGGTTTATATCGCGGTAATTTGCTTCTCCCTCGCTAAAATAGGAAGGCAGCAGCTTGAATTTATTATAATCCCTTTCGAGGTCTCCGTGTTTGCGGGAAAAAATATAATAACTGTTTTTATCGGTAAATTTGTAAGGATATCCTCCGCGCAAAACATTATCAAGATAAGTGCATCTCACATACTCTTTAAGCCTGTCCGAAGAACACACAGAAGAACAATCATCTTTTATTTTTTCAATAATGTTTTCGTTTTCCTGCGCTTTTTCTTTTAAAAAAGCGGCATCTATCCCGGAAACAAAATCTTCGATAAGCTTCGACTTAAAAGATGAGCCGAGCATACTGTAAAAAATCTTAACTTCTCCAGGCTGAATACGCCAGGTAAAATGGTTAAAAACGCAGGGAGTTTTCCCGCTCAAAACCTGCGTAAGAGGCGTCTTAAAACTATCCGCATAAAAATTAACCGGGACGGAATAGGAAGTATCCTGCGCAAAAATTGCCGAAGGGTCTACTATTATATAAGGCGATATTTTTTTGCCGTTCTCTTCGTAAAACGCATATTCGAAATTTGCGCCATCAACGTATTTTGTCTGGCTTGAATCTTTAGGATCGACAACCATACGGAAAAATGCCAGATTATCATGAACTTCCGCGCGCATCCACGCTTCCATGGTCCTTGCTAAATCCTTAAGCAGCACGTTATTTAATCCAAAAGGCACTATTTTTGGCAGTCCATCAAGAATTTCAAGTTTTATTTCTTTGTCGGAAGTATTTTTAATAGATAAAACGCGCACCAAGGCGCCGGCGGAACTAGCCGGAAGAGTAAAATATTTTATGCGCAGGTTAAGGCCAAGCTCCGGATTGTTCTTGCGTATGCTAAACGAAGAACTTTTTATAACCATCTCTTCGTTACGTTCATAATCAGAAATTACGCGAAAGGGTTCATAATTAATTTTATCGTTTATCTTAAGGAATGTCCTAAAACCAACCAATGGAGCGAAACAATAAGCATTGTTCGCCGGGAAAAATTCGGTTATGGCGTGGTCTTTGTCTTTTACCCCGAAACTTATAACGCCCTGCGCGCGGTTGACATAAAAAACCCACATCGGCACTCCCCAGGCACCGGCTACACCCGGAAGAAAATTCGAAAATGGATGTTTGCTGTTATAGTTTTTTATAATGAAACTCCCGTCATCGCGAAGCATATAATCTTTATCCATATATTCTCCTTTATAAACGTAAGTAAATTATTTAAACAATTTAGGTATCGCTTTTAAGGAAGAAATTGTTTTTGCGTTCTTGTATTTACCGGCTACCGACGCATGGCTTGAGCCGCCCTTAACGAATACAACATCAACGGCCGCGCGCCTTGCCGTTTCAAGGTCTATATCCATGTCTCCCACAAATACCGTTTCGCTTTTCTTAACTGCGAGCTTTTTTATAAGAACATTCAAAATCTTAGGGTTTGGTTTATTGCTCTCAATCTCATCGGCGCATAAAACCATATCAAAATATTTCTGTATACCAAGCGTTCTGAGGATTAAATTAGTGAAATAGCTCGGCCTGTTGGAAGCAATCGCGGTAAGTTTGCCCTTACGTTTTAACTGGAGAAGAATATATTTTGCGTAGGGCCGAAGCTTTGAATAGACTTTAAGCGATTGCTTATGATGCTTCCTGTATATGCGAAGGGCTTCTTTTATTTTCTCGGGAGGGAAAAAAGTTTCCATAAATATCCTGTCCCCCCTGCCTACTTTACTCTTCGCTTCTTTATAGCTTACTTTCGAAAGCCCTATTCTGCTACGCGTAAAATTAAGGCTTCTTTCTATCGCCCTGTAAGCATCAGCTAAAGTGCCGTCAAGATCAAATATAAAGAGCTTTTTTCTAGTCATAAGAATCAAACAGCCGCCTAAACAACAAACTCAATTTTAACCTAAAATTCTGAGTTTATATTTGGTAATTACAATAATTATCGCTTCCAGAGAACGAACCGGTTTTTAATTTTAAGCGGATTAAGGAAGCTGCGCCAATTTTGAATATCTCGCCTAAAGCAAACGGCATAACTCCGGCAACAAGCGCGCTGTTTAAGGAAAATTTATGTACGCACGTAAGCCAGATTATTCCGAAAAAATACACGCAAAAGGCAATTGAAGAAAAATAGCAGAAATTTCTTAAAAAAGTATTTTTCTTCGGGAAAAAGAAAGGGAAAATAAATGAAGCCGCCATAAAGCCAACCAGATAGCCTCCTGTAGGGCCCAGGAAATAAAGCAAACCGCTTCCTGCATTGGTAAAAACCGGCAATCCTATTGCGCCTAAAGATAAATAAATTGCCTGCGATAATGCTGCCTGCCTCTTTAAAAAAACAATGCTAAGGTAAAATACAAAAGTCTGCAAGGTAAGCGGGACCGGCGTAAAAAAAAGCGGTATACGCACATAGGCAGAAACTACCATTAAAGCAGCAAAAGAAAATATTGCGCAGATACGCAGCGCAAGATAATTTTTCTGGCTAAGAATTGCGGTTTTCATAATTGGCCTCCCTTTTGACATGCAATAGTTAAAGGTAAATACAAATAATTCTATCTCCAACAATTTGAGTTTTAAAAGAAAGTATTGTAAGGCATATATGCCAAAAAGGCAAGCCAAAAATGAGGTTATTTATCAGGCTCTTTCTCCTGTAAATACAGATAAGCTAACCCTGCTTATGTTTCAAGGGCAGAGAAAAATTAAAAAATTTCTTAAAGGGATTAAGCTCCATATATCGATTAGCTCTTAAGGCTGCTTTCAGCTCTTTGCCTTGAGCCAGGACTTCAGATTCTCCTTTTTGCATAAGCTCCTTTGCAATAGTAAAGTCCCCCCAGGAAAAATTTTCCAGATTAGGAGAAATAAGAAAATCTATGCCGCCTAAACTTTCTTCTATAATCCTTTTGTATCGTATTCTATCTGCGATGTTCATTACATCCATCGCATTTCTGGCTGAAGGAAATTTATAGCCAGTACCTTCCAGGTTTACTCCGATTATGAAATCGACCTTATCTCTTATTATTTTAGCCGGCACCGGCATAAGCACTCCGCCGTCTATTAAGACTTTATTTTCTATTTTAAGCGGCGGAAAAAAACCAGGGTATGCAGAAGAAGCAAGCACGCCCCTGTATAACGGGCCGCTGTTAATAGCTATTACCTCGGCGTTAAGCAAATTAACTGCGGTAACATAGAAAGGCACTTTGCAGTCCTTAAAAGAATTATCTTCAAAAAGGCCCCTGAAAATCTTAAGAAAAGGCTTTAAATCTACAAGCGAAGATTTTGCTATGCGCAGGTTCCAGATATAAAATTCTTTTGCGAGGTCAAACCACTTTTCAAAAAATGCAGTTTTAGCTTCAACGTTGGCAGGAGAAAAACTTGTTTTAAGAAGAGAGAGCTCTTTCTGGTGCTCATTTATAATCTCAAAAAGCCTTCCCTCAACTTCTTTTGCGCTTTGCGTTAAAGCATAAACGCCGCCTATCACTGCACCTATGGATGTTCCGGAAACAATATCAATTTTAATTTCAAGTTTCTCAAGCGCCTTAAGAAGCCCTACGTGGTAGAAGCCCAGTGCAACTCCGCCGCCCAAAGCAAGACCTATCTTCAAAGTTTAATCCTCCTCTAAAATAAAAAGGGCAGGCTTAGCATGCCTGCCCTTTGCAAGTCCATAATAAATTACTCTTTAGCTATAGCTACAGTAATTACTCCGGCAAGGATAAAGAATAAGCCAATACACCCTTTAATTACCGTCCAAAGGCTCGGCCACCAGCGGATAAGGGCAACTAAACCAATAAGGATAAACACTATTCCCAGAATAATTTTGCCTATCATTTTTGTTGTATCCGGGGATTTCTTAACTTCTGCTTCCTGGGTTTTGTTCTGCTCTTCCATCTCGCACCTCCTTGGGTTAAATACTTATATCTCTTACAAAATAATATATAGTTTTGCTATCTTTGTCAATGATAATTTGACAATCGGACGATTTTTCCTATTATTGCCCCATAAGTATAACCTTTATTATATGCAAGCTTAATGTAGCCGCTGTCGATATTTATATCGGGATTGGGGTTTACATCAATAATAAAAAGGGCTCCGGAAGCCTCCCTTAAATCCACCCTAAAATACCCCCTGCAGCCCAAAGCTTTTGCAGCTTTTCTTGCTAAACTTATTATCTTATTCCTCAAATTTTTTCTTATTTTTGGTTTATAATCCGGCATAGTTAAATGATAATCCAAAGTTTTGTTTTTCCATTTTGCCTCATAAGTCAAAAAAGGCGCAATTTCAAACCGGCCCTTCATGCCGCGTTTATGCCCGGGCAAAAACCCTTTACATCGAGAATAATCAATTTCCGATATACCCAGGACTTCATAATGATTATTTCCGATGAACGCTACGCTATATTCTTTGCCTGGCAGGAATTCCTCTATGATGAGGCCTTCAGGAAAATACTTCCGGCGTTTTTTTATAGCAGAAAACAATTCTTCTTTATTGTGTACAAGGGAATCTTTGTGTATACCGCAGCTGCCGTCATCGGCGCACGGTTTCACAAAAAGCGGAAAAGTGAAGCTTAACGCACCTACCCGCTTCGCGGACGAAGCGAGACGAGCAGCCGTGGCTTCTTTGGATTCGGAGGTTTCGCTCTGTTTAAGCGAACCCTTAACCGTCCGCCTCTGGCGGGCTGGTTCATGGGTAAAATTCTGCATTATCCTTTGTTTTGATTTTTTAACCAGAATGCCGCGCGCAACCGGCAGATTATTTTTCTCCAAAATACTTTTGGCCTTCATTTTATCAAGGCAGGAAAAAAGCGCAAAACTTCCGTTTCCGGTAAATGGTATTTTTGCACTTTCAAGCAATTCCACAAAAACAGCTTCTTTCCCGGGGTCTTTACTAAAGCCTTCAAACAAATTAAAAACGCAAAATGGATTTATATTTGATATTTTTTCCTTCAGGCGGGAAGTATTTTGGAAATCACTTTTTTTGATAAAAAAAACTTCCGGCTGGATGCCTTTTTTCAGAAAAGTTTTTTCTATAGAATCTTTGCAGCGCGAAACTGCGATAAGGTCTCCTCTTGCGCTTTTCTCTTTGGCGATAGTTATTAATATTTTACGCCGGGGTGCATACCTTACAATCATAATTCTATAATCTGCCACCCTCCTGCATAAATAGCCAAAATTTTCCCTTTCACTATGATTCTACTGAAAATATATTCTGGATTCCCCAGCGCTTTTAAGGGGACAACTATCGATGCGGTATTACCTTTTGAACTTACCTTTATCCCATCTATGTGGACTCTTTTTCTTCTTTCATAGGAAATAACCACATTGTCTTTTGCCTTGAAGAATATTTTAGGCATTGAAGAAAAATCTTTATCTTTTCTGTAACCTAAAAGATACACGTCGGATTTGAACCCTTTGGCGATTTTTTCTTTAAAGGAAATATTTATATGCAGAGATTCGTTGTCTTTAGAATAGGATATTTCAGAGATTAATTTTGAATTGACGCGAGGTACTTCCAGCGGTTTTTTCTCTTTAAGATTTATTACCGGATAAAAACATAACAATTCATTTTTCCTCACAAAACTTAACAGATAGTTTCTAGCAAAAGAAAGCTGGCTCTTGTAAAGAGCAAGGGCCTTACGCTTATTGATAATTTCATCATCTGTCAGGTAAACTTTGTGCCATGTTATTCCGCAGCCAACATAGTCGCCGGGCGCATCCAGCCCAAACGAAGGAAGATATTTTCTGGCCTTTGGCCAGCCTACCTTATGAACAAGATAGTAAGAAACATCCGGGCCGTCTACCGCCCCTTTAAGGTCAAGAAGAGCTATATTGGTAAATACGTATAAACTTCTGTGGTCAGGATTTGTATCGTAAGGGCTGGATACGAATATCTTTGTTGGCTTAAATTCCGTAAGCACCTGTTTGAGGTCGCCCAAGATGCTTTCTCCGATATATGGCGCGCCGTACGATAAAGCGTTCTCATAAGGGACGCGGCCTATGTGGGTAAGCATACTTTTCGCAGGCCATTTTTTATCCCAGAAGCTTGCAAGAATTGCTTCAGTGAACCTGTCAGGATAACCTAAAAATATAAGGTCTTCTTTCTTGACGCCTAAAAAAGCCGCTGCGTCATATGCTTCTTTCTGCCTGGTTTTTCCTATATTAACAAAGCCTTTTCTTGAGATAGCCGGATTTTTCTTATAAAAAAAATAGGATACTTCGTTATATTCCCCGTTGGTAAGATAAACTATTTTGACTGCGCAATTGTTTTTTATGGCTTTCTGAATAACTCCTCCTAAAGCTATAATTTCATCGTCCGGATGCGGGGCAAGAATAAGAACCCTGTCCTTTGGAGAAAAATTAGGCTTAGCTAAGCATGGGCAGGCTATGAAAATTATAAAAACCGGAGAAAAAAACAGTATTTGTTTTATTTTGCTCATTGATGATTCTTTCGCACAGTTAGCTTAAAACCATTCCTTTTGAATGCTTCGCATAATATTGTTTTAATGAGATAGCTGTAGTCTTTTCCATTGAGTTTACAGATAATAGGTAAATCGCTGTAATAAGGCGAGAGTCCGGGCAGCGGGTTAATATCGATGATTTTGGGAGTACCTAAACTGTCCAGCCTGAAATCTATTCTGGCTACATCGCGCAGCTCTAAAGCCTTAAATGCTTTTATAGCGTAATTGTTTATAGCGGCCTGAGTGCTTTTATCAATTACGCTTTGAGGCTCATATTTTATTCTTTCCTCCCAGTTTCTTTTATTTTCCTGTGAATATAAGAAAGGCTCACTGGATTTAAATTGAGGCCTAATACGCATCATTCCCAGGACAAAAGGAAATTTGTTGCCGCAAACACCAACAGTTATTTCATCACCTTCCAAAAATTCCTCAATCAGCGCCGGCTGTTTATATTTTCTGAATACAAAATTTGCTCTTTTTTTAAGTTCAGAAAAATTATTTACTACCGAATTTAAAAATATACCCCTTGAAGAACCTTCCCATCGCGGCTTAACTATAAAAAGTTTATTTTTCCTAAAAATCTTCTTTAAAAAACACAATTGGGAATTATCCCTGACCGTAAAAGCGTAAGGGACAGGTATGCCGGCTGTTTTCAAAAAGATATTGGTAAGATATTTATCCAGGGTAAGCCCCAATACCGTAGGGTCCGAACCTGAATAAGGTATGTTCAGGCTTTCAAGGGTACAAGGCACCTCTGATTCTCTCGCGCGCGAAGCCCCAAGGCCTTCTGCCAGGTTAAATACAAAATCTGGTTTCACCCTAATGATATCATTTACAACGCTTCTACTTTGCTCTATGCGGTAGACAAATGGCACAAAAGCCTTCAGCTCTTTATGCAAAGCATCAATGGTTTCTATCTCATCGTACTCTTCGCAGCTATCGTCTTTCAGGCCTTTTTTCTTTAAATTAAAAATTATCGCTATTTTTCTTATGCGTTTAACTTTCACTGATTTTTTTGTTTTTCCCGGTAACACAGGTAAGCAACCTTACAAGAGGCCTGTGTAGTAAACAGGGACAATTTTTTAATTATTCTTTGGGGTTATAATAAAAGAAGGTTTCGTTTTTATAATTCCTGAGCGTAAGCCCTTCGGGAGATTGGGAAAGCACATAATTTGGGCCTATTGGGATTTTACCCCTGCCATCTATCCCATCAACTACAAATGTAGGTATACACATGCCGCTGGTGTGCCCCCGCATATTTTCTAGAATATCTATGCCTCTTAAGATAGACGTCCTAAAATGGTGAGCGCCGACAACCGGGTCGCATTGGTATAAATAATATGGCCTTACCTTGATTGACTGAAGCCGCTGGCATAACTCAATCATGGTTTTAATATCATCATTGACGCCCTTAAGGAGAACCGACTGGTTGCTTAAAACTATGCCGCAACGCTGTAACTTTTTGCAGGCTGAGATTGCCTGGGGAGTAATTTCATCCGGATGATTAAACTGTGTATTTATCCATAGATTTTCATATTTTTCCAAAACCCTGCAAAGATTATCGTCTATCCTTTGGGGAAGGACTACAGGAGCCCTGGTACCTATGCGTATAACTTCTATATTTTTTAATCCGGCTACGGAAGAAAGAATATAATCAATCTTCTCCGTGGGCAAAGTCAGGGGGTCCCCGCCCGAAACAATTACTTCTCTTATCTGCCGGTTTTGCCTCACATAGCTTAACGCAAGGTCGATATCTTTCAATGTCGGTTCTGGTATGCGGCTGCGCCAAAGGCGTTTTCTGGTGCAATGCCGGCAATACATAAAACAACGCCCAGTCACAATGAGCAGCGCTCTATCCGGATAACGGTGGACAAGGCACGGTGCCGGCGAGGTTTTTTCTTCGCCAAGAGGGTCAATCTTTTCATGAATCTCGCCTTTTATTTCTTCTATAGAAGGGACGCATTGCCTGCGTATAGGGCTGTCCAAATCGTTTAAATCTTTAATAAGCGAAAGATAATAAAGCGGGATGCGGATGTGAAAAGTTTTTATGGCTTGTTTGACTAACGGCTTATCTTCTTCCGGTATCGAAATAAATCTGGCAAGGTCTTCAATATTTTTAATCGAATTTCTATAAGATGCGTGCCAATTTTCCTCTGAAGTTATCTCTGTTTTACACTCAGCACTATCACTACCTCCAGGCTCCTCATCCAGAGACTCCATTCGCTCTGTTTTTTTTCTTTGCTCGCTGTTAACACCGGCTGCATCTGTAGCGGCAAAATTTTTATATTTAGTCATGTTCGGCTCTCTCCTTTACAATTCCTTAACCTTAGAACTCATTACCCCTTCGGGAGCAATTTGACTAAACACTTTTTCTATTAAAAGCGTAAAAAGTGCAAGTCTCATTTAAAAAAAAGCCCTCTTACCACTTTAAAGATAAGAGGGCTAAATATATTCATTCTTAAATTTTAATATCCCTGGGGCTCTCCTGACGGCGGCTCCTCTGAGATTGCTGATGGGCCTTCTTCTTCAAAAATATAATTATAATTTTTTGCCTTAAGTCCGGCATCGGTTGCCTCAGCAGCAATCTCCACATTATCGCCTACTTCAAGATAAGAATCATCGAGAAATTCCTTGGTAGTTAACACTTTTGTATTGTCAATTACGACAAAACTGCCGTCTGCAGCTATTTCTTTTATTATCCCTTTCACGACTTCTTCTTTCGGCTGTTCTGCGGCTTTTGGCGCGCCTTCAGTTGCCTGCGGCGCATTTGTCGCCGGCGTAACGCCCTGGGTTGCCTGCGGTGTATTCGCAGTTGCCTGCGCGTCGGAAGGTTTCTGCGCCGGCTGCGCAAACGTTACAGCAGAAAAAATAAAGACCGAAAGAATAAACAAATATGAAAACTTTTTACCCATTGTAGCTTCCTCCTTTTTAGAACTCTTCAGCATCTTCATCGCCTTCTTCGTCGAAGTCAGATTCTTCATCCAAAGGTTGCACAACTTCAACCTGCGGCGGATCAAGCCTTATTATTTTTAATTCTGCATCGCAACTAACGCAAAAACAAGTATCTCCTATTTCAAGATAATCTTCAAGTTCGAATTCATCTGAGCATTCCGGGCACTTCACCATCCTTACCTTGGGCATCAAAAACCTCCTCTTATATTTTGCCTTCTTTTTTCAATTCTTTTTCTGCCGAAAGCCAATCGCAAGCTTCGCTGCCTTTGGGCTTGCCGTTTTTAAGCCATATAAAGTAGGCTCGTTCTTTTATCTTTTCGATGTCCTGAGGTGAATATTTTTTTGCCGTTATATTTTCTTTCTTGCTGAAAAATTTTTTTATCATATTCATCCTTTAAATTTAGAATATACTAAAAAAATCCTCTTTGTCAATAGCTTTTGATGTTTTACGCTCGGGTCGAGCAAAAAATTTTGCTTAATTTGTTTTTTAATTTTGCCATATATTCTAGAAATGTTAATCAACGCGTTTTAGGGGTGGGGGTGAATGAAAGGTATTTGCCCAGCATAAGGCGTGTTTGTGCATCCAGGGACGGAAAAGAACCAAGCACCGCCGATATAAAGGGTGTTAACAGCCATTGGAATAAAAACGATACATATATGAGCCTTGAAATATTTTTTGGCCTTGGAGGCAGGAACTCAAGGCTTATTATAATACAAAGCAGCAAGATAAATGAAAGGGAATGGAAAACTACGCTGTTTATGTACGAAAGGTTAAAAAGGGCGAGCGAATCCTTCAGAACGATTCTACCTGAAAACAAAATCAAAGGCGTGATAAAACTTATTATTATTGCCCAAGTCGCCCAGTTTACATGGCCGTCTAAAATCTGGTACAGCTTTCTTAATTTTATTATAAAAGGAATTTCTTTCTCCTTCAAAAAATGTTGCGCCAAAAAAATAAAATTTTCAACGCCCCACGCCCATCTTCTTTTTTGCTTATACTGGACTTTTACCGTATCAAGCCAGTTCTTCCCTACTGCTATGTCCATATAAACAGGAATATCCAGGGGATAAGTTTTGTAGTCGCCCTTAAATTTCAGGAAACATTTCCAAAATATCAGGGAATCATCCGAAATTAAATCCACTGGCCAGTAATCCACTTCGACAAGTGTTTTAAAACTCATGCTGTGCGAAGAAAAAGTTATGAATTTTTCATATCGCATTCCTTCAATAAACTGCCAGAAAGTAGAGCCTGTCTCTATAACGCGCGCAAAAGCCGGTGCGGTATATATATTATTGCTATATATAGGTAAAGGCTGGAAACTGGTATGATACCTTTTCGGATTCACCAAAAAGTTATAGGTTAGACAGGAAAAATACTTCTCGTCCGGACAGGTATCGGCGTCAAAACAGGAAATTATTATATTTTTAGAATCATAACCTTTTTCTTCAAGGCGGGCCTTTACCTGTTTTGCCGCATAAGTCGCGTTGGCTCCTTTCGCAGTGATTTCTCCCGGTACGTCTTTCGGATGAATTGTGATTATAACGTCAAGAAAATATTTTTTAAATTCATCGCTTATTGCCTTAAGCTTATCGTAGCTGCCCTGCGCCCTTTCTTCTCCAGCTAAAACCACTATGATTTTATCTGCAGGGTAATCTGTTTCTTTTAAAAATTTAAGACTGCCGGCTATTAATTCCTGCGGCTCCTTATAAATCGTATAAAGGACCACGTGGATTATGTCTTCTAATTTTAAATCGGAATTTACATCCTTGCACATGGAAAGCCAGTCGTTATTTTTTTTGGAAAGCATCCTGTAATGGGCCATTAATAAAAGTATGCTTGAATAAAGAAGCCGGGCGACCCAGTAAAGAAGGTATATTATAATAATAACTATTGCGGCGAGCGGCTTAAATATAAAAAGAACCATAAGAAAAATAATTATGAACCAGCTGAGGAATCCCGGTATAATTTCAAGTATTCGTTTAATCTTTTCTTCTCTCATTGGAAATTCTTCCCTCTATAAGCGGCATTATTTGTATTTTAAAAAGACTGAACGTATTCCCCTGCGCAATTTTGTCTCTTATGTAAAGCGTTTCCGAATGCGCATCGTAAAATATTTTTGAATTAAAACTATTCAGGGTATAGAGTTCAAAACTTACGCCTAAATTATCCATATCCAGCGCCACAACCTTAAGCCCGTCATTAACTATAAGATAGCGCTCCCGAAGGCCCAAAAATGCATCTTTTATATTCCTTTCAGCCGTGTAAATGGGCTTTGCCGGATCTTCCGAGAAAGAATTCTCATTGGAAATATCAATAACCCAAATATTTTTCTTATTCCAGAAAATAAGCTTATTGTTGTTTGCTATAACCTCTTCTATCGAATTGGCAAGGCGTTCTTCAAAAATCTGCTCCGACACTTTTTTCACGCTTTCGAAATTTGTATCCAGGAAATAAATACCGCTATCGGTAAAAACTAATATTTTCTCTGTGAACATCTGCCTCATTAAGAAAAATTTGTAAACATTAAAATCAAATTCTATTTTTTCGATACCTTTAATCTCAGGAATGAGAAAAACATCGACGCTGTTAACAAGCGACGGTTTTATTTCAATTTCCATGTGATACGGATAGAAACCTTCTTTTTCCAGAACCAGGCTGTATTTACGCGGCATCAGTTCCCGTATCGTGCTTGGAGTTGCTTCGTCCATTTTTTCTCCATCAAGATAAACAGTTATTGCCCGCGGCAAAGTTTTTATCGAAAGCGCCCCTGTTTTTAAAAATTTTTTTGATTTTACGTCGAATTTGTAACCGAGGGAATAATACACTATTATCGGGGTTAAAATAATGAAAGCCAGGGAAAATAACCAAAAAGAAAGATGCCTTATAAGCGAATAATATTTTTCCTGCATATCGTAATCTCCCAAATCAGTTATCTATAGAGCTTCAAGGCAAGTTTAGGGGGTAACCAGCCAAACTCTAAGCAGCAGAATACAATATAAAGCTAATTTGGTTTTTGTCAATTAGAAGGTGATAAGATGCAAGAAGCCCTGTTAAGCCTTGTTGCTTACAAAAGTTCTTTTTAAGGAATCAGCGAGCCTGCCTTTTTTCATTTCACGGCTGATAGTTGCAAAAAGCAAGCGCGGTATTACGATAGAAAGCGACAGAACCTCGCCAAAGGTAAAGAATTTAGTTACAAAGATATTTTTCCATAGAATCTTTAAGTAACGCGACGGCGTATAAAAAGAAAATTTTATGGTTCTGCCTATTTTCTTAAGCGCAGGGTAGTCATACATATCCGAATAAAATTCCCCTCTGTCGGTAATATGGTAACCGGGGGAATTTTCCGCAAGTTCCCGTAATGGCGAAAATTTTTCTATGCGAAGTTTGTTGCAGGCAATTGAGTCAACCCCTATTTCTTTGGCAAACTGTGCGATATAAAGCATTTCTTCTTTTGTTTCGCCAATATTACCGTAAATAAAATATCCGCTATAATATATCGGGTATTTCGTAAGCACCTTAAAGGCCTGCCTTATCGTGGCTGAATCAAAACCTTTATTTAACTGGGCAAGTATCCTGTCATGCGGGGATTCTATGCCAAGCAATAGCGCTTTGAAGCCCGCTTTTACCATTTTTTCGAGAAGCCGCGGATGTTTCGCTATTTCCAGGCGGGCCTGAGCGACAAATCTCTTTTTTATTTTATTTTCGACAATCTTATCGCACAATTCTTCCGCTCGTTTGATATCTACGAAAAGATTATCGTCGCTAAAAAGAACAACCTTCGCAGAGATATCTTTAAGTTCCGCAATTACCGAATCAACGCTGCGCGCCGAATATGTTCTTTTCTGGCCCAGGGGATTTAAATTAAAAGTGCAAAATTTGCAGTTATAAGGACAGCCCCTGGCGCTTAAAACCGAATCGAAAGTAAGGTCCATTATATTTACGCCATTTACGCTAAGCCGGTATTCGTTATTACGCAAAGCGCGGTCAGGCGCAGGAATATTGTCTACATCGCGTAGCGGCCTGTTTGCATTATGAATTATTCTGCTGTCTTGCCTGTATGAAATGCCTAAAATATCTTTAAGGGGATTTCCTTTAAGTATTTCCTGTATAGTCTCTTCTCCTTCGCCCCGGACGATAATTTTTATCGGCGGGCAGGTCTTAAAAAGCTCTTCCGTCATTTCTGTTGCCTTGTATCCGCCCACAACCAAAGGAATATCTTCCGGCATGCAGGAAAGCAGGCCGCAAATTTCTTTAAATTGCCTGTCCCAGCCGATGCTTACACAAATAATATCGATTTCCTTTCTTATAAACTCAAATAGATTAACCGGGTTGGTCAATTCTTTTTCATAACGCAAATCAAGCAATGTTATTTTATCTACACAGCCCTCCGCGCTGGTAGCAACATACTCCAGGCCCGTCGGCGGGAAAAGCTTCATTACGCTGGTTGCGTGGTTTTCGATGTAGGGATTTAAAAACAAAGCGTGTTTATACTTAGTTCCATTAAGCATACAGGATACCTCCTAAATGTTTGATGCTAAAATTGAGTGGTGCCGGGGCCTAAAAAAAATCTGACGGGAAGAAAGGATATATTGCAAATTACCGTTACATATCGCTCTCGGCTAATATATCTTTTATCTGCTTAAGTATACCGAGATACTGTTCTCTTTCTACCCCTGATATTTTACCAAACACCTTAACAATCATTTGTTGTTTACGTTCGCAAATTTTCTTGACAATAGAATTTCCGCCTGCGGTTAATTTAACTTTTATTATTCTGCGGTCGTCTGGGTCAAAAATGCGCGCTACATAACTATCTCTTACCAGCCTGTCGACTATGCCTGTCATTGCAGGAGTTGTTACATTCATGAAATTAGCAAGTTCAGTCATCCTTGATTCGCCCTCTCTGCTTAAGAATTCCAGAACGAAAAATTGCGGAAGGGTTATCTTGGTTTTATGCAATTCCCTGGTAAGCCTTCTGGTAAATTCCTTGAACATCGCAGGCATAATTTCATTAACCTTATCTGCAAAGACTTCTATAGCTATAGGCATAAACCTCCTTGGGTAAGATAATTAATGATATTAACTATTAAAAGTCTTGAATATAACACATATTAATAATTCTGTCAAGGCAACCGCCTTCCTTGATTGTTAAGGTATTATGATATTAGTAAGAAATTTACCTTACCTTGCTGGTTGGTTGTTGCTTGCGAAATCCAAAAACAGTTAAAGCGTCTTTTATAATTATAAATGACAAAACAGGCGCAATAATTAATATGTTTAAATTATACTCTATACTTTGCGAAAAATTTCCTCTAAAGAAAGCATTAAGCGCGTGCAGCGAACCCTCTGCCGGGCAGAAACCGAATAATCTCTCCCAGATACATAAATCGGGAATGTTTAGGCTGGAAAGGTCAATTAAGCAAAGGCAGAAAATAGCTGCAGAAAATACCAAAAGCCGCGCGCGAGGAGTCGAAAGCGAGGCGCTTTCAATTATAATTTTTTTCACTTATCGTTTAATGAGTGGTTTTCCGTCTGCGCTTTTAAGCTGGTCTGCTGCTATAAGTATAAGATCTATCAACCACCAAATACCGCAGCCTCCAAACGTTAGAAGCTTTAATATGCCAAGGCCAATGTAGCCAAGGTAAAACCTGTCTATGCCAAGGTGCCCGAGAAATACCGATAAAAGCAACGCCACAATCCATTCTTTTTGCCCTTCGCATTGTTTTATTACTTTGACGCCGCAATTTACGCAAATTTCAGCTTCAGCTTTTATTTCTTTACCACAAGCCCTGCAAAACATTTCACATCCTCCTTAATTACCGTAAGGAATTATTCCGAAAAAGCTAAATAACCCATTATAACTCCGCAACCAATAAGCGACGCGAAAGAGATAAACGGCACGCCATTTAAAACGTTTATAGCCATCAAAGCCCCTATCCAGCCTTTTTTGTTTCTCGCCAATGCAATCTTATACCAGAGATAACCGGAAAAAGCGGCATAAATAGCAGAGAAGAAAAGGCTTACAATCATCATTATGGGATTTGCAACTACCGGAGCTTTGCCAGCGCCGCTTAAAACGCTGATTAAACCGGCGGAAAAACCGGTTACGAAACTGAGTAAAAATAATCCCACTGGAACAAAAATCCATAAATAATTCATCTTTGCAATTTTAAATCTTAAAAAGAAATGGCCGAATGGAATCCATGCCAGGAATAAAGGTTCACTGCTTGTTTTCTTCGCTATAAATTGAAGGCATATCGATGTATAAACATAAATTATCAGGCCAATAAACAACCCAAACAAAATCATCCCGCCGATTACGCCGGCAGCGACTCCAATCGGTACTGTGGATTTTTCTAACCCCGGAGACATTTTAGAACTGGATGGGGCAGAAGTTTCAGGAATGGTTTCTTCTTGGCTACCCGAAGTTTGTAAACCTGAAGATTCATCCCTTCCGCCTGGATATGTTTCAGCCGGCACAGGTGTGGTTTGTGGATTTGCCTCTTCGGCTACCGTAACGCTTTCTATAATTACCTTCTGGCCGTTTATCGAATCGATATCCGTCAGGTAATAGGTTATAGTTACGCCTTCCATATCAACCTTAACGGCGTCGTTCGTCCTTTCTTTAATGCTTCCTTCAACATGCTTTCCTGACTTAAGAATTATTGTGTCGCAAAATACATTACCGATAAATAAAAAAGAAATAAAACATAAACATATTACCTTATTTCGCATCGTCATCCTCCTTTTTAATCTCTCTCATAATCTACTTCGCCGGACTGTCCGCACCCGCTTTCGGATAACTTTCCTCCAGTTTCTATAGTATATATTTTTCTGCCTGTAACGCCGCACTCTAACGGCGTTGCGGTAATTTTATACCCTGAAGGCCCTAATTCTTCCATAAATAAATAACCGTAAATTTTGCGGTTATTATATGCAAAAGGCAAATACGAAGGCTTTAGATTGAGCAGGCTTTCTTCGCTTTGCGGATAAACATTATCGTTTTTGCTGGCATAAGATTCAAGCGCTGAAGAAATAGATTTTAGCGAAGCTACTGTTTCGTTTTCTCCGGCGCGCATGCGCGTTTCCATAAAAGTAGGTATTGCTATGGCGGCAAACAAAATCAGAATAAAAATTATAACCCATGATACAAAAATCCATATAACCATGGCTATCAGGCAGCCGGTCTTTTTCTTTAAAACAATTTCCCCTTTGTTAATTTTTTTGGCGACAAAATAGGCATCGAATATTCCTATAACCCAGGGGACAAACAGCAAGGAAGTAATAAATATAAGTAATCCTTTCCAAACCTGGCCGTTATATATCTGGCCAAGCCCCGCAACGATAAAACTCAAGATAGCTGCGAGAGCCGGAGAGTGTTCTTCTTTCTTTACGGCTCCCATTTTTATGGAAACACAATCTTTACAGTAAATTTCTCCTTTTAAATCGACAGCACACTCAAGGCATATGCTTTTCGCGCAGAAATTACACACCCCAGCCGCATCTTTGTCTGCATGATTTGCACATTTCATATTAACCCCTTTTTAAAAAACGTATGAAGTTTAGCGTTTAGTGAATCGGCTAAACGCTAAATTATTCATTTGCGTACCTGAAAAGATTATACCGGCCATTAAGCCTTCCAAAAAATTTCATGCTGAAAGTCCTTAAGAAGACAGCAAAAGGAAGATACATACACATAAGGCAGTACCATAAAAATAGTATTACCGGTATAGCAGCAAAAACAACCACAATCAGAAATACGGATTGTATGTCTTTGGGTATAACTTTAAAAATAAAATAAAAAACAGCCGCAACGACACCAACGGGGAAAAACAGGCCCATAACGGCTACTAATGATACGATACTATAAATTATCGAGGAAACAATAGCTAAACCTATTTTAATAAGAACGTATAAAGTAAAATTCAATTTATTCAGCGCAAGTATAGAAAAAACTTTTTTGATGGCAGGGATAATTTTTATTCTATCTTTAAACATAACTATAGTCACAAAATCATTCATAATAAGCACTATCAAAGCACAAGCAATAATAAAAAGAATAAACAACAAAATAGCGGGCAATATAGCAGTTAAAATTTTAAAGAAACCCGGGGACGCGTTCTCCTTAAATGCTCCTATGCCGGACAAAGACATAAAACCCAGGAAAATAATAAGAGCAATTATGCAAATAATAAAAACCAAAAATATAAGGTTGAACTTAAAAAAAGAGTTTCCGGCGGTTTTATTGCTTTTAAAAGGCGCGGCTATTGAAGCATCGTTTTTGGCAACATCTTCCAGAAATATGAAATAAAAACGCGAGCATATCCACATCAATAACAGGAATAAAACAATTCCGGCGATAACAGCCAAAACAATGATAAAGACAACTGAGCTACTGGCGGGCTTTTTGAAAAAGCTTTTTAATTCGTCTCTTGAAACTGATTTTTGCCTGGGGGCGGATATTTTTGCGGTTTGGAAGGATTTTTCCTGGTACTGCTGTACCGCGGAAGCTTCTCTTTTGCGGCTGCTTTTTCCGCTGAAATTTGAATGAGAATTGCCGCCGGCGATGCTTCCTGCCAGAAAAGCAACAAAAGTCAAAATCAGCCATTTCTTGGGGCTAAACGGCCTGAATAATACAGCTGTTGTCCATTCCAAAGACGCACTGATTATTTCGTCGAATTTAACCATTATATTGATTTATAATAAACTAAAAAAGATGATAAATCAATGAATTTTTATTTAAAACAAAAAATACGCTTGCCGCGGCAAGGATAATCAAAAATAATCCCATAATGCGTGTATTTCTTATTTCCTTTTTTATGGAAATAGGCTCTATATTCCAATTAATTTTTGCGTAGAATTTTTTCTGCAGTTCTATTGCCTGCCGCGGCTTAATTGCTAAAAATAGGCCCGTAAAAAAGCAAAACACAAAGCCTGCGAGTAAAAATAAATAAATCCCCTTTTCCATAACAGATTTATATTTATGTAAATTTGCCCCAAATCGCAGTAATTTTTAGCTTATAACTTAGGAGTAATGCCGAATTTTCCCGAACCAGTAAGCATCAAGCTAATACATATGCACATAAGAACAAAATTATATTCAAAACCTCCTGCCTGTAAGAAAAACCCCTTAGAAAGATGAACCTTAATTACTGCAACCAGCATAAAAATAAAAAGAGAAAAAGCGGCAAAACGCGTTAAAAATCCGAGAACTAAAAACAACCCTGCGATAAGCTGGGTATAAGCTGCGACATAAGCCCACACCAAAGAAGCTTTAAAACCTAAATCAGCCAGCATCTTTGAAAATCCTGGGATATCCGGGCCATTAAAAAGCCCGAAAGCTATCTGGAGCCCATGGGCAATAAATACTGTTGCAAGGCAAAGCCTTAAGATAAGAACCGCAAGATTCAGCATTTTACACCTCCTTCCCCAAACGAATAACGCAAAGTATTTAGCATAAAGGAAAATCTATCATTTTTTCCCCGTTAGACTGTTTATAAATTCCATCTTGTTCTTTGCCCCATACAATCTATACGTACACATTATAAAATGCAACAATGTAGGTAATTTTCCTTTCAAATTAAGCCCGAAAACACTTCCACAGGAATAATTATTTGCCATTGGTATTATATAACCTAAATCAACCGGTTTATACTCTATAAGCTGTTTGCCTTTTATAGATCTTGTAATGTTTGCTGCGGATAATTGCCCCTGCGTAATTGCAAATTGCACCGCCATCCTCAAATAATTTCTTTCATGCCTTACATATGCAGCATCGCCTATAACAAAACAGTTTCTGTCTAAGCGCAAATATCTGTCCACAGTAAGACGCCCTTGCGCATTTTTATTTGCATTTAATTCCTGCACGAATCGTGTTGTTTTAACTCCTGCTACCCAGATTAATAAAGCATTGTCAAACATCTTAAGGCCGGAGATATGAACAACCCTGCCTTCTATGCGGTCAACGGTATTTTTTGCAAGCACTTCTATCTTCAGCCTCCAGAAATTTTTGGTTGTATAATCTTTAATCCATTGGGGCAAAGAACCTAATATTGATTCTGTTTTCTCAACAATAGTTATTTTTGTATTTTGTTTTCTCCCTAAAGAAAATCTCCTTAAGCTGGTCGCTATTTCAATGCCGGTATAGCCGGCACCTGCGATTATAAAATTGTCAAACCAGTTTTCTTTAAGTACGGAAAGCAGTTTTACCGCATCATTTACGCTATCGAGCGTATAAGCGGAATTTTTTATGCTGTCATTTCCGTAAAAGTTGGTCTCCGTTCCGCTCGCTATAACCAGATAATCATAATTGATTTTTCTGCTGCCTGCGCAAACTTCTCTTTTTTGAAGTTCTACAGAAGAAACTTCCTCCCTGATAAACTCAAAACCGTTTTCCTTGGCGATTGTTTTTATGTCGCAGGCGAGTATTTTAGGATTTATTTCTCTTCCGATGATATCGGGGAGCAAAGGCAGGAAATCAAAAGTCTCTTTTCTGTCAATAACCGCAATTTCTAAACCGCGGTTAGCCTTGGATAGCGTAAGCGCGCAGCTTAATCCTCCAAATCCGCAACCTATGATTACAACTTTAGGCATACTGTTTCGCTACCTTGACTGCTGCTTGCCGCAAAAACATACAGAAAAATAATTCAACTCAATAACGCAACCGCAATAAGGCAGATACTGACGAAGGTTTGTATGACAATTGTGAGTTTCGAAGACTGGATGAGCCTGAACTTGCTGTCGTGGTAATTCCTGATTATCCTTGCTGCTGAATAAGCCGGTATGATAAATACCAGCGTTAAACATGCGAAGGGGTTTAAAAATCCTATAAACACGTTTATTAATATAAATAAAAAACCTGAGCCGACTAAAAGGCAGTAGAATAAAAAAGAATTCTCCGCGCCTATTAAGCTTACCCAGTTATTTTTACCCACATTACTGTCCTCGGGAAAATCAGGGACTTCGTTAGCGAAAAGAATGGCTGTTGTAAAAAATCCGAAAGGCACCGATAACAGAAAACTCTTTAAATCCGGAAATACCCTGGTTTGTATGAAATATCCGCCCATAACCAAAACCGGGCCGAATAATAAAAAAATGGCTACTTCTCCAACCCTGCGGTAAGAGAGCTTAACCGGGCTTACCGAATAAAACCAGCTTAAAATTATCACGATACCGTAGATAGATACGACCAGAAAGCTTTCAATCACGAGAGAAAGGAGCAAAACGGAAAAAGCAGAAATAACCGCAAAAAGAATGGCAGCTTTAAGGTAAAATCTTTCGGAGAATATATTTTGCTGGATAAGTTTTGAACCGCCAAAAAACTTATAGGAATTTTTATCCTGCCAGTCAGCGCCTGACTTTGAATCAGCATAGTCATTTATCAGGTTCGCGCTTATATGCGTGGCTATCACGGCTAAAAGCCCAAAGATAAAACCCGGGAAAGTAAAATTTTTTCTGCAAATTACAGAACCGAATATAAAAGGCAGAACACTCGCTCCCACGAAAGGCAATCTGAAAGCTTCTATAAGATTTTTAAGCATATACGGCTTATTTTGTTTGCATTAGCTTTGTTCCTATGTTACCATAAGGCAATGTTTTTGAAAATAAAAAATAAGATAGAAAAAGAACTTAAAAGTTATATACGCAGCATAGAAAAATCCTATTCACTGCGAAAGATATCTCCCCTATTAGTCAGCCACATAAAAGATTTTACATTACGCTGCGGCAAGCGCATAAGGCCTGTACTTTTTATAGTGGGCTTTCGCGGATTCTCCGATAAGATATTACCCGGGCTTTATAAAAGCGCAATATCCTGCGAGCTCTTGCATGATTTCATGCTGATTCATGACGACGTAATAGATAAATCAGAAACCCGCAGAGGCAAGCCTTCAATGCACGCGATGCTCAATAAATACCTCAGCAATAAAAAACGGGCAAAATTTAACGGTGAAGATTTAAGCATTGTCGTCGGCGATGTAATGTTTGCCTTAAGCCTGCATACCTTTTTATCCGTAAAACAAAGTTACAAAGAAAAAGAAAGAGCATTGCAAATACTTCTGGATGCCGCGATGTATACGGGTACGGGAGAATTTATCGAGCTTTTATCCGGCATTAAGAGCGTCGGTGAAATAAACAGAAAAGATATCTACAAAATATATGATTTAAAAACAGCTTATTATACATTTTCTGCCCCGCTTATGATGGGCGCGGTTTTGGCCAAAGCAGAAAAAAAAGAAATCGATAAGCTTTTTAAATACGGGATATACCTGGGCAGGGCTTTCCAGATAAAAGATGATATACTCGATATGTTTGCCGAGGAAAAGCAGATAGGTAAATCCACATTAACTGACCTAAAAGAAGCAAAGAAAACAATACCCATTTGGTATGCTTATAAAAATTCCGGCAGCAGAGACAGGAAATTTATAGAAAAAATACTATCGAAAGACAATGCGGGAAAAAATGATTTAAAGAAAATCCGGGAAATAACCGTAAATAGCGGGGCGCTTAATTGCAGTAAAACAGAAATTTCCTTTTTCCTCAATAAAGCGAAAGAAATAATTTCTTCCTCAAAAATGAGAACGCGGTACAAGAATCTGCTGAAAGGATATTGCGAACAAATCCTCAGTCTTTGATTTGCCGGGTGCAGATAAACTTGCATCCTCCATTCTTTATATCCAGCGCAAGTTCATTTCCGGGGTCAACGGCAAGAGCTTTGTTTAAATAAATCTGCGCTTCTACTTCATCTTTTCTAAGAGAATAAATTTGCGAAAGCCTCACGTAAGAATCAGCAAAAAAAGGGTCAGCTTTAATTGCTTTTTCCAAATATCCTTTTGCCCTGTCAATATCCCTGCCGATAGCCTGCGGAGCCAGAAGATAAAAACTGCCGAGCCCGTAATAAACCCCCGGGTAATCAGGAAGCAGGCGCTCTGCGGTCTCTAATGCCGGGAAAACTGCGGTTCCGTTTATAATTTTGGAAATTGGCCCGCCATAATGGGCTATCATGCCTTTCGCTCCTGCGTATAAAAGGTATGCTCTTACATAGTTAGTCAAGTCAACAACCTGGCGCCCTTGTTTAATAACATACAAAGCAAGCTTGCTCGCTTCCCTGAAATCTGTTTTTACAAATCGTATATAGGCAAGGCTTATATAGGGCGGGGAATAATTGGGATGCGTCTTTATCAGTTCTCTTAAAATATTTTCACTTTTATCGAGTTCGTGCCTGCGCCGCAATATTTCCGCAAGCCCCCATTTCGCTTCTATGCTATCAGGGTTGCCATTGAGTATCTCATTAAAAACTGATTCCGCTTCCTTATTCTTGTAGGCGTCAAGATAAACCAGGCCAAGCTCATAAAGCGTTTCCTGCGACTTAGGGTTTGCATTATGCTCTTTCGTTGCCTGTTTAATATCTTTTTTATCAGCTTCTTCATGCATTTTTTTCCAATCAAGCGCGTAGCCTGGATTAATACATGCAAAAAATACAATCGATAATAATGTTACCGGTATTTTTTTGTTCGAAGCCATAAAAAGAAGATTCATTGTTTTATCTTAAGGGCTGCATTTGGGCCGGTGCCGCAAACCTGATTAGAACCTTATTTTTTCTGGTTCTGCTTTATCAACTCAAGCGCTGCTTTTAGCGATTTCAGGGTGTCGGTATTTGAGCTTAATTTTGGGATAAAAGCGTTTATGCCTAGTTTTTCGGTGTCCTTCATCACATCCTGCGTAGGATAAGCGGTAAATATTATTACCGGCATATCGGGATTTTCCTTGCGTATTTCTTCAAGTGTTGAAATACCATTCATATCGGGCATTTTATAATCCAATATAACTGCGCATGGCTCTTCACTTTTAATTAGCTTAAGCGCTTCCTTCCCGCTTCTTGCCCTAATTAAATGATATCCCCAGCCCTTAATCCTGTCGCCTATGACTTCCAGAAAATCAACATTATCATCGACCATAACAACTTTCATATTTTCCATAAACCGCCCCTTTTTTTATTTTTTCCTTTGAACTTTTCCGCTTTTGCCTATTTCGGCTACCTCATTTATCCTAATTTTGAATATGCATACTTTTTCCGGTAAAGTTACTTCAAAATCTTTATATTTGGTTTCTTTGCGCAACCCCTCTATCAACCTGCTGGCTGAAAACTTTACCTGCCTGCCCTGCATTTCTTTCATCAACTTTTTGAATTCAAGGCCGCTTGAGATTATTCTGGCAATTCCATTTATCTGGTAACCGGTCAACGTAGCAAGATTTATCGTAGAAAGTGAAACACGGGGATTTTTCTTTAGATTGGCAACTGTTCTTCCAAACACATAATCAGCAAGGTATATATGGTCATCCTCAACTTTTACAAGAAATTTTGGAGCAACGTTGGGTTTGCTTAAAGAACTGCAGGTACCTACATCTATAAACTCTTTTTTCTCAAGAAATCTTCGCATCTCCTCGGTTAATAAAGATTTTGGAGAAACTTTTTTCTTAAGATATAAAGATTCTACAATCGGCATGTATATAAATTATAACAAAAAAAAGTTAAAGATGGAATTTAAATTATTACGCTAATTAACCCGACCAGCCAGCATCTTAAATATTGCTTTAAACCATTTTGAAGAAAATTTGTCCAGATAAAATGAGTCAGCTGTCTTCTTTACAAGCTGAGAAAACGTCGGATAAACATGAATAAGGGAGCTTAAACTGCGCAACTTAAGCTTTTCTTTTTTCAGCAATGCATATTCATGTATTAATTCCCCGGCTCTTGCGCCGATAATATGAGCTCCAAGTATCCTCCCTTTTCTGTCGCAGATAACCTTTGAAAAACCCTCTTTTTCCAAATCTGTAACTGCCCTGTCGTTATCTTTATAATCCGCTTTATAAATTTTTGTGTTTTTATGCCGGACTCTTGCTTCTTCCTCGGTTAGACCCAGGTGCGCAACTTCCGGCTGCGTAAAAGTGCACCAGACAACATTTTCGTAATCGGCCTTTACCTTAAATGGGAACAAAGCATTAATTACAGCCAGAATTGCCTGGTATTCTGCCATGTGGCTGAACCTGTAAGGCCCCGCACAATCGCCTGCGGCGTAAATATTGGGTATATTTGTTCTAAGGGTGCTGTCGGTTTTTATGTTCTGATTTGTATATTCTAAACCTATTCCTTCAAAGTTTAAATCATTTGTATTGGGAATACGCCCTGTTGCAACCAGCAGTTTTTCACAGGACAGCGAGAATTCTTTTTCATTTTTGTCTTTAAGTATAAGCGTGGTTAAATTGTTGTCCCGATAAACACGTTTTACTTTAGTTTGAGTATAGATGTTTATTCCTTCACTGATAAATATGCCGGCAAGGCATCTGCTTATGTCCGTATCTTCCCTGTACAAAATATTTTCAAAAACCTCTACGATAGAAACATTAACGCCCAGCATGGAAAAAGCCTGCGCTAATTCTACCCCAATTGCGCCTGCGCCGAGCACTACTAAAGACTTTGGTAAAACATTCAGACTAAAAACATTTTCATTGGTTAAATAGTCAATGCCGCTAAGGCCTTCTATATCCGGAATCAACGGCCGCGAGCCTGTTGCGATAATAAAACGCCTCGAAGAGATATGCTGGTTGTTTAACTCAATTGTTTTGTTGTCGATAAATTTAGGCATACCGAAAAAAGTTTTTATTCCTCTTTTCTCGAATACTTCAACGGGATGATGAGCACTCACTTCCTCTATTACACTTCTTACATGCGCCATAACTTTGCTTGTGTCAAAAATACAGTTTGCCGCAGGAAGCCCGAGCATATCAAGTTTTTTTACTGAAGAAAAGGCCTGCGCTGATTTTAAAAGCGCTTTTGAAGGAATACATCCATACCACGTGCAATCACCGCCCAGCCTGCTTTTTTCGATAAGCGCGGTTTTAGCGCCAAAAAAAGCTCCGCTGGTTGAAGCAACCAGGCCGGCGGCTCCGGCTCCTATAACAGTTAAATCAAAATCATATTTCATGCTGTTTGTTTGCGTTTCTTCGTAAATTTGGACTGGCTGCAGGCGGTGCATTTTTCTATCTCAAGTAATTTGTCCAGATACTCGCCGACTGCGATAAGAAATGCCGAATGAGACCACGTTAAAGGAGAAACAGAAACAGCCTCTCCGGTATGAGGATGCAATTGCTCCGGCAAAACTCCGCTCGCAAATGCCCTATCCGCAGCCCATTCAATCAATTTTAAAGATTTTTCCAAATCAGTTTTTGTTGCTGCCCTGGCTATATAATACTGCGCAAGCCACATGGTTGTTATAAACCAGGGATTTCCGGTTATATTTTTATCCTGGCGGTGGTAATTATCGTTTTCGTATCTTGCAAGGCCCCCTACGGAAGTATTGCACCACAACGCGTCATATATCTGCTTCATGGTTGAACTTACTTTATCGTCATAGGCAGGATAGGCTCCAAAAGCAAAAATACCGTAAAGGCTTGAATCGATTGTTTTATCGATTTCTACGGTTGAATCTTTATTAAAATTAATCATTCGCGCAAAACGTTTTTCTTCGTTTAAGTAAAGATATTTGTCCATGGCTTCTCTTGTTTGAACGGCAGCTGTCCTGTAAGACTCAGAAATATCTGTATCTCCAAAGATTCGGGAGAAGTTTGAAGCAGCAATCAAGCCTCCGTAAACGCTGGCCGTAGTAAATGTTGATATGCCTTTTCTTTCCTCCCAAAGGTCGTAGCTTGGAAGCGGTAATTTAGTTTTGGAATCCCGGTAAAGCAGCATAAAATCCGCAGCAGATATAATAAGCGGTTTATAAAGCTGCTTGATAAGCTCAATATCCCTGAAAAGCACGTAATGATTCCAGAGCGCCCAGATAACCAGGGCGGTGCTGTCTTCCTGTATAGGAAGTTTCACTTTATTATCCTCAAACCAGGGATGCCATGAACTTGCAAGCGCACCCTGAGGGCTGTATTTATGCAGAAAATAGCCTTCTTTTTCTATAACCTTGGCGCAAAAAATGAAAAAATTGCGGGAAATCTCGTTATAACCGGCAAGGTCAAGAGCATAGGAAGTAAGCGCGCCATCCCTCATCCAGACATAGCTATAGGTGTCACGGTTAAAATGAATAACGTCGGAATCGTTCCCAGCTGTCACCGCGCCCCTGTTATCTATCTGAGTGCGCACAATAAGCAAACTTCTCTTAAACATATTGGTTAGCTTGGGGCTAAGCAAATCAAAATTTAATTCCTCCTTGTCCGCCCATAGCTTCCAGTAATCCGCGGTGCGCTTCAGGATAGCTTCAGGTGTTTTTTCAGTTACTAACTTATTGAGCGAAAAAACTTCCTGGAAATTTGTGCCTGCGCAAATCCAGTAAAAAAAGGTTTCCTTCTTACTCGCGCCGATTTTAAGATAGATGCCGGCAACTGAATCAACCGCGCCCTGCGCTATGGGGTTTGCGCTGAGTAAGCCGTCTTCTGCATCTTTAAATGTGCCTTCGCCGGTTTTGCGTTCTTTGCTTCCCGTTGCAAAATAATCGATGCCATATTTGCTGTTTGCGTAAATATTTATAAGAAAATGGCGCATGCTCTTATAATGCCAGAGGCATTTGGCCTCCGGCCGGTATGCCGCAGTGTCGCCTATATCATTTGCGTAAATATGGAAATCGTGGCACAAAAACAGCCTTACATCTTTTGCCTCATCAGATAAATTTTCTACGGTAATCTTTTTGATATAAATATTTTCCTGAAAATCAACAAGGTCATTAACATATATACGGATATTTAAATCTCTATTCTCCAGTTCAACATTCGTAATCAATGTATCTTTGAGATAATCCTTTTTTATGCTCCAGCCCTCAGGCACCCAGCTGAAACGCCCGTTAACCCAGACGCCAAAACGAAACAGTTCGCCTTTTGTATGGCTTTCCTCTCCGACATAAGGGAAATAAAATTCCCTCAAAAGATAATTTTTATCGAAAGCAACCAAAATATTTCCGTTACCTACAGGTATGTCTCTTGGCATATCTCTCCTTAGTTTTAAAACTATAAATTTCTGCCGGCTTTAGTTTCAAAACTCTTCTGCCGTTTTTTTTGCAAGCAGCTTGGCAGCCTCGAGGCCTTTAGCTTCAAGAGACGCGCCCATATCCATTGGCTGGGCTATTACAAATTTTATGTCGGTTAAGCCCACAAAACCAAAAATTGCGCGTAAATACGGCTCCTGGAAATCAAGGCTGTGCTCGGGACGATTAATGCTATAATCACCGCCTCTGCTGGTAATGATAACCATTTTTTTATTTTTCACAAGGCCCTCAACCCCTGTTTTTGTATAACGAAAAAGGTATTTGGGCTGGACAATTATGTCTATGTATTGTTTTAGGGTATAAGGAATATTAAAATTCCACATAGGCGTGCTTATAAGATAGCAGTCGGCAGCGAGGAAGCGCTCTATCTGCTGCTCAACTATTCTCCAGGCGTCTTTAAGGCCTTCTGTTATCTCTTTTCCGCCTAAAAGTATATATTTTCCGTAAACCATTTTGAGCGTAAGCGAAGGTATTTCCTCAACTGATAAGTTTAGCTCGTCGATATAACAATTGGGGTATTTGATACGAAAATTTTCGAGAAACATTTCGCTTACCTTAAGAGTGCGCGAATCCTCTCCCCGCGGGGTTGCAATTATATGCAAAAGTTTTTCCATTTTATATCTCCTTTTTTCTAAAATGTTTATATGCTGCCGGTAAAATTGCGGCTATTATAAAAAGCAGAAATATAATTAAAAATTTTACGGATATGAAATCTCTGATGTTATGCACGGTAGCAAGGCTGTCTGCAAAAAAAACTGCGATAAAGATACCAGGCATAAGGCCGAGGAACGTTGCCCAAAAATAATCTTTGAATTTTATCTTGGAAATTCCGCTTATATAATTAAGCGCCTCATAAGGGACAATTGGAATTATCCGCAGGAAAAGTATAACATAAAAGCCTTTCTGCGAAAGTTTTTCCCGCAAATTTATGAACTTATTTCCCATGGCAGATTCAATCTGTTTTTGAAAAAGCAATCTTGATATAAAAAAAGTACAACTTGTGCCTATTGAACTTGCAATCATGAGTAAAATAATACCCCAAAATCTGCCGAATATAAGCCCGGCCGAAAGCGAAAGAAGCCCTATGGGCGGAAATAAAATTATTGTGTTTAGGATATAAAGTAAAACGTAAATTACTGCGGAAGTTTTTCCGAAACTAAGAATGTAATCTTTTACGTGCTGCGGGCTGAATTTATCCAGCAGCATAGCCCGCTGCAGGGCAAATACGGCTGCAATTATGATTAAGCCAGCCAAAAAGAATTTGAGCAGGATCTTAATACTTTTTTTGTCCATCTGGCAACCTTTATGTCTTTATCCTGTTTTAAAATAGCAGAGAGGCAAAGCAATGATTCTCTATCGTCGACATCATACCATTCTTTGACTTCTGCTACTCTTTTCCCTGAAGATACGGCATTGGCAACTATGTGCGTAAAAACGCTTTTTGTGCTCCATGGTACATTTTTAAACAAATCGCCCGAAGGCTCTTTAAGCCCTATCAGATAAAAACCCTGGTCTTTGGCAGGCCCCAAAACAATGTCGCTGTTATCAAGCAGATTAAAAGCTTCCTCTATGAATTCAGGCAATATGGTGGGCGAATCTGAACCAATAACAATTATTTTGGAAGCCCCTTGTCTTTGCGCCGATTCAAAAGCATTATACATCCGCTCGCCCAGATTTTCACCTTCTTGTTTGTAAAAGGAAAAATCCTTGCCTATTTTTCTAAGATAAACCGGCTCAACGCTTCCCTCGTAAGCTATAATTTTTTTTTCGCAATTTACAACCCTCGCTACGCCTAAGGTATCCCTCAAAAAAGCTTTATAGAGCTTTAAGCAGCTATTTTTGGTCAGACAATCTAGAAGGCGCGTCTTAACTTTACCTTTACGAGGCTCTTTGGCAAAGATTATGAGGCATTTCATCTTAAGTCTCCATAAATTCTGCTTATTGAATTTAACGGTAATTTAAGCATGAAAAGAATATTTATGAATGATTGCAAAGCTATTGTTTTTAACACGCCTTTTTTATCCCATCTTCTTGTTGAAACAAAAATTTTCTGCGGCAAGACGGCGGTATTACCTGTTCTTTTCAGCCTTCTGCTAAAAATCGCATCTTCCATCAGCGGCACTTCAGGAAAACCTCCTATTCTATGAAAAATATCGCGCCTTACAAAAATACCCTGGTCTGCATAAAAAATTTTTGTAAAACGTGCGCGCAAATTACCAAATAACTCTATAAGCCTGAAAATAAAATTCCTGTTGGAAAGCTGCTGGCTGAGACAGCCTCCAATAAGGTTTTGCGTAATTGTTTTTTCTTCGATAGAATTTAAAGTGCCGGGGGAAACCAAAGCATCCGCGTGAAGAAAAAACAATGTGTCGCAGCGCGCATGCCGGGCGCCTGCGTTCATCTGGATACTACGCCCTTTCCGGCTCGTTAAAACAAAACCTAAACTCGCAGCAATTATTGCGCTGCCATCAGAACTTCCTCCATCGACAAAAATTAATTCGCAAGTTTTTGAAAGTTTTCTTAAATCTTCCTTATTTTCTGACAAAATTTTTTCCTCGTTATATACCGGGACAATTACGCTTATCATCGGTTAATTATAAAAATTATTCCATTGATTTTCGAAGATAACTAAGCACTTCTCTATCGGTCATTTCAGGAAACTCTTTTAAAAAAATTTTCAATGAGCTTATTTTTTTTGCAAGTAATTCTCCTGCGTCTTCCCGACGGTTAAAAATTAACATTGGAAGCACTTTGCTCAAAGCTTTTCTCAAGCCCTTCTTCTACCTCTTCGAAAATTGCAATCCCTGCGCCTTTAGACATCATGGTTTTTACTGCCATTTCCGAATCAAAAGGGTTAATACCTCTTATCGCATCTATAAGCACCCACACACGAAAACCATTGGCTAAGGCGTCAATTGTGGTCTGTCTTATACAGTAATCAGTTGCAAGCCCCCCGATATAAAGCTCTTTTACCGAACGCTCATTCAATATTTCGAGAAAACTTTTGTTGTCTGAGCCAAATGCATCAAAAACAGAATAACTGTCTTTTTTGGGATCCATGCCTTTGGATAATACCACAATATTTTTCCTGAATTTAAGCGCCGGATGAAACTTCGCTCCTTTTGTGCGTTCTACACAATGAGGGGGCCATTTTCCTCCAAAAGCCTTAAAATGATTTGTTTTTTTAGGGTGCCAGTCTCTGGAGACAAAAACCATAAGGCCTTTAGATAAAAATAATTTTATATAATTATTAAGCACTGGTATTATTTCCGGGCAGCCGGAAACTGCTAAGCTTCCGCCGGGACAAAAATCATTCTGCACATCAGTTACTAAAAGCACTTTTGAGGAAATTGTTTTCTTTCCAGTTTTCATCTCGAATAAAAATGAAAACGTAAATATTTACAATATCAGTTTTTTATCTATCTTTTTCTATGTTTCCTTTAAAAGTTCAATGACTTCATTGTCCTCGACTTGCGGAAAATCCATATAGAATTGTCCGACCGCAGCAAAAAATTGAGGTACACGTAAAACTATTGTTTCATCTGCTCCTTTGGCAAGCCTGGCTATGGTTTCGTTTGGTGCAACCGGCAAGGCTATAATAATCTTTTTGCAAGCTTCCTGCCGCAATACCCATATTGCAGCCTGCATGGTAGTTCCGGTAGCAATTCCATCGTCGCAGACTATTGCGGTTTTATTCTTAAGAATTACTTTTGATTTTATTTTTCGGTAAAATTCTATGCGCCTTTTAATTTCCTGCATTTCTAATTCTTTCTCTTTTTTTATATAGTCGTCATTAACGCTTGCTTCATGCAATGCTTCCTGGTTAATAAATACCTTTCCGTCTTCGCTTACTGCCCCTATTGCGTACTCCGGGTTAAATGGCGCGCCTATTTTTCGTGAAAGCACGATATCCATTTCGATAGAAAGAATCTTTGCTATTTCTTTTGCTATCACGACTCCGCCTCTCGGTATGCCAAGGACAACCGCAGCGCCAGTTATTCTTTTTTTTAGCTCTTTTGCAAGTAAGCTGCCGGCTTCAACCCTGTCTTTAAAAGGTTCGCTGCTATATGAAACTATATGCAGATTCTTCATAAATTTATTATTTGATAATTTATGTCGAGCTTAAAAATTTTATAATTTCCTTACAAAAATAAGGCAAATCATAGGGGTTACGGGAAGTAATTAGATTGCCGTCTACTACCACTTCCTCATCTATATATTTTGCGCCGGCATTTATAACATCATCTTTTATTGCAGAAAAACATGTTGCGGCCCTTCCTTTCAATATGCCTGCAGAAACACAAACCCATCCTGCGTGGCATATCGCAGCAACGAGTTTCTTCTCTTCATCCATTTCTCTGACCAAATGAATTATTCCTTTATCTCTTCGCAAAATGTCAGGCGCATAACCGCCGGGGATTATCACACCATCAAAATCAACAGCATCTATCTCTGCTACCTTCAACTCTTCAGGCGCTGGATAGCCTTCCTTGCTATTATATTCCTTTTTCCTTCCTGTCCCCACAAATACTGTGCTAAAACCTTCTTCACGAAGGCGTAAATACGGATACCACGCTTCCAGCACCTGATAATTATCTTCAATTAATACAGCTATTTTTTTCATAATACCTCCCCTTTTAAAAGTTAAATTTAAGCTATCTTTTCCTGCTCTCCCAATCTTCTATTATATCTTTGTATTTTTCATGTATAATGCCCTGGTCGAATTTAAAGAAATCTTCTATCATTCTGTTCTGTTCTTCTTCAGTAAAATACTCCATGACAGGTATAAAAAAATGTTTATCTTCTTTTTCTATATGCTTCGGATAAAAACTAACCATTTCTTCGCTAAATTTTATAATGCCTATGAGAGCCGGATTTTCTCCGTTTACATAACTCTCTCTTGAAGATGCCAGGTTATTCAACGTTTTTCTGCTATAGATATGGTCTGTTATGAGATTCTGCATCATATCCCTATGGATATCGGATAAGCGTTTCCGGTCCAAAGCCTTGAATAGTATGTCTTCTTCTTTACCGTGATGGCACCTGTCGGCATAAGACGTAATGAAATCTATAGCCGTATCGAAAAAAAGCATATCTGGAGCTTTGCCCGTCCTTAAAAGAGAAATTTCTATGCTCATTAGGCTAATCATCCTTTCGATAAGCCTGTGCTCGATCATCAATAAACCAATTGGCAGCATAAAGTATCCTTATGGTTTCAGCCTAAAATTTCTATCCCGTTTTTAACTGCTCTTATTAATCTCATATATGTTATAAATTGTAAAGGAGGGTGATTAAAAAGACAAAGCCCCTGAAATATGAAACATTTTTACTTTCTTTGCCTGGCCTAAACGAGCCGCGCAAAGCATATTGATTCATTGACCTGATGGCAGTTAACCACTGACCATAAACAGTAATTTTTAGCCAAATCAAATGCCTTGCGCAGGTTTTCGTTGCTATTTAATTCTAATAAATTTATCCGCTTAACCTTTACCTGTTAATATCCCGAGCCCTGTTCTTCCATGGTCTTGCCTTCCATGCTCTTTTCCTTCATCGGCGTTTTTTCCATTTTGGCTTCTTTTATCTCTTTAATATCAATCACGCTGATGCCTGAACGCTCGCTGACATTGCCTTTTACTTCAACTGTTTGCGCAACATAAGGAAGAACTTTATCCTGCGGCCTGGTTTTATGATCCTCTGTGATAACCAGATATATTTTTCCTGTTGATTCTTCAAGTATACCGGCTGGCTCTCCCACCTTAAGGCATTCTATAGCGCAGGCCTTATGATCCATACCTTTTGCACCGGCTACCGCATAACAAGAAATATCAATGACTTCTCCAACTATGGTTTTTTCCTCTGAAAAAGCAAAAAACGGAACCATCAAAACTGTTAAAATAAGCAGGAATAAACATCTTTTCATTTTTGCCTCCTTTTTAGGGCATATTTTTGTAAAAATCAGTCTAACCATTTTACAATTATTTTCAGCTTTTTCTGCGCGATAAGTCTGATTGTAATTCAGACTTTATTTGTTTTTCGGCTTCAAACCAATCTCCCCATTCATTGCCAGGCTGGCAGCCCCTCTTTTGACAAATCTCATAAGCCCGTTTTGCAACCAACTCGCGGATTTTTTCCCTGGGCCTGCCGAGAGATGCCTGGTTGCTCGATACACCTTTCGTTGCCATTTTACAACCTCCTTTTTTTAACGTAAATCTATTACTTCTACATAGACGCTACACTATCACTTAATATTGTAATAATAACACCGGCTTACCGGGAGTAAATTGGGACTTTATGCTTTCTTTTGACTTTTTTCCGCAACGCATCGTTTTTCCAAGCCTGCGGGCAAAAAATGTTGGCTGTACTCAAAAAGGCTGCGGCATATCTTTTCCGTATAATGCCTAAATAATCCGGCAATGCCCCCTTTTAATAACCTAACACAGCCGGAATAATTAATGCCGCAGCCTGAATTTGATTCTTTATGCAGGGTAACTTAAATGAACTCCTCTAACTTTCACCCATGGTGTTACTGCATGCACTTTGTACTGGTTCAAGCCCATTATATGCGCAACACAAATACCCCTTACAGATAAAGCATCCGCTATCAATGAACGATGGCAGCGCCAGGGAAGGCTCTCTGCGCACATCAAAACAAGATTTTTTTCCTTAAGCATGCTAATCAGTTTTGCTAATGCTTCTTTAAACTCAGCTGTCTGCATATAATCTGCAAAACCCCGGAATGACAAATTACGCCACGCCAGATTAATTGAATCTTTCCTTGTATGGCGAAACCCGCCTAACTCCGGAAAATGACGATACGAAATTTTTTCTTTCTTTAAAGCGAAGGGCAAAGTTTTTATGTCGAATTGGGTATTTTTTCGTGAACGAGGAATTGTGCGGATGTCTACAAGCTCTTCAATACAAAAACATTTCAGCATTTTTATAAAATCAACAAGGTCATGCGTGCTGTGGCCGATTGTAAATATTATGCTTATTTGCTTTAATCTATTTTCCATCAGCTTCTGTATTGCATAAGGCAACTTTCTTTTTACCTCAGCATATAAAAGTTATCTTAAAATAACCCGTAAGTAAGGTAAATTGGCTGGTTCTACCTTTTATTGACCTATTTCTACTAAAGGCCTATAAATCTTTTGGTTAGGGAGTATTTGGATTAATCAGAATAAGAATGAAAAATTAAGAAACTTGGCAGGATTTGGCAAAAAGTTTAAATCTTTTTCCAGATTAGAGTATTAGATGAAACCCTGAAGCAGTGGTTTTATATCTATATTCTCAATATTTTCTTCTACGAGCGCCTCAAGGCTGTTGAGGCCTGTTTTTTCTTCGTAAGACGGCTTTTCTTCCTTATAAATTATACCTATAGGTATTTTCTCACCCCATTCTGCCGCCTTTTTATATGCTGAAAGTTTATCAGCTGTATTATAATTTTTATCTTCGTTTACTTTATATACTCTTTTTGAATACCATTCATATGTATTTTTCTTGTTAAAAGAAACACAGGGTTGAAGCACGTCTATCAAAGAAAAACCCTTATGATTTATCCCTTCAAGTATCAGCCAGGAAAGATGTTCTATGTCGGAAGAATACCCTCTTGCAACGAATCCACAACCAAGGGAAATCGCCAGTTCAAGCGGGTGCAAGGACTCAAGCATAACCCCTTCTGTCTGGACTTTCGTTATGAAACCTGCATCAGTTGTGGGCGAAGCCTGGCCTTTGGTAAGCCCGTAAATCTGGTTATTGTGCACAATTACCGTTATATCGGCATTCCTTCTTATGTTATGAATAAAATGATTGCCGCCCTCTCCATAGCAATCACCGTCGCCGGTCGTAACTATTACCGTTAGGCTGCGGTTTGCAATTTTTGCGCCTACTGCAGGAGGCAACGCCCTCCCATGAAGCCCGTTAAAACAATTGCATTTTATATAATGAGGCAGTTTAGCCGCTTGGCCTATTCCGGAAACAAGCAGAATATCTTTAGGCTCTTTTCCGAGAGCAACCAAAGATCTTTTTAGCGCAGTCAGGATGCCAAAATCTCCGCAGCCAGGGCACCAGGTAACTTCATCATTACTTTTAAAATCGTTTATATTCATTTTACCTGCTCTTTGTTGAGTTCCTCAATTAAATAGTCAAAATCAAACGGCCTTCCATCAAATTTAAGTATTGAATTATTTATATTTATACCTGACTCGAGCCTGATAAGTTTTGCGAGCTGGGCTGTTGAATTATTTTCAACAGTAAAAACTTTGGTTTTGCCTTTAAGAAGCGCAGTTATGCTTTCAACCGGCAAGGGGTACACTTGAGGTAAATGTATAAAACCAAATTTATCAGGATATGCTTCGCAAACCTCGCGGATAACTCCATATGTTGAACCGAATCCTACAAGAATAGTTTGCGCTTTCTCTACATTAAAAGCATTCGGCTTTATTACCTCTTTTATAAGCCCTTCCATTTTTTTATGCAGCCTTTTTCCAACCATTTTTATGCGTACTGAAGCGTCCTCGGTGATATGACCTTCTTCGTTATGCTCATCGCTGTCTGCGTATATTACGTCATTTATCCACGAAGGTATTGCGCGGCGCGATATGCCGTTATCGGTAAGCTCATATCTCTTATAGCCGGCTATTTCCTTTGACGATTCTTTGGAGATAATAGACCTTTCAACTCTGGCAGCATCCTGGTTAAACATCTCAATATCACGGTAGGAATCAGCTAAATGCTGGTCTGTCAATATAAACACAGGTATTTGGTATTTTTCAGCAAGATTAAAAGCATGCACGGTGAGATGAAACGCTTCTTCGGGAGTACCCGGAGAAAAACAGGCTTTTGCAAATTCTCCATGGCCTGCGCGAAGCACAAAAAGAAGGTCTGATTGTTCTGTGCGCGTGGGAAAACCCGTTGCTGGCGCAGGGCGCTGCGCATCAACAACCACAATCGGAGTTTCCGTCATTGCGGAAAGGCTGACGCCTTCGACCATAAGGCAAAAACCGCCGCCGGAGGTAGCAGTCATGGAGCGCGCTCCGGCAAAAGAAGCACCTATAGCCATATTTATCGCAGCAATCTCATCCTCCGCCTGCTCTACAACAATATTGAATTGTTTTGAATAACCCGACATTTCGTTCATTATGCTTGTTGACGGTGTCATTGGATAGCCTGAATAAAATTTGCATCCCGCTCTTACTGCCCCCAATGCTATTGCTTCGTTGCCGTTTATAAGCATTGTTTCTTTTTTGCTTTCTGCCCTGATGTAGAAATTTTCTTTTTTTATCTCGTTTTTGACAAATTCATATCCGGCGCTTGCCGCGGCAGCATTTTTTGTAACTATATCCTCGCTCTTACCTGAAAAAGCTTCCCTGATGACTTGCGCAACCAGGCCTGCTTCTACATCCGCCAGGCTTGCGATTGAACCATAAGCTACCGAATTAATAAATATTTCATTTCCCAGATTTTTTGCTATATCATACATGGGGATATCCAGAAAAGAGTTTTCTTCAGTGATGTTAAACTTTTTCTTATCTATCAGCATCACTCCCCCGGCATTAAGCGTTTCCTTGTGGATACCTATGCTTGGCTTATCCAGGACAACTATAATATCGCTGTGCTTTTTTAAAGCATAGACAGGTATATTTGCTATACGCAGTTGAAAAAAATTATTTCCGCCGCGTATACGCGACATATAATCCTGACTTGCAAAAATATGGAATCCGCACTTTTTAAAGAGCCTGCATAAGTTAAGCCCCACCGTCTGCATACCCTGGCCTGCCTCGCCTGTAATTTTTATAGTAAGTTCCTTAAGCATCGTATTATATTTTATTTATATAAAGATTACCGTCTAAATCAAGATATCTGCATTATCCGGTTTCCCTTTGCCGTCAGATAATATATTAACATAGCCTTCTGCCAGCTTCAATGTTTTACCTTAAATTGTTGTGTTAAATAAAAATGCCAGGGTGAATAGGCCTTCGCAAATATCATTCGTAATCTGTGGTAACTGTGTTTTTACCTGCCAGTTTGCTTTTATACATCAGAGTATCTGCCCGCCGTATCAATTCTTCTTTAGTATCGCCTATTTTGGCAAGCGTTGCGCCTATCGAAGCTGTTACGGGAATATCCTGCTCTCCTGCCTTAAAGCGCAATCTTTCGATAAGAATTCGGAATCTATTAGCGATAAGCTTGAGTTTTACCTTATCCACATTTACCACGACAACTATGAATTCATCGCCTCCGTAGCGGCCTACAAAATCTGACAGGCGGCAATTTGAAAGCATAATTTTAGCCGCCACTTGAAGCATCTTATCCCCTGTGTCGTGGGTGTACATATCGTTTATTTTTTTGAAATCATCAAAATCAATAAAAAGGACTCCAAACGGCCACTTGTAACGCTCCAGCTCATTCAGCCGTGTGCCTATTATATTTTCCGTATATTTTCTGTTACCTGCACGCGTAAGCGGATCTATAAGAGTAAGCGCCTCCAGTTCCGCTATCTTAAAAAGAGTACTCATCTGCACCGATTTATCAATGAAAACTTCCATTGCCCCGGAAATTTGCCCTTTCTTATTTTTTACAGGCACTGCGCGGCTGTAAACGGGTATACGCCTGCCGTCCTTATGGTTTAGATAGAGTTCCTCTTCATGAATTTTACCATCGGAAAGCGCACGAATAACGGGAAAAAGGCCGAAACAGGCCTGGTTATTTCTTGACGTAATATTTGAAAAAATACTTTGCGAACATAAAGCCCCTAAAACTTCCCCTTCCGGGTACCCTGTAATTTTTTCTGCGGCTTTGTTCCAGAATATTATTTTTTTATCTTTATCCAGGACATAAACCCCGTCATACATGTTATCCAATATTGTTTTATAGAATTTATTATCGAGCTTCATAAATATCTTCGATTAACTTTGGCTATCCTTGGCTTTTACCGTCGGCTAAAATATTTTCGATGCGCGAAATCAGGTCCAAGGGATTAAAAGGTTTTTTCAAACAAGTTTTCATCCCGCACCTATCAATGAGGTCGCCGTGCTCCTGCGAAGTAAAATAACCGGTCATTGCTATCAAAGGAATATTATTTGTTTCCGGAGAGCGCTTAAGTGTTTGCGCCAATTCAAACCCATCCATGCCAGCCATTTTTAGGTCAAGAAGGATAACGTCAGGCTTTGTAAGAATAGCTGCATTGCTTGCGTTTTTACTGTTTTGTATTGCAATTATTTCATAACCGCTGGTTGCCAAAGTTTCCTGTAATTCTTTCAGGAATTCGATATCATCATCTACTACCATTACTCTTTTTAATCCCATTGCCGGCCTCCTTTATAAAATAAATAACTATCGATGTTCGGATTAAAAAAACTCAAAACTTATCCCTTTTTATTTTTTTTAAATACCAAACACCGTAACACCATAAACAGCGACAATTTAGCAGGAATTTTATGGTAAGTAAATTGGATGGTTCTTCTTTTTATTGACTTATCTCCACAAAAGAAAGATAAATTACTGAACCGATTTAAACTTATCTGATATTTATTAACGATATTAAACGGCTAATTTCTGGAAGATTTGCTGCTCCGGGCGGCTTTAATTCTGTACTGCGTGGGCGTAAGGCTTGTAAGTTTTTTGAATTGCCTGATGAAAGATTCGGTATTTTGATAGTCAAGTTTGTCGGAAATTTGGTCTATTTTATAGCCGGTTGTTTCCAGCAATTCTTTTGCTCTGTCGATTTTTATATGAATCCTGAAATCGCTAAAACCCATTCCAGTACATTGCTTGAATATTCTGCTTAAGTATTTCGGGCTTAAGAATACCGTGTTCGCTGCGTCATTCAGGGAAATCTTTTTAAAACAATTGCGCTCGATAAATCTTTTGACTTTTTCCATTTTATCGGCAATTGTGCAGGCAGAAATATCGGCATGGCCGCTTCTTGCCTCAAGAAGCCTCTCGATTATCTCTTTTGTCTTACTTATATCTAAAGGTTTTTCTATATATTCTTCCGCTCTTCCCCGTAAGGCTTCCACTGCTATATCCTTGGAACTGTAAGCAGTAGAAATTACTATCGCCGCCTCCGGAGAAAGCTTTTTTATCTTAGCTAAAGCTTCAAGCCCGCTCATTCCCTGCATTCTTACGTCGAGAATTATCAAATCTATGTCGTTGGGTTTTTTAAGTATATTCAGCGCTTCTTCGGCGCTTGCAGCTTCCCGTATACCGTATTCATTAAAACATTCCTTAAACTCGCTCCTGAATATATTATCGTCATCAACTAAAAGTAATTTTGGGCAATTTACTGTATTTTTTTTACTGGCAGGTACTTTGGCAAGTTTATGTTTTTTCTCAGCAATACTCATAGAATACTCTTTTTGCAGATTACCCTTTCCGGATAACCCTAATTTTACCCCATTAATTAATTTAAGTCTATTTAATTTTACAACCAGATGAACTGTCTTAAATTATAGACAAGTATCATTTAAAGTAAATGGCTGATATCTGTCTTTTATTGACTTTTTTCTACCTTGGCAAAATTACCTTAACCCTAATTTTCACAACAAACTTCTTTGGCTTTGTCAATTTTCTCGCCTATCCAGGATAAAACATCAAAAGGCTCTTCTATGTTGCAGTTTAGATTGTTTCTTGAAGCCCCGACTGCCCGATAAAAAAATTCTTTTGCTTTTTCCAAAGAATCTTCTATGACGTTATAATGTTTCATGAAAAATAAAATTTTTTTTGCATCCGAACTGTTTATTCTTCCTTTTTTAAATATTTTCTTTATAGCATTTTCCTCTTTTGCCGAACATCTTTTAAGGAGATATATCAACGGAAGGGTAACTACGCATTCTTTAAGATCCCTGAGCGCCTGTTTGTCTTTTCCCAAATTAAGATAATCGCTTGTGTCATCGAGTATCTGATAAGCAATACCGATATTTACGCCAAATTTATATGCCCTTCCTGCATATTGTTTTTCGCGCCCCTTTATAAGCGCACCTACTTTGCAGGCTGCTCCAAAAAGTGAACCACTTTTATTTTTTATTATAGAAATATATTCCTGCTCGCCTAACGAAAGGCAATTGCGCCTGTAACGCTGGTGCAATTCACCGGAAAGAGTCTGCACCAGCGCAGATGTTATTTCTCTATAAATTTTAGGGTTATTAAGCCCTGCCAGTAAAGAAAAACCGCTGGCAAACAGCCAATCGCCATAAAGAAGGCTGGTTGTGACGCCATTTTTGCAGTATAAAGATGCCCTGCCTCTCCTTAATGCGGCATTATCGATAATGTCATCGTGGATTAAACTTGCGGCATGGAATATTTCGATGATCGAAGCTAATTTAACCGATTCCCCGGTATTATTTCCGGAGAAAGCAAAAAGGATTCTTGCTCTTAATTTTTTTCCTTCATTTATCTGATTATCTTTAAAAAGTTTTGATAACCAAATTTCCTTTTTCGATAAAACCCGGGTAATTTCTTTATCTACTTCTTTCAGCGCTTTTTCCAAACTCATATTTTTCAATTAAATCTTATGCTGATTTTATCCTGGGTTTAAGCTTTACTCTTCTAAATCATTTTTTTGCACACTTACAGCTATGGTTTACGCTTATAAGCCCCAGCGAAAACGCAGCTACGGCTAAGCCAAAATCCCGCAAGGCAACGTCAAAATACCCCGGCATGAATAAAAGGTTGGCTACGATGAGAAGCAGCCATCCTGAAACTATGAATGCTCCTATCTTGGGCATAAATGCAACGATAATACCTGCGATTATTTCAACTATGCCGACAGCGCGTATAAATATATTTAAATTAAAAGGAATAATCCTTGCGATAACCGGCGCAAGATACGCATTCCAGTCTGTAAGGAAATTAAAGAACTTATCCGTACCGGCAGCAATAGGCGCAATTACAAAAATTAGATGAAGCAGCTTATGGGCAATTCTGTCTAGGTTCGTGAAAGTTTCCACATCTTGGGTTTTCATTGCTTCATTTGTCATACCGCTCCTCCTTATTTATTCGACATTAAGCTCTTTTGAGCTTTGCCAAAGCCCATGTATATTACAATAGCTCGAAGCAAGGATACTGCCCGGTTTATCGGTTTTAAAAGCTATAGCTACCTCATGATGCGTGTATACAGAGCTTGTGTCGGGGCCCTGTATGGATTCACCGTGGCTGCTAAATTCTGCTTTTGCTATCTGATAAGGGAATTTCTCATCTTTTGGGTGAAAAAATATAGTAATCCAACGGATATGATGTTCTGTTTTATTCGGATGGGCGATTTCCTTGCCTACGCTAACCATTACCTTAAACAACTCTCCTTTTTTAACGGTTTGCGGGGCGTCAATTACCGGAACATGTTTTTCAGCTTTCCAATCAGCGCTTTGAAATAGGTCTTTAAAATTAGCCACAACAACCTCCTTTTAACAACAATAGCGTTTCTACACTATCCGCTTTGTATTAATTAATCGCCAAGCAAAACTGACAACTCTGTCACATGTTCCTGTTCATCTATTATTACATGGCGGATTTCGTGTTCCAAAGTTTCAAATTCATATTGAAGTGCTTGTTTATTGTCTATTATCTTTTGATAAATTTGTTTGTAAAAATCGATTGCTTCTTTCTCGTTAGTAAGATTTACCTCAAGAATTTCTTCTATTTCTTTAGCCCTATGGGTTTTTGCAAGGCTCATCACGGGCTCTCCGCCAAGATAATTCCCTATTAAATTACGGAATTTTCCTTCATGCTTTTCTTCGTCAGAAGCTATTTCTTTTATCCTTTCGATTATTTTTTCCGCATTTAAACCTTTGATTAACTCAGCGTGTGCCAGATACTGGATTCTTGCCGCGTGCTCCAGCTCAAGCGCTTTGTTTAACATGTTTACCAGATCTTCCTTGATATTCGCCATAAGGACCTCCTTTCTTGGCACAACCCCAATATTATTTTTTAATTTCCGTTACCAATCCCCGCGCAAATATTTTTTTATTTTTCCTTTTTCCTTATTATTATATCTTCTTTGCCTGCGTCAGCCAATGCTGTTTCTATCTTTGTAATTGCCTCAAAGTAATCGAATGGCTTTTTAAGAAGATACTTTATGCCACATGAGCTCAAAAGTATATTATGCGCATCCTCAACAAAATAGCCGGTCATGGCAATAATCGGTATATCCTTCAAGAATTCATTTCGGGAGAACTTATCAGCCAATAGAAAACCACTCAAACCAGCCATTTTTAGGTCAAGTAAGATGCCGTCGGGGTTAATATCCAATGCAAGGCCAAAGGCTTTTAGTGCGTCATTTACGCATATTGGTTCATAACCGCTAAGCTTAAGCATTTCCACCAATTCCTCCAGGAAATTTATATCATCATCAATCAATAATATTTTTTTCTTTTCCATATTAAATGTTTTTTAACTTTTTCATTCGTTTGTTTATGGTTAATAATAAATACGAAATAAGAAATGGGTTTATTTTATACCGCTCTGTTTTAAAATGAATTGGCTGATTCTTCTTTTTATTGACTTTTTTCTACTATTAATAATTGCTTTGCCACTAAAAAAATTATTTACGAAAGATAACCGGGAATAAGCAAAATTACTAGTGCGGTAAAATCGTTTTAGGCGGCTAAGAAAATAAGCTTCAATCGTTGATTCCTACAAATTTAAGCGCTGCGGAGTTCATGCAATAACGCTTATGGGTTGGTAGCGGGCCGTCGTCAAAGACGTGCCCTAGATGGGCGTTACATCTTGCACATAGGACTTCCGTTCTTACCATGAAAAAACTTCTGTCTTTTTCAAGCATGACGTTTTCTTTTGCTATTGGTTCATAAAAACTTGGCCAGCCTGTGCCTGAATCAAATTTAGCGCTTGAATTAAACAGGTCTATGCCGCAAGAGGCACATTGGTATATTCCTTTCTCGTAGAATTTATCATATTTTCCGCTAAAGGCCGGCTCTGTGCCATTTTTTCTGGTGATACGATAGGTTTCCGGAGGTAACTCTTTTTTCCATTCCTCATCACTTTTACAAACTTTGTTCATCGCAATTATTTTCTTCTCCTGGCTGCTATAAATACTCACTTTTTCGCTGGGATTGCATGTGTTTTTCTTCATTGCATACGCCTCCTCCATCAATGGCCAATTTAGCATACCTATTAATGTAACAATCGCTGCAACTGTTTTATTCATGATTTAAAAACACCCGGTAAACTTATGATAACTCAGAATCACAATTAGTACACATAAAATAAATGTATGCCGGCATTAGAGGACTCTGAGATTGTTTGGGGCGGCGGGTAAATTATGGGAGGCGTTCTGGTTGTTTTGATCAGAGCCCTCTGTTTCCTCGACAATGGCTTGCCTCAGAAATTTCCGCCGGCATACCTAATTATTGCAAAATTTTCAAATATTGCTTTTTAATTACACACACATATAATCGCATAGCATACAAATTCAGCTAGTGCGTAATTATACTATTTTCTGACTTTTTTCGTATTAATTCAGCAAGCTTAATCATAATTTAGTGAAAAACCAATATGCAATTAAGTTTTGTTTTCAAAGCTGTTTTTTATAAACGCGGATAAATAAACTTTAGGCAGGAAGAATATATTCTCCCTGCCTAAAGCATTATCTATAAACTAATTTATCGTCCAAGTCCCACGTTGTGTCCAGCCATTAGCAAGTGAACCAGCATCCCTCACGTAGAGATAAGCATTTTTGGCACCGGCAAAAGCTGGTTTTAAAGTAAGGTTCCAGTTTATAGTCAAAGTAGTGCCTGCGCCGCTTACTGTTGTTGTGCTGCAATTTAAACTTGCTTGAGAGTTTTGGATTACATTGGCTGAACCAGGAGCAAAACCACCCAACCATGTCATTCCGTCATCGCTTTTAAGATAGAGTAAATTTGTGGCTACATCGTAATAAGTTGTTGCGCTGTTACTGCCAGATGTGCTTGTATTAAGCTTAAAGCAGGCAATCTGAAGGTCTTGCCAGCCATTGGCATCGCTGTAAGTTGCGTTAAAATTAACTGCCTGGTTAGCTGTACTACTGCCACTGGCAGGAGTTACTGTGCCAACCTGGGGAGCTGTGGGAGGAAGCGCAGGCGTTACAGGATTAGAAGCAGCTGACGCAGGGCTTGTACCGAGCGCATTAGTTGCTGTTACTGTAAAGGTGTAAGCTGTGCCGTTGGTTAAGCCTGTTACTGTCAATGGGCTTGCAGCGCCTGTTGCTGTTAAGCTTCCTGGGGATGATATTACTGTGTAACTTGTAATCGGACTGCCATTTGCATCAGCTCCGCTAAAAGCTACAGTTGCCTGGGCATTGCCTGGAGTTGCGGTTACTGTGGTTGGCGCTGTAGGTAAACCTGCTGGTGTTGCGTTATTAGATGCTGCTGATTGAGGCCCTGTGCCTATTGCATTAGTTGCTGTTACTGTAAATGTGTAAGCTGTGCCGTTGGTTAAGCCTAAAACTGTTAACGGGCTTGTTGCTCCTGTTGCAGTTAAATTACCTGGTGTTGATGTAACTGTGTACGAAGTAATTGCGCTTCCTCCATCTGATGCCGGCGCAGTAAAAGTAACGCTTGCTGTTGTATCTCCTGCTGTTGCTGCACCTATTGTTGGGGCGTCTGGCAGAGTCGCGGGTGTGACAGAATTAGATATAACCGAAGCTGCACTTGTGCCAAGCGCATTAGTTGCTGTTACTGTAAAGGTGTAAGCTGTGCCGTTGGTTAAGCCTGTTACTGTTAACGGGCTTGTTGCTCCTGTTGCAGTTAAATTACCTGGTGTTGATGTAACTGTGTATGAGGTAATCGGGCTTCCGTTTGCATTTTCTCCGCTAAAAGTTACAGTTGCCTGGGTATTGCCTGGAGTTGCGGTTACTGTTGTTGGTGCTGTAGGCAAACCTGACGGTGTAACAGAATTAGATGCAGTTGAAGCTGGGCCTACCCCTATGGCATTTGTTGCAGCCACTGTAAAAGTATAAGCTGTGCCGTTGGTTAAGCCTGTTACTGTGAGCGGGCTGGTTAAACCTGCCACTGTTATTCCTCCTGGTGCAGATGTTACAGTGTAGCCTGTAATCGGGCTTCCTCCATCTGATGCCGGCGCAGTAAAAGTAACGCTTGCTGTTGTATCTCCTGCTGTTGCCGCACCTATTGTTGGAGCTCCGGGTAAAGTTGCCGGCGTAACAAGGCTAGAAGCTGCTGACGGCAAACTTGTTCCGCTTGCATTAGTTGCTGTTACTGTAAAGGTGTAAGCTGTGCCATTGGTTAAACCTGTAACTATTAAAGGGCTAGCAGCGCCGGTTGCAGTTAAACCTCCGGGGCTGGATGTAACTGTGTATGAGGTAATCGGGCTTCCGTTTGCATTTTCTCCGCTAAAAGTAATTGTTGCCTGGGTATTGCCTGGAGTTGCAGTTACTGTAGTTGGCGCTATTGGTATACCTGACGGTGTAACAGAATTGGAGGCTGCTGACGCAGCACCTGTGCCAGCGCCATTGGTCGCGGCTGCCGTAAAAGTGTATGCTGTTGCGTTGGTTAAACCTGTAACTGTAAGCGGGCTTCCCGCGCCTGTTGCAGTAAGATTTCCTGGACTTGAAGTAACAGTGTAAGAAGTAATCGGGCTTCCTCCATTTGGTGCAGGCGCTGTGAATGTTACTGTTGCCTGAGTGTCGCCTGCTGTTGCTGTTCCTATAGTCGGCGCTCCAGGAAGAATATCAGGAGTTACGCTGTTAGAAGGAAGTGACACTGCGCCAACTCCGTTTATATTAGTCGCTGTTACCGTAAAAGTGTAAGCTGTACCATTGGTTAAACCTGTAACTGTTAACGGGCTCGCCGGGCCGGTTGCGGTTAAACCGCCTGGGCTCGAAGTAACTGCGTAAAACAAAATCGGGCTTCCTCCGTCTGAGGCAGGCGCGGTAAATGTTATTGTTGCCTGCGCGTTACCTGTCGCGGCTGCAACTCCGGTAGGCGCGCCTGGCGCTCCGGTTGCAAGAGGCGTAATGCTGTTAGAAGGAACAGATGCAAGGCTTGTGCCTATTGCATTAGTTGCCGTAGCCGTAAAAGCGTAAGCTGTGCCATTAGTTAAACCCGTTACTATAATCGGGCTTGTTGTTCCTGTTGCGGAAAAGCCTCCGGGATTGGAAGTTACTGTGTAACCTGTAATCGGGCTGCCGCCGTCTAACAAAGGTGCGCTAAAGCCTATAGTTGCCTGAGTGTTACCTGCCACAGCAGTAAGGCCTGTGGGTGCCCCCGGCACTGTTGCCGCGGGCGTCACGCTGTTTGACGCTGCTGAAGCCGGTCCTGCGCCAAGTATATTCAGTGCTTTTACGGTAAATGTGTAAGGTGTGCCGTTAGTTAAACCTGTAACTGTGACAGGGCTCGTTGAACCCTGGCCTATGATATTGCCTGGGTTTGAAATTGCCACATATAACACAATAGGGCTTCCGCCATCAATTGCCGGCGGAGTGAAACTTACAGTTGCTTGAGTGTTGCCTGCCGTTGCAACTCCTATTGTCGGCGCATCAGGAGTTGTAGCCGGTGTTACGCTATTTGAAGCTGCGGAGGGCAAACTTGCGCCCATCGCATTGGTTGCGGTTACTGTAAAAGTGTAAGAAGTGCCGTTGATCAAACCTGTTACCATTATCGGACTGAGTGTGCCAGTTGCAGTGATTCCTCCTGGATTTGAAGTTACGGTGTAGTTTGTAATAGGGCTTCCGCCGTTTGAAACAGGCGCAGTAAAACCGACTATTGCCTGGGCATTACCTGCTGTAGCCATACCTATTGTTGGTGCATCAGGAACCACAGCTGAAGTTACGCTGTTGGAAGGAATTGATGCTGGGCCTGTTCCAATTGCATTCGTTGCTTTCACGATAAATGTATACGTTGTGCCGTTAGTTAAACCTGTGACTGTAATCGGGCTTGCTGCGCCTGTTGCGATTAGGCCTCCGGGGCTTGAAATAACGGTGTAACCGGTAATAGGGCTGCCGCCGTCTGACATAGGCGCCATAAAATCAACTGTTGCCTGGCCGTTGCCCGCTGTTGCAGTTACCATTGTCGGCGCATCAGGCACGCTTGCTGGCGTAACGCTGTTTGAAGCAAGTGAAGCCGGGCCTGTACCTATTGCGTTTGTTGCGGTTACCGTAAAGGTATAAGTCATACCATTCATCAAACCATGTACTGTAACCGGGCTCATCATTCCGGTAGCTGTGATTGCTCCGGGATTTGATGTTACTGTATAGCTTGCAATTGCATTACCGTTATCGTTAGGCGCAGTAAAGCTGACTATTGCAGTTGAATTTCCCGCCACAGCATTTACTGTGGTAGGCGCTCCTGGCACCAAAGTAACTGTGCCAGGCGTCACGCTGTTTGATGGAACTGAACTGGGTCCTGTTCCGTTAATATTAGTTGCTGCTGCTGTAAAGGTGTAAGCTGTACCATTGGTTAAACCTGTGACTGTTAATGGGCTTGTTGCTCCTGTTGCAGTTAGGCCTCCGGGGCTTGACGTAACTGTAAAACTTGTAATCGGGCTTCCGCCGTCAAGTATAGGCGCGGTAAAATTAACGCTGACCTGGTTATTGCCGGGCATCGCAATTACTGACGTAGGGGCTGCTGGTACAGACGAAGCAGATGCTCCGGGCGTAACAGCATTCGATGGTTCCGATGCTGGGCCGGTTCCGATTGCGTTAGTTGCTGCCACCGTAAAAGTGTAAGTGGTGCCATTGGCAAGTCCGGTTATTGTAATCGGGCTGGACACGCCTGTTGCAGTCCTTCCGCCCGGGCTTGCAGTAACCCGGTAAGAGGTTACAGGATTTCTTGGTAAACTTGTGCCTACCAAGGCTGGCGGCGGATTAAAGCTGACAATTGCCTGCTGGTTGCCTGGTTGGGCTGTAACTGAATTCGGCTCGCCGGGCAATGAATCGCCCTCAAAGACAATTGCACGCATCATATCCATTTCTTCGTGGCCTAATATATGGCAATGCACCATATATTCCCAGCCAAAATTATACAGTTCATTGATGACTGTAATCGGGTTTCCTGTGTAAGGGTCCATATTTGAAAATCCTACAGTAGAACCAAGCGGCATTGCCGGGTCCAGCGGACGTATGCTGTCAGGAAGATTAAAAGGTAAATTCTGTGAAGTAGGCCGCAGAGCAAGTATGGTATCTTCTAATGGGCTTACCCTTACGGTATCCTTCCATCCCATTTCATTAGGATCAGGTAAGCTTACAGAATTGTCCCAGGCAACGCGGTTAATCAGCTGCACGTCAAAAAGATGGAAATGAACCGGATGAGTATCAACTCCGTTATGAGTTATTTTCCATATCTGAACTTCTCCGTCTTTGATGTATTCGGTAGGAGGGTCTTGAAAACTCTGAAGCACAAACGTCTGCATTCCTGCCTGCGTGCGCGGTAATTCCAATCCAAACTTGCCGCTCATTCTTCCATAATCCTTATCATAGGACTCACCCATTTCATCCTGGATTGCTTTTGGTTTCATTCCAACTGTTGTCGCAAGGCTGGCTGTAGCAATTGCTCCGGTTCCGCCTCCGCCGGTAAAACTTACAGTTGGAGCGCTTGTGTAGTTTGTTCCTGCCTTTGTAAGCCAAACGTTATCAATAGTACCTGTCATGGAAGCTGTTGCAACAGCACTGGTGCCTGTTGCTGGCGGGTCTATGGTTACATTAGGAACTATTGTATAGCCGACACCTTTATTTGTTAAAGTAACATTCGTAACCGAATAAGTAACTGCTGCTGTTGCTGCCGCACCTGCGCCTCCTCCGCCGGTGAAATTAACTGCTGGGGCAGAAGTATAGCCAATACCGCCTGAAATAAGCGTAAGGCCGGTTACCGCGCTTGATATCAAAGCCTGAGCTCTTGCGCCTGTTCCGCCTCCGCCGGTAATTGTAACTGTAGGTATGGAAGTGTATCCGGCTCCGCCGTTAGTAATTGTAATGGCGTTAACGCCGACTGCTATTTGCGCTGTGGCTCTTGCGCCGGTTCCACCTCCGCCGGCAAAAGTAATCGTCGGACTGGTTGTATACCCGGTGCCGCCGTTAGTAAGCGTAATCGTTCTGACGCTTCCGGCAATTGCTGCAGTTGCAGTTGCGCCTGTGCCGCCTCCACCGGTAATTGTAACTGTAGGAGCAGAAGTATAATTGTTGCCGCGGCTGGTAATGCTGATACTAGTTACTCTTCCGCCGGCAATATTCGCTCTGCCTCTTGCACCAATACCTCCTCCTCCAGTAACAGTAACCGTGGGTCGCCTAATATAACCGCTTCCTCCGTTTGTTACTGTAAAACTGGTAACGCGGCCATTTATCGTTGCTGTTGCGGCTGCTCCTGCGCCTCCGCCGCCGGTAAAACTAACTGTGGGGATAGAAGTATAGTTATTGCCGCCGCTATTAAGAGAAACTCTGTTAACTACACCTGAAATAGTAGCCGTAGCTGTTGCTCCTGCGCCTCCGCCGCCGGTAATGGCAACGGTTGGAACAGAAGCATAGCCGTTTCCGCTATTTGTAATTGTAATACCTGTAACTGCGCTTGATATTAAAGCCTGGGCTTGAGCGCCTGTGCCGCCTCCACCGGTAAAATTGACAGTGGGAATAGAAGTATAATTTGCGCCTGGGTTAGTAAGTGTCAAAGTGCTTATCGTGCCATTGCCAAGCGTTGCTTCTGCGGTTGCACCGGTACCATTGCCGCCGGTAATTGTTACGAGAGGGACTGTAGTATAACCTGAACCGCCGGTTGCAACTTTCGCAACCGCTGTTGCTCCTGTTCCGCCTCCGCCTGTGATAGCAATGTTCGGGGGAGTCGTGTAACCTGTGCCGCTTGGAACTATTACTGCGGTCGCAGTTGCTCCGGCTCCGCTTGCGCCGGTTAAAATAACCGTAGGCGCGGTTGTGTAACCTGAACCGGAATTTGTAACTGTAATACCGGTGACTGCGCCGCCGGAAACTTGCGCTATCGCAGTTGCTCCGGTTCCGTCTCCGGTGATTGTTACGGTTGGAGCAGAAAGATAGCCTGCGCCTCCTGCGGTAACATTAATACCGGCAACAACATTAGTAAGCGTAATACCTGAAACAGAACCGCCTGCTACTGTTGCAATAGCTTGAGCGCCTGTTCCTCCGCCACCTGTAATTGTAACTGTGGGCGGTGTTGTATAGTTAATTCCTCCTGAACCAATTGTTGCCTGTGCTGTTGCTCCTGTTCCGCCGCCGCCTGAAAGAGTAACAGTGGGAACGGTGGTGTAACCGCTGCCCGGATTAATAACTGTAATCGCCGTAACTTGCCCGCCGGCAACCGAAGCCTGGGCTTGGGCGCCTGTTCCGCCTCCACCGCTAATAGTTACATTAGGAGGTGTTGTATAGCCGGTGCCTTGAGCCAGCAAATCAATTACAGTAACGCCGTTTAAAAGCGTTATATCGGTAATTGTGCCTGTAACATTAACTGCGTCTAAAGCATTCGCTATGGAAGCTTTCGCAGTCGCGCCTGTTCCGCCTCCGCCATTTATAGTAACATTAGGAACAGATGTATAACCTCTTCCTCCGTTGATAATCGAAACTGTCCCGACCCCATTTAAAGGCGTATCAAAAGTTAGAAAATTATCTCCGATATAAGAAACAGTATCAACCGGGGCCGTGTAGGGCGCCGGTAAATACGACTGAGGAATAATAAGCGGTTTTTGGGAGCCAGCAAAAGCTGTTGGCAAAGCTGTTTCAAGCGCTGCTAAATTGAAAGGTGCATCAGCCGGGCCTGAAACGCGGAATTGCATTATTGTCCTTGTGTTGGGGCCGTAACCTGCCAAAGGAGTAATTGTTCCGCCGGTTGAAGTCATGTCCGGAGCGCCTGTGTAATAATCTAAACGCGGGTCAAGCGCCGGAAATGCTGCTGGGGCATCATTATAAAGAATAATGGTTGAGCCATCAGGAACCTGAGAAAAATCAACAATAACATCTGCGCGTTCTGCAGGGCCTAACAACAACGTATGGCTTGTAACATTGCCGAAATTAAAAGTGGTCATATCGCGATTCCAGGCAACCGGCTGATTTGGAAGTACTGCCGGCCTGGTTAAGAATCCGCCTTCTGTCCCTATTTGGATAAATTGCGGTCCAGCCAGAGCCGGGTCAGGAACTCCGCCTTCTCTTCCGTCTACCGGCCAGTCAGGAGGAAAACCAGGCGTTATCACAGATGGAACCATTTTAACCTCAGTAGGATTAGCCGGGTCCGCATAATACATTTGCAGATTTAAAAATCTTGAGTTAGCGGCATTCAAAACACGAAACCTGTATGCTCTGCGGCCTACCTCCATATAAGGGTAGGCAGTTCCGTTAACAATAGACGTGTCATGGAAATCTTCCATTGCCATGGAAGGATGCGGAAAATCTGGTATCATGGGAGGTTCCCACGGTGCCATCATCGGGTCATAGTAGGGATTAGGAATCGGACCATGAACCAAATCTTTAGCCGGCGGCCAGAACCAGGCAGCATAATGCCACCTGCCAAAAGGATTCATTCCGGACGGATCATAAGCGTTTTGCGCCGGCACATAAACGTGAGGCATCCAAAGATCGCCTGTGTTTGGCATTCCAGGTGTTGAGCCCCATCTCCAAAGAGGATCCGTAATACCTATTGTATTAGCGTCTACAAAAGTTTTGTCTTGTATAACAAGAGGTATTCCATACCTATATACTCCCGTTGGTGTTCCCTGGTCTGGTAGGACTCCGGTATCAATTAAATTTTCTTCTGTCGGGTCTGTTATAAGATAACCGGCAGCTTCTCCGGCATAAACATTAAGCCGGGTAATGCCGTAAGCATGGTCGTGATAGAATAATAACCTGGCGCTTTGCTGGTTGGTATAATAAAAAGTCATCGCTCCAGGGCCGGGATCCGGCATATCCGGAACATTTTCTGCGCTCACGCCTTTAAGATAGGGTGTGTTTTCGCCTGCCGGCACAAACCACTGATGAGGAGTGCCGTCGCTAATCCACGGGGTATTTCCGCCGTGAAGATGGATACTTGCGCGGTTTTCCGTATACATCTCCATCATTATACTTCCGTCAGGATTAAGCATAACCGTTCCATCGGGATTACGCATAGGTATAGGCCCCATTCCTGCGCCCATAACGGTTTTATCTACGGGAATAAACAAATCACCGCCTGCGCCTATAGGAAGTAAATTCAGAAATTTAACGCGGACGGGCCGATCTTTCCGGGCGATAATAAGCGGGCCCATATAATGCACCGGCGCCGGCAAAATTGTATTTTGGTTTGTAGCAGGGTCTGTCCCGTTATTTAATTGCACGTAGCCGCGTAATTTCGTACCGCCTGAAGAAAGCGGGTCTGTTGCCGAACCAATTACAGCAGGCATATCCGAATGCATTTGCTCGCGGTATTCAACAATAGCTAATTCATAATAATCAGAGCCTGGATAACTTATGGTATCCGGATTTGCTATCGGGATATATTGGCCAAGATTATTTGCATTTGCCGCGCCGACTCCCGGCAATGAATCAACGAATTTTCTAAGTGGCGGAGAATATGCCCAGTTGGGTTCCGGGCCAAAATAATGCGGGATAGCGCCATCTCCGGGCATAGGCATCATTTGCGCCACTACCTCGCCGGCATTAAACAATCCGATATTACCGGCCATTGCTACTGCTAAAATAATCCTTACGATACGGTTTGATAAACTCATTTTATCCTCCTTATTTATTTTCTTATTCATTGGACAATGTATTAGAATTTGTTATATCGCCTGCTGTTGAATTATTGTTGTCAGTTGCATTGTTAACTGCTTCTATTTCGGCAACGCGGTTATCTCTGGCTTTGATTAATTTCGCGCGTATCTGCTCAATGCTTGCCGCAAGCTCAGGGTTAGCTGCTTTAGCACGCGCCGCAGCTTCTTCCCTTTGCTCTTGCGTTATGACGCGGTTATTCCTGTATTCCCTGACGGCATTGATATCTCGGCTTGGGCGCAATTCCTCTGTTGTTTGCGATTGCGCATAGCTTAAGCTTGATGCCGATAAAAAAATTGCCGCCATAAACAACGCGTGCTTCGAAAATAAAAATTTTACCGCCTTCATGTCATACCTCCTTTGTTTAAAAATTTTTGCTGTAAATTTTCTCACCAAACACCTTTTTACGTTTCGTTCTCTTTGATTGTTCATTTTGCGAATTAAATTTTAATTTAATTTATAATTTGTTCAATTGGACGATTCTGCTTTTTCCTGACTTTTTTATCCTGAAAAAATTTTGGAAATAAAAATAACGTAAGAAGATAAAAATCAAAGGAATAGGGAATTCTCCTATTTACACAATTTGCACAAAGTGGGATACTTCAGCCGTAACTATGAAAGAATTAAAACAATTCAATTTACAGGAAATTATACCGGCGCTTTCCTTAATAATAGACCACCAGGCGTCCGGAAATCTCTATCACGGTTTCCGGGTGGCAATTATATCCTATAGAATTGCCGAGCTTGTGGAACCGGAAAACAAAAATATTCTCTTTTACGCCGGGCTTTTACACGATATAGGGCTTTTTGAAACCGGGGAACATATCATTCCAAATTATTACGATTTAAGCCTGCAAAAATCCAAGTCAATTTTTTTCAACCATCCCGGCATAGGCGCCCTAATTGTAAAAGAAATACCGGGTCTGGAAAAATGTCGATTATCCATTCTTGAACATCATGAATTTTTCAATGGCACAGGATATCCGCTTGGAAAAAAAGAAAATGAAATTTCCCCTGAAGCGCAGATTTTGCGGCTTGCTGACAGCCTGGATATCAGCTTGCGCAGACAAGCAGGGTTAAAACAAAAAGAAATATCCGGGCTCATTGAATCAGGAAAAGGCAAAGAATTCTCCCCTGAAATAGCCTCCTCTTTTCTGGACCTTGATAAAAAGATAATTGTAAATCTATTAAAAGAAGATGAATTAAAAAAATATTTTTTCCAGTTGATAAAAGATATCCCTTATCCTCCGGTAGATTTAGATGAAGACGAGGGAAATGTTTTACTTAGAATATTGGGCCGGGCGATAGACGGAAAACATCCTTACACAAACCAACATAGCCACAGAGTAGCTTTATACTCCGAGAAAATCGCAGAAAGAATCGGGCTGGACAAAGAAGAATGCAGGCGGATAAAATCTGCGGGTTATTTGCACGATGTAGGAAAAATTGCAATTTCAAATGCCATATTGGATAAACCTGGGCCTTTAACTGAGGATGAATGGGTTGTTATGAGGACTCATGCTGAAATTTCTTATGAAATTGTAAATTCTGTTTCTTATTTTAAAAATTTTTCTGATTTAGTATTTGCGTCTCAGGAAGAATATGACGGAACCGGATATCCGAAACACCTGAAAGGAAAAGATATTCCGCTTGGCGCAAGAATAATTGCAATAGCGGATGCAATTGATGCTATGTTATCTGATAGAAGTTATCGAAAAGCTCTCCCCATAGAAACTGCAGTTTCGGAACTGAATAAAAATGCAGGCACGCAATTTGACCCGGAAATTGCAGAAACTGCTATAAGTTTAATACGCCAAAAAATTTTCCCCATATCGCTTTAATGCATAAATTTAAAGGGCTGCTTAAAAGCAGCCCTTTAAAGTAAACCCACCTTATATTTTAACGAATAAATTATTTAACGTAAACTCCGCTTTCTTCTGCCCCTTGTTGCTGCATTTTTCCTTTCTCTTTCATCATTCCTGTCATTGAATTTTTCATTTTGCAGGACATATGTATCGAGTAAGCGCCATAGATGAAGGAAAGTATCGAAGTAAGCCATAGAAATAAAACAACCAGCCATCCGAAAAATTTCAATACGCGGGCTTCTATCTTTCCTAATACATAAAGAACAAAAAAGCTTAATGATAAAAGTATCGCCGGCATGAAGAAAATAGTTGAAAGCATCCCAATCCATTTAAACATTCCTCCGTCCATCATTGCCATATAAACCTCCTTATTACTTTTAAATCTAAACGCTCTGCCTTTTACTCCAAAAATATAATTAATTTTCGCCTGTTACTTCTTCGCTATTACCTTCATTTATCTCCTGCCAGCTGTTAAACTCCAGCTCTTTCCCAAATTTTCTCCTAAATAGATTTTTCAAATAATTAATTGAAATTGCTGCCTGATTTAATTCTTCTAAAATGACTTTTCGTTGTTTCATATTTTTTTACTAAAATACCGGGTTATGCATTATTGCTATAATTTTGGCTGTATATTAACTCCTCCACGCAAACAGCCAGGTCAAGTGGATCGAAAGGCTTATGAAAATATCTTTTAACTCCTGCTCTTTCAAGGAGCGATACAAACAAGCCGCTAAAATGCCCGCTCATTACAATAACCGGAATATTGAAAAATTGCGAAGAAAAATGCAACTCATTGGTTACCTGAAAACAGTCCACTCCCGGCATATAGAGATCAAGCAAGATGATATCAGGATGAATTTGTTCAATTTTTTCCAGAATCTGGCTTGAATCAGAAAGACAGACGACAATATAGCCGAAAGAACTAAGCATACAGCTTAACTCTTCCAGAAATTCTACATCGTCATCGATAACTAATATTTTTGTATTCATTTTTTATGAATGATAGTTTTACCTGACCTGTTCATATAAATAAATTTTTTCATAATAATCTACGCATTTCTTGCAGGCGCCGTTTTTCTCCTCCCATTCAGGGTGGTCTTTTTTGATTTCTTTGGCGATAAAACGGTATGCAGCATTACATACATTAATTACTTCATCATCCATTTGTTCTTTACATACAGGGCAATGCAATAAACAAATTTTTTTCATTGTTACCTCCCATCTTTACTTGTTACGAAATTCCAGCTCCATATATCTATGCACCCGCCTTTAAACTCAGCATGTTAGATGGAATATCCCGACAACTTTTTTATTCTTTTGCACGAGATCGTTAAAGATTTTTACCGCCTCGTGAGTATTCTTATCCATTAATTCGATTATTTTATCTTTCGCTGTTTTCTTTACTTCATCAAGCACACACATAACCCCGGAGTCGCCTTTTCCAACTATTAGAAAATCAGGCTCATATTCAAAAACTTCTTTCAGGTCCTCGGTTCTTAAGCTATGCCCATCTTTTCTCCGCCAATCAGCAATAATCTTTTCTGGAAAAATAATTAAATCTTTGCTATAAACCTTTCCGTCCACTGTCATTGTTCCGTAAGCGTAATAATCAATGTGCATAGCTGGTTACTATTCGCTATCCTCCTGGGTTACCCTGATAACTTCCGAAAATGTAGTAATACCGGCTAGAACTTTCTGCATACCGTCATAATGTAACGTCCGCATTCCATCTGACATTGCGCGTTGTTTTATTGCCTGGGCTGAAGCGCGGGCAATAATCATTTCCCTGATAGTTTCATTAACCATAAGTATTTCGTGTATACCGGTCCTTCCGCGATACCCGCTAAATCTGCAATCCTTACACCCTCTTCCTTCGTAAAGCGGCGTATCTGCGAGATCCATTTTTATGCCTTTAGTTTGGCGTATAAATTCCTGTTTTTTTGCGGATGATATTTCTTCTTTGCATTTTGGACAAATTACCCTGACAAGCCTCTGCGCAACAAGGCATTCAAGGCTTGAGGAAACAAGGAACGGCTCTATACCCATATCCAGCAGGCGAGTCACTGCCCCTGCTGCATCGTTAGTGTGCAGTGTTGAAAATACAAGATGGCCGGTTAGAGCTGCGCGTATTGTGATTTCAGCTGTCTCGTAGTCTCTTACTTCGCCTACCATCATTACATCGGGGTCGTGGCGCAGCATATGACGCAGGGCAGTTGCGAAAGTAAAGCCTATCTGCGGATTAACCTGTAACTGATTTACTCCGTGCAGTTGATATTCTATGGGGTCCTCTATGTTGATTATTTTTATTGCTTTTGAATTTATACGCGAAAGTGCAGCATAAAGCGTGGTTGACTTGCCGCTTCCTGTAGGCCCGGTCACAAAGATTACGCCATGGGGTTTTTGGATAACCATTTCAATGAGTTTCAAATTTCCTTCAGCTAACCCTAATTTTTCCAATTCAAGAAAAAACCGTGAACTTAAACGGCGTATATGTACGGCTTCGCCGAATGAGGTTGGAAGCACCGACACTCTTAGGTCAAGCTCTTCACCTTCGGCTTTTATTTTTATGCGGCCATCCTGGGGAAGCCTATGCTCTGCTATATTCATTTGCGCCATAATTTTTATACGGGAAACTATTGTGGAATGGAAATGTTTTATTGAATCAGGGACATTTATCTCATAAAGTATTCCATCTATTCTAAAACGTATGCGAAGTTCATCCTGGAAAGGCTCAAAATGTATGTCGGTTGCCCGTTCGTGGACAGCTTCCTGCAGAATTTGATTTACAAATTTTATTATAGAAGCGTCTTCCGAAGCTAAAGAAGTATCTTCTATTTTTTTATTTTCAGAATTATGCTCTTTTGCTGCAAGACCGTTGGTTATTATTTTTTCTATAGTTTCGGCTCCTACTCCGTAATATTTACGGATAGCTTCGAAAATATCCTCCTCCATAGACAAAAGCGGGCGGATTTCCGCGTTAATAAGTAGCCTTAAGTCATCCTGCAGGCAGGTATCCAATGGGTCAGCCATTGCAACGTACAAAGTATCGTCTCTGATTTCAACCGGCATTATTCTGTAATGGCTTGCAATGTTTACAGCTACCTTTTCCAGCGCTTTTGGATTAACTGAATTATTGGCGAGATTAGCGTAAGGTATTGTAAGTTGTCTCGAAAGAGCTAAAAAGGTTTTTTCTTTATCGCTGACCCCAAGTTTTACCAGGGTCGCGCAGATGAAATCTCCCGTATTTTTTTGCAGATACAGGCCCTTTTCCAGATTATCTGCGCTGACAATATTTTCCTTTACAAGAATCTGTCCGATTAATGGTTTATTCTCTATCTGCATAATATTAGGTAATGCTATCTTATAATTATTTCGCGGAAGGTAAATTGGTAAGTTCTACCTTTTATTGACTTTTCTCTATTTAATTTAGGCTGGAATAATCAGCAATAAGGATTGGTCAAAATAAAGGCGGCATTTAACCGGGCAATTCGTCAAATTTCAGCCTATAGCGCAATCAAAGGGGTACTTAGAGGTTTTAAGCTAGCCGTGCAATAGACGGGGTGTTCCCTGGGGGTTGTAGATTTTTCTTCTTTCGTTGTTGCGCCGGTCTCCTTTGCCTCTAAGGATACTTCTTCTTTCTGTTTTACGGCGCTCGGCTTGCCTTCTTTCAGCCTGCCTCACAATTGAAGGGTGGTTGCATCTTAAACATCTGTAAACAATTCTTCCTCTTTGAATCCTTAAGTCATTAACCAGAATAAAACGGTGCCCGAAAATCCTGCATAACCAGGAAAGTTTAGACCAAGACATGACAACCTGCCTTTGGCGGTTATTTACAAATACCACCCTATAAATTTGATTCCTGATAATTAGCTTGTTAGACTTTGGAAAGTTTTAGAATACTTAAAAATATAGATATAACTTTGCAGAAATATTTTATGAAGACATTTATCTATATTGAAATAAAAAAATTCCAAAGTGTAATAGAAAAAAAATTATATTCTAAAATATTTTTTTGTCAAGAATCTACTTGCTGGTTTTTGGCAAGAAAATAAAAATCGCTGCCTATTTATTCTGCGCCTCTTTCTCTTTTCTCTTTTCCTCAACGATTTTTTCTGCCAAATTGACTGGTAGCGGCTCATATTTGGAAAATTCCATCGCAAAAGTAGCGCGTCCGCTGGACAGCGAGCGGAAAATTTGGGAATAACCAAACATTTCCGAGAGTGGAGCTTCTGATATAACGAGTTTCTGGTTGCTTTTATCTTCTATATTTATAATTTTTCCTCTCTTGGAACAAATATAGCCAACTATACTGCTTAAATACTCCTCAGGAGTAAGAACTTCAATTTTCATATAAGGCTCAATCAGCACAGGGTTTGCTTTTAGGAAATTTTCCCTGAAGCAGCCCATAGCAGCAAGCCTAAATGCAATATCCGATGAATCAACTTCGTGAAAAGAACCGTCAAGCAAACTTGCTTTTAAATCAACAACCGGATAGCCTGCGTATACGCCTTTCTTCATAACCTCCTTTAAGCCTTTTTCTATGGAAGGTATGAAATTCTGGGGGATTGCTCCTCCTTTTATTTTACTTTCAAAGACAAAACCTTTTCCTTTTTCGTTAGGAGAGAATTCTATAACTACATGGCCGTATTGCCCATGGCCTCCGGTTTGCTTTATATGTTTATATTCGCCGGTTACCGGCTTTAGTATTGTTTCTTTATAGGCAACTTTCGGGGGGCTTACTTCCGCTTCAACTTTAAATTCTTCTTTTAACCTGTCAACCATAATTTCTAAATGCAGTTCTCCCATTCCGGAAAGAAGGATTTCGTTGGTTTCTTCGTTGGTTTCAAAAGCAAATGTCGGGTCCTCTTCAACCAGCTTCATTATAGCTTTGCCCAGCCTATCCTGGTCTTGTCTTGTTTTCGGTTTTATACTTATAGAAACCACCGGCTCAGGAAATTCTATCGACTCTAAAATAATCGGCCTTGTTTCTGCGCAAAGCGTATCTCCGGTTACAGTCGAACCCAATCCAACAGCAGCTCCTATATCGCCGGCGCAGATAGAGCTTCTGTTTTCTTTCTGGTTAGCGTGCATCTGTAAAATTCTTCCTACTCTTTCTTTTTTATTTTTGGTGCTGTTCAAAATATAGGAGCCGGCAGTAAGATAACCAGAATATACCCTGAAATATACGAGTTTACCAACATGAGGGTCTGATTGTATTTTAAAGGCAAGTGCGGCAAACGGCTCATTTACCGTAGGAGAAACCTTGATTATATTGCTGCTGTCCTTGGGATCTTTTCCTTCAACCGCAGGAAGATCTATCGGTGAAGGCAGATAAAACGTAACCGCATCAAGAAGTTTTTGTAATCCTTTATTTTTAAGGGCGGAACCGCAAAGCATAGGGATAATTTTATTGCTTATGGTAGCTTTTCTGATGGCTGATTTTAATTCCTCCGCTGTTACGGAATTTTCGTCTTTCAAATATTTTTCTGCCAGGGCTTCATCCAAAGAGCAGGTTTTTTCAAGGAGATTATGCCGCCATTTTTTTGCAAGCTCCAGGCAATCGGGCGGTATCTCTTCGGCGCTAACTTTTTTTACGTCTTCGTCTTTGCCGTACATATATGCTTTCATTTCTATTAAATCTACTACGCCCTTAAAGTCAGCTTCTGCGCCTATGGGAACTTCAATGGGCACGGCATTAGCTGCCAACTTTTCTTCTATTTCCGAAAGCACCTTATAGAAATCGGCGCCGACGCGGTCCATCTTGTTGACAAATACTATCTTTGAAACGTGATATTTATCTGATTGCCTCCATACAGTTTCTGACTGCGCCTCAACTCCGCCGACTGCGCAAAAAACTACTACAGCGCCGTCAAGCACACGAAGGCTTCGTTCAACCTCGGCAGTAAAATCAACGTGTCCGGGCGTATCAATAACGTTAATTCTTGTATCAAACCATAAACAGGTAGTTGCGGCGGCTGTAATTGTAATGCCTCGCTCTCGTTCCTGCTTCATCCAGTCCATGGTGGCTTTTCCGTCGTGCACTTCTCCGACCTTATGAATTTTTCCCGTATAAAAAAGTAAGCGTTCGGTAAGTGTAGTTTTTCCGGCGTCAATGTGCGCCATAATGCCTATGTTTCTTACCTTACTAAGGTCTATGGATAAATCAACTTTTTCTTCCGGCTGGGTTTCTTCAACTGTTTCAGCGGGTACCTCTTGTTCGGCCTGCGGCTCTATGTCCTTTGTAACGCTTTCGGTTTCTTCTTTTATCGGGGCTTCCTGGCCAGATACTTCTGCCGGAGCCGGTTGTTTTTCAATTTCAGGCTGCTCGGCTTTTTCTGGAATTATTTCTAAATCTTTCTTTTCCTCGGATACAGTTTCAGGCACCTGCTGGACAACTGGCTGGGCCGGCTCTTTCTCTTTGGCAGGCTCTTCTTTGGGTAAACCAACCTCGGAAGGAACTTCTTTTGCCTTAACAGTTAATTGGGCATTTAATTGATGCGCTTTCGCTTCTAATTCATTTATTTTCTCGTCTTTAATCAGCAATATTTTTTTCTTTTCTTCAAGTTCTTTCTCAAGATTATCGAAATTTTCCTTAAGCTCTTTATATTCGTCTTTTGTCACCCAGTCGCTTTGTTCAAGTTTCCTCTTTAAGCCATGCGTTGTTTTTGTTTGTTCCTGCAGCTTCGAAAGATAATCTTTCAGCTTAAATTTCAAAACTCTTATTTCTTCATCTTTTTCGTTATTATGTTTCGTAAGCAATTCTATGCTGTCGTTTAATTCTTTTATTTCTCTCGTTAGTTTTACATTTTCTGAAAATTTTTTTTCTAACTCTAATTCTTTTTCCTGAAGTTTGTCTTTAAGCTCTAATGTCTGCTGTTTTGCGCTTTGCGTGTCTTTAGACCCCAATTCCTCCCATTTCTTTTGCTTTTCTATAATCTTTTCCAATTCTTCCTTTTCTTTGTCTTTTTCCTGCAATTTTTTTTCGATATCTTTTATGCTCCCGTCAGCTGCTTTTAATTTATCATTTAACGAAGAAATGTTTTCCTTAAGAGAGCTGACTTTTTCCTGAAGCCTTCTTATAGTTGCTTCATAATCCTCTTTCTGTATGTCCGGAACTTTCCCCTTATCTCCTGAAGGAGACATAAGCACATAAATTCCGGCGCCAGCGCCTGCGATTGTAAGCAACACAAGTAATATAATCATTTTTTAATTTTATTGATTTTTAAGGCCGCCTCTTACCTTAATATATAGAGGGCTAATTTAACCGGTACTCTTTAAATCATACCATTTTTTGAGGAAAAGTTTAAGATTTTTCGAAAAATTTTTGTAAGCGGTTACAGTGGGTTGGTAGGGCCTTTATTTTTGTCTTTTTTACCAGTAAAACTTTCTAGCTTAAACTTTAATTACCTGTTGCTTTTTTTGGCAAGGTAATAATAACGGTTGTGCCGCAATTAGGCTCGCTTTCAATATTTATCAATCCGCCGTGCAAACTAACTATCTGCTGGCAGACTGCAAGCCCCAGGCCGGTTCCTTTTGCTTTAGTTGTAAAAAACGGCTCAAATATCTTGTCTAAAATATCCCGTTTTATGCCCGAACCATTATCCTTAAAATAAATCCTTATAAACCCCTTTTCGTCAACAGCTTCTACGTAAACTTGCCCTTTTCCTTGCGAAACAGCATCGCAGGAATTGTTCAATATATTCTGTAATACCTCTTTCATCTGCAAGGGGTCGGCTTCTATTGGAATATTTTTTATGGGGCCTAAATTGCTTTCTATCTTTATTTCATTTTTTGTTTTATCCCGAGTTACCTCAAGGCATTCATCTATTAGTTTGCAAATATCAATACTTTCTATGTGCGGTTTCCTTATCCTTGAATAAAATAACAAATTATTTATAATCTGGTCGCTTTCGACCACTTTTTTCTCTATATTCTGTATATGCTGGTCCAAAAGCGGGTTAGCTGCTTTTCTCTTAATATTATGTGCAGCCATATTTATAGCCGCTAAAGGATTACGTAATTCGTGCGCAACAGTTGCGGCAAGAACACCGATATCGGAAAGCCGCCTGACCCTATCTAGCTCAATACCGGCTTTAACCAATTCCTCTTCTGCTCTTTTTTTCTTAGTAACATCTACAAGAGAAAAGATAAGTCCTTTTACTTTGTCTGATTCATCTCTTACGGGCTGCAAACTCCAGTCCCAATAAGTGATACCCCATTCCGGATGATCCGGGAATTCAAATGGCCTGGCATACACAGAAAATGGCTCTCCGGTTTCTACAACTTTTCTAAAAATAGTTTCTGCTTCTTTGTCGGGGTATACAACAAAATGGTTTTTTCCGATAAAAAATTCAGGCTTACGCCCGCAGGCATTGGTATAAGCATTGTTTACTCTGATAAAATTGAAATCTTTATCTAAATACACAATACAAAAATGCGTGCTGGAAAATATTTTTTCCAAAATTTCATTTGCCTTATTCAATTCACTTGTGCGCTGCCTTACAGCTTCTTCAAGAAAATCATGTTCTCTTTTCAGTATTCGTTCAGCTTCCTTGGTTTCCGTAATATCCCTAACAACACAAATGGCCCTGGTAGAATTTGAATCCGAAGTTGTATCAAGGCATCCGGAAAACTCCAGCCAGCGTAACACACCGCCAGGCTGACTGCGTGCACGACAGACAAGGCGGGTCAGATAGCCAATCCTAAGACCCTCGTTCAATTTTCTGGTAAATTCCGCAGCATCTTCATGATAAATTACATGCTTCATAAATTCTGTTTTATTCAGTAATTTATCGTTCTGCGAATACCCAAAAATGCTGCGCATTAAATCATTCTCCCAATGGACTTCATCGGTCTTTATGTTCCAGATAAAAACCCCAAGCCTACCTGCATCTGTTGCGAGACGCAATCTTTGTTCACGTTCGCGTAGGATTGTTTCCAGCTTTTTGCGCTCAATAGAATACCTGATACTGCGCACAAAAAGAGCCGCGTCTATTCTTCCCTTAACCAGATAATCAGCCGCCATACTATGCATAGCCTCGATACCAAGATTTTCGTCATCGACCCCGGTTAATAGAATAACCGGAATTGTAGGATATTTTTTGCTGATTTTTTTAAGGCCTTCAAAACCGCGGCTGTCCGGAAGCCCGATATCCAATACACAGGTGTCAAACTTATCGTTTTCCAGCTTCTTCATGCCTTCGTCAAACAAACCCGCGTGGACAATTGAAAAAGAAGGCTCAATTAAGCCCTTAAGCATTTCGAAAACAAGCCTTGCATCAGCGGGATTATCTTCAATTAAAAGTATTTTTATTTCGTTTTTCCCCATAAATGTCTAATTTTTATATTAACTCAAACATTTATTATTTATTTTTCGGCGGTAATTTTACAATAGTAAGCCAAAAATCCTGAATGGATTTGGCAACCTTCGCAAACTGTACTAAATCGACAGGTTTTGTAATATAACAATTTGCGTGCAGCTTGTAGGTTTTTAATATATCCTCTTCTGCCTTGGAAACAGTAAGAATAACAACCGGTATTGTTTTTAGCCTGTCGTCTGTTTTTATTTCCTTAAGCACCTCTCTTCCGTCAATTTTCGGCAGATTAAGGTCAAGAAGTATAAGATCTGGCTGAATAGCTGCGGAATACTTACCTTGTTTTCGCAGATATTTAAGGGCTTCCTCGCCATCGACAACAACATTGAGATTGTTGCAAATTTTTTCTTCCTTTAGCGTCTCAACCATCAAACGCACATCAGCAGGATTATCTTCAACCAACAAAATTTCTACCGGGTTAAAACTATTTCCATTATTCATGTTAAACCTCCTGTATTTTTTAATTAATATCTGCCAATAAGCTAACTTTTTATAGCTTTCATACCTATGCTAAACTTTTTATTTTTTCCGGAATAATAAAATAAAAAGTTGAGCCGCGATTTATTTCTGATTCAACCCAAATTTTTCCTCCGTGAGCTTCAACTATTTTTTTACATATTGACAATCCGATTCCTGTCCCGGAATATTTATCCCTTGCATGAAGTCGTTGAAAGATTAAAAAAATCTTATCCCTGTATCTTTCTTCAATCCCTATGCCATTATCACTGACAGAAAAAATCCATTCACCGATTTTCTTTTTAGCGCCTATATGTATATGCACAGACTCTACGCTTCTAAATTTTATCGCATTTTGAATAAGGTTCTGCAAAATCTGGATAAAACTGTTTTCATTGTATTCCAAAACAGGAAGGATATCGTTTGTAACTACTGCTTTATTCTCTTCTATGAGCCGGCTTAAGCTATAAATAACTTTACCTAGAATTTCATTACAATCAACTCTGCTCGTTTTTGTATCCAGCCTTCCTACGCGGGAATACGCTAAAAGGTCAGTTATCAACCTTTGCATGCGTTTTGCGGCGTCAACAATAAAATCTATAAAATCAACTGCGTCTTTATCCAGTTTATCTTTATAGCGCTTCTCAAGAAGCTGGGAATAGCTCGCCATAACTCGTAAGGGTTCTTGAAGGTCGTGGCTGGCGACATAAGCAAACTGTTCAAGATTCTCATTCGAACGCTTAAGTTCCTCCTCTGCGCGCTTACGCTCGGTTATATCCTGGCCTTGGGCAATAGTTGCAATAAGAGTTTTCCCGTCCTGCGCATAAATATTGGCGGAATTCCAAAGCGCTATTCTGGTTTGGCCATCTTTACGCATAATAGGAATTTCTACAACTTCCCAATGTTCCCCGGTTAAAGCACGCTTAATTTTATCCATCGAATCCTGCCTTGTGTCATACGGAAATAATATGCTTAAGTCTTTACCTATAACTTCTGATTGTTCATAATTTGTAAGGCTTTCAAACGCACGGTTAAAACGGGTAATCTTTGACTGCACATCCCAGCAGATAAACGGCGCGTTTGAATAATCAAAGATACTTTCAAGATAATCTCTCATCTCACGCAGTTCTTCCTCGTTCTTTATACGGCTTATAGCCACAGCTACCTGGTCAGCAACTGCTTTCATCAGCGAAAGGTCGTCTTCGCTGAAAGTTTCGCGGCTGCGCGTGCCAAAAGAAAGAGTGCCGATGACTTCTGCCTTCGGGCCCAACAAAGGATGACATGCATACGCTTTAATGCCGTAAGATTTAACAAGTTCTGTCCGTTTATCAAGAGTTGTAGGGATATGCTCAGCGACAATGCGGCGCTCCTGTTCTGCCACACATCCGCACACAGCTACCCCATAGGGCAGCCATTCTATTTTCTTTGCTTCTTCTTCCGGAATTCCTGCATACGCATTTAAGCGTAGTTTCCCCGCAGCTTTATCTGCTAAAAAATTAAAAAATACGTGGCAATCCAGATATTCCATTACCTTGGCGCATAATGAGTTTATTATTTCCTGGGGGTGACTGCTTTGCAATAATTCCTTTGCAGTAAAGGCCAATAATTCAAAACGTAAAGCGCTTTGCTTGGCTAAAACTTCTGTATTTTTACGCCCTGTAATATTATTCATTGCTATAACAGCATGCATCTGCCTGTTTAATACAACAGGGTCAACGCTTATCTCAAACCATAGCGGGGTTTCTTTCCCACCAACAGAAAGCACTATATTGGCTTCTACTGAATGGGTGGGCTTTCCGGAAGTTATTACGGATTCAAATGCGTTACGCAGAGGGCAACTTGCACAATGCTTAGAATGCCCGCAGCCTAAAGGATTGCTAAGAGCATTAATACAACCAAGGATATTACCGGGAGCAATTCCGCTAATTTCCGCAGATTCTTTGCCAATCCAGCGGCTGATTACATTATTGATACGTTGGACATTGCCATTTTTATCAACCAGAAGCATACCGACGTTAACCACATTAAAAATATTTTGCAGGTTAGCTCTTTCCGTATCCAAAGACTTTTCAGCTTGCTTACGCTCTTCTACTTCTACCTGAAGCTTAGCATTAATATATTCCAGCTGAGCTGTGCGCTCACGAACCAATTCTTCCAAATGCTGGCGATATTTATTAAGCTCATCTTCCGCGCGTTTACGCTCAGTAATATCGCGCGCCGCAGCAAAAACTCCAAGAATATTGCCTTCTTCATCTTTATATACCGAGGCATTATACAAAACATCCGTAAAACTACCATCTTTATGGCGTATTGTAAGAGGGTAATCTTTAACTGACCCTTTGGAAAAAACAAGCAGATAGCCTTCGCGGGCCTTATCGGGCTCTGTGAAATAACTCGAAAAGTCAGTGCCGATTAATCTGCCCCGCTCAATGCCGGTAGCTTTAACTGTTGCTTCATTAACATCTGTAATTTTTCCTTCAGGACTGATAGTAACCAGGGGATCCAAACTAGCCTCAATCAGATTACGATGGTAAGCATTTGCCTGCCGGGCGATGTTTTCGGCGAGCTTGCGCTTTGTGATATCTTTAGCTGAAGCAAATATTCCCGCAACTTCTCCGGATTCATTACGATAAACCGAGGCATTATACAAAACCGGCGTCAAGCGTCCGTCTTTGTGCTTAATCACTAACTCATAATCTGTAATCAAACCGTTTTCAAACACTTTTTTATATCCGGTACGCGCTTTTTCCGGTTCCGTGAAATAATCGGAAAAGTCTGTGCCAACTAATTTTTCCCTGGTATATCCGGTCACCTCCTCAGTAGCTTTATTTGTATCCATAATCTTACCAACAGCATCAATGGTTACTAATGGATCGATGCTGACTTCAATCAAGCTTCGGTGGTAGGCATTCGCATGCTTTATGGCATTTTGCGCCCGCTTTTGTTCGGTAATATCAATGCCCATTTCAAGAATCATTCTTGAACCGTCGGCATCAACAAAAGGATAATCGTAGATATCATAATTGCGGCCATCCGGTCCAAGCCATTCCCAGTGGTGCTCGGCGTTGATTTCCATTACTTTATATGTTTCACAATTGTCGCAAGGCTTATCGCGTTTAAACAAATATTCATAACAACGCTTACCGCCTGAATCACCGAAGCGTTCGCGGAAAAATTTATTGGCAAAAGGAACATGGTGGTCTTTGTCTAATAGTATTACGTAGACCGGCAAAGTTTCCAAAACTGCATACAACCGTTTTCTTTCAATATCGCGCAAGCTATCCGCGGCCTTTAAATCCTGAATCATTTTGCCAAAGGCTGCAGAAAGCAAACCTATTTCCCCTTTTGCTTTAGTTGTAAATTTGTAATCTAGGTTTCCGCTGCCGACTTTCTGCGTAGCTATGGAAAACTCTTTTATCGGCCGGGAAATAGAATTAACAATATAAATTGCAATAAATGCGCTTAAAAGTAAAACGACAAACATAATTGCCAATAACCGTTGCCTTAGATATGCCACATCGGCAAATGCTTCATCCGCATCAATCTTCGCAACCAGCCCCCAGCCTAAGGAAGGAATATACTTCCAGGCTGCAATAACTTTCTTACCGCGATAATCCGTAAGCTGGCCTGAACCGTTTCCGCCCTGAACTGCCTTTTGTGCAAGAGCGCCTTGCTCTTTGCCAATATCTACACTTTTTTTAAGAGTAGCCTGCGCATCATACTTTAAAGGATTCAAAAATACTACTCTATTGCCCTCTTTCATCGCCAGCAATGTTTCTCCGGTATTACCGAGCCCGGTTGCATCCCTGATAAGTGTATAAATGGACTGCATATCCGTTTCCAGAACGACAACTCCGCTAAAAACACCTTGAGGGTCTTTAGCCGGAACAGCGGCTAATATTGCCGGCTTATTCTCTTCTGCTTTATCTAAAAATACATTCGAAAAATAAATATCTTTTTTGCCAGCCTCAAAAACTCCTTCTTTAAGCCCGGAAAGCTTAGTAAGAAAGTGCTTAGCATGGTGCTTGGAATTACTTGAGTATATGATTTCTCCTGTTGGACTAACCAGCATAATATCTGTAATATTAAGGGTTAAAGCTTGTTTTTGCAGCACATCATCAAGAATTTTTTTTGCAGAAACAAACTCCTGGCTCTCCGGGGAGCTGGCATATTGGGCTAGTACCGGAAGGTAATTTTTAACGACATAAGAATTTCTAATTGTTTCTATGTCGGCTTTTAATCCTGAAAAATATGCTTCTATCTTGTCGGCCTTAAAAGCAGCGATATTCTTAAGGTTGGACAAGTAGGCAGATTCCAGGGAGTTTTTGTAATTACTGAATGTAAGCAGCACGACAAGGGATAAAGGCATTATGGCAATTGCAAGAAACAAAATGATTAGCTTTAATCTGATAGGCATAACGATTTACCTAAATAGTCATTAGCTGTTAAATAAGGTAAGTATTATAAAATATAGCCGACATTCGGCATTGCCTAGCCGGATAATTGATTATTTATGACTTAATTCTACTTTATCGGCCTTTTATATATAGCAGTATAGCCATTACATTAGAATTTCCAATGTTTTTTTTCTACTTCCTATTGACTTTTTTCTACCACAGAGACAATAATTCCTCAAACTCAAAAATTACCTAAAATGGCTAAATTAAAATAATTTGCTTCACTCCTCCAGGCCGGGAAAATTTTCACGAAGAAACTTTTTTGCGTCTATCACATTTTCCTTTATTTCTTTGCCTTCAGGCACGCATTGAAGCGTTAACGTGACATTGGGTTTCATAAATGAAGAACCTTCATATAAGGGATAGTCTTTTTCCGGAAACTCGGAAGTAGACCCAAGGCTTTTTTTGGGGTTGAATGCGCAGAACTGCGAATCATCGCGTTTTTTAACTACGAAAAATCGCGAACAGCCTTTGGCCAAAGCCTCCTCTGAAGCACGCTGAAGCGCATATTTTTCTACTTCTTCTTTTTTCATATAAGCGCCGGCACAAAAGCTGACCGTAAAAGTATCTGCTGAGATATTTTCTATTGCTACATTTTTGCTTTTGCTTGAAAGCTGATACGCCGTGCATCCTTCAAAAATCATAAAAAGAACTGCAATGCTTGATATTAATTTCATAACCTTCATTTTACCCCCCCTATTTTTTTAGTTTCCTATATAATTTATGGCCGATTAAAACACCCTGGCAGCTTGAACCGTATCCGGCAGTACAGGCAAAACAATGTTCTCCGGTTGTTATTTCTTTTCCTTCTAATTCCAGCGGATTTAAACTTCCTATGGTGAGATTTTCCTTTTTCTCCCCCTTAAGCAAAAGGCCTAATGCAGCATTGAAATCACAATCGTATAAATATCCGTTAAAACCAACGCTTAAAGAACAGCGACACATCAGCCCCGGGAGTGTTTCCGGATTAAAATTTTTTTCCAACAAATCTGAATATTTTTCGTACTCATTATTTTCTTCTAATTGTTTTTTGAATTTTTTTATTGCGACATTAGTTATCGTGATAAGACGATTAAATTCTATACCGTAATATTCGGATAAATTTTTTTTATAATCATTTTCCAGTTCACTTTGTGATACCGGCAGGTACGCACCTAAAGGATTACAGACTAAATCAAGTATAAGGCCGGTATTTTTTGAAAAACCTGCGTTATTCAAGAGTCGCAATGCTTTTATGCTTTTTTCGAAAACTCCGGGGCCTCGCTGGCTATCTACATTCTTTTCCGTATAACAAGGTAGCGAACCGATAAGATGCACTTTATATTTTTTGAAAAATCCCGGCAGGTATTCTTTTCCCGGCTCAAAGAATACCGTAAGATTAGAACGCACAATCAATTCATCAACTAAAACCCTTGCTGATTTAACAAAATAATCAAAATAGGGGTTCATCTCCGGGGCTCCTCCGGTTATATCAAGAGTTTTAATTTTGTTGCTGGCTAGAAACTTAATTGTATCTTCGATTATTTTTAGCTGCATTATGTTTCCGCCCAAGGGTGAAGCTTCAACGTGGCAATGCCTACAGGATTGATTGCAGAGGTTGCCTAAATTAACCTGTAAAGTCGTTAATTTATAGCGCCTTAATGTTTCTTTTTTTATTGCGTGTTTTTCTAAGGTATTTAAAAAGGCGTTCATGGGTTTATTGGATTTTAGTATATTTAATATCTACAATCACGGATTGTAAACTACAAAAATCCACATCTTAATGACTTTTTTCGTCCTTTTGGTTTTATATACTGAAAAGTGATCGGGAGAAGGTAATTATGCGGGTTTTATCCTGGCAATCAACTCTAATGTTCGTAAAATCATTTTGTCCAATCTCCAACCTTTTGCTTAATCTTATCTCTTTTTTTATTCATAAAAATGTTTTCGTTTAAAATACAGAGCGGCGTTAACAAGGCTTATAAGTACCGGCACCTCAACCAACGGGCCAATTACTGCTGCAAAGGCCTCCCCGGAATTAATCCCGAATACTGCAACAGCTACGGCGATAGCAAGCTCAAAGTTATTGCTTGCCGCGGTAAACGACAATGTCGCAGTTTTTGCGTAACCGGCATGAATTTTCCTGCCCATATAAAAAGACACGAGAAACATCGTTACGAAGTAGATAAGAAGCGGAACGGCTATGCGAACCACATCCAGCGGTATTTTGACAATGTATTCACCTTTAAGGGAAAACATGACGATTATTGTAAACAATAAAGATATTAAAGTTACAGGGCTGATTTTAGGTATGAATTTTTCTTCGTACCATTTTTTACTTTTTAGTTTAATCAGGGTTATTCTTGTAATAATTCCGGCCAAAAACGGAATGCCAAGATAAATAAATACACTGTTTGCAATTTGACTAATACTTATATTTACGACAGTTCCTTTTAAACCGAAATACGGCGGCAGCACAGTAATAAAAAACCAGGCGTAGGCAGAAAAGAATATTACCTGGAACAGCGAATTAAACGCTACTAGCCCTGCGCAATACTCGGTATCGCCGCGAGCCAATTCGTTCCATACAATTACCATCGCAATACACCTGGCAAGGCCTATCATAATAAGCCCGACCATATATTCCGGGTAATCCCTCAGAAACAGTACAGCCAAAAGAAACATAAGTATGGGCCCGATTATCCAGTTTTGCGCAAGCGACAGAAGTAATACTTTGCCATTCTTAAAAATGCGGCCCATCTCTTCGTATCTGACTTTTGCCAATGGCGGATACATCATAAGAATAAGGCCAATAGCAATAGGAATATTTGTAGTTCCCACCTGAAATTTGTTCCAAAAATGAGCAATGCCAGGAAAAAAATAACCGCATCCTACGCCAAAAACCATCCCCAGAAATATCCATAGCGTAAGAAATCTATCCAAGAAAGACAATTTTTTTATGGCGGGTTCATTCATAATTATTGTGCCTTTTGTGCGCTTACTTTTATGCTCGCAACAGAATGTTCGATTTCTTTTAAATCGTTTTGGCTGACTATGGGGTTATTTTTAACAACTTTAGCGGTTGCGTCATTTGCCATTGCTTCAACCGGATAATACGTTTCACCTACGATTTTAATATCGTTAAAGCCGGCTGATTTGATAAATTCCAAATAATCTTTTTTGAAGATTGCTCCGGCAAGGCATCCGACATATGCTTCAATCGACTCTCTTATCGAAGCTGGGAGTTCCTTCACTAAAACCAAATCAGAAACCATCAGCCTCCCTCCGGGTTTTAATACCCTATACGCTTCTTCAAATACACTTTTTTTATCAGGTGAAAGGTTAATCACGCAATTGGATATAATTACGTCTATGGAGTTGTTTTCAACCGGAAGTTTTTCAATTTCTCCAAGGCGAAATTCTACATTTGTGAATTTACCGGATTGTGCATTCCTTGTTGCCTTATCAATCATCTCTTTGGTCATATCAACGCCTATAACATGGCCTACAGAGCCGACTCTTTGCGCTGCCAGAAAAGCGTCAAAACCTGCGCCGCTGCCAAGGTCAAGAACTCTATCGCCATTTTTAAGTGACGCAAGCGCAACAGGATTTCCGCAGCCAAGGCCAAGGTTTGAGCCTTCCGGAACCCCGTTCATTTCCTCCTGGCTGTAACCGATGCTTTCGCTGATACCTTCGGCAAGATTTTTACCAGAGCAGCAGGAAGTTTTAGAACAGCACGAACCCCCGCTTTTAGCAATTTTTGCGTAACCAGCCTGAACTATTTTTTTGATTTCCTTGGCTTCTTTTTTCATATTTCACCTCTTTTTTATTACGACCTTACAACATCCGCCTTCGATTTTAATAGCTTTTATGTTAACCAGGCAATCGGAAATCTTTTTGTGTGCGCAGGAAACAATACGCGAGAATGTCGGCCGGGAAATATGCATAAGGCGCGCGGCATCCACCTGCTTTAAGCCTTCCAAATCAGCCAACCGTATCGCCTCAAATTCATCAAGGCTAAGGCATACACCCTTAAGCTTTTTTTTGCTCTTGCAAAGCGGGCGGAAACATCTCTCCCCCGGCGCACATTTAACCCATCTTGTTTTTTTTGGACGCATATTTAGTTTTGTTAATTATGAACATACGTTCATAACAATTTAACACATTTATTTTTTATGTCAATTATTTTTTTAACTTTAAGGAAGGGGCATTAACTTAAGTTAGGCTAAAAGCAGACATTCCGATGTCTTATAATTTCAAATTGCGCAATCTTAAAGAATTTCCAATAACTGAAACAGAACTGAAACTCATTGCCGCTCCTGCAATCATGGGGTTTAGAAGCAGGCCAAAAAAAGGATACAGCACGCCGGCTGCAACAGGAATGCATATGGCGTTATAGATGAATGCAAAAAAAAGATTTTGACGGATATTACGCATAATATTGCGGCTAAGATAAAGTGCTTTTATAATTCCGTTTAAGTCTCCTTTTACAAGAGTAATTCCTGCGCTTTCAATAGCAACATCAGTCCCTGTGCCCATTGCTATGCCAACACTCGCCTCTGCTAAAGCAGGCGCATCATTAATACCGTCTCCGGCAACCATTACCTTAAATCCTTCATTTTTTAGTTTATTCACAATTTCTCGCTTTTCTTTTGGCTCAAGTGCAGCATAGACACTATCGATATTTAATTGTTTAGCCACAGCTTCTGCAGTCTTTTTATTATCACCTGTAAGCATAATAACTTTAATACCCATATTATGTAATTTATCGATAGCGTCAGGGGTTGTTTTTTTGATAGGGTCTGAAATTCCGATAATCCCCGCTATTTGCCCATTAAAAGCAACCCAGGTAA
>Ga0265297_10000929_pt1 | contig 76478 bp, 137 predicted proteins | sample Munlanlwell13791_FD_192502 | JGI IMG/M metagenome (GOLD analysis project Ga0265297, IMG submission 192502) | Leachate microbial communities from a municipal landfill in Southern Ontario, Canada - Leachate well 137-91 | ecosystem: Engineered > Solid waste > Landfill > Unclassified | place...
TCCACGGGAATAAGTACCAGATGCGTCTTGCCCTCCGTGTGGGGTGCAATGTAACCACCCGTTCGGAGAATATCCATGGCCCGCATCACGCCATCGGGTACGACATCCTCAAGGATGGTTCCCTCGGGTATCTCGGCGTAACTCTTGAGGCAGACTTTTAGTGTCCACCAGGGCGTTTGTGCTCTGGGCATCTCTACTCCTCTAAACCCGACATTCGCTCAGAATAATCCGCTTTGCTTCTTCATAACGCTGCCTGTAGGTTTGTGTCTGCTGGTCTGGTTGCGCATCTCGGGCGCGGCGCACCGCCGCGCAACGCTCACAGGCGATCCTGAACCGTTCCGTCCTGTCGGCCGAAGAGGACGCCCACATCCCCGTGATCTGGTTCTCCGTAATGGTGTCGCTGTCGAGCACCCGGTACGCCAGTTCGTCATCGCTTAGGGCGTCAAAACGAGCGGTTATCTCGGGCGTTAGCACGGGATCGGGCGGGCTGATCGAAGCCCAATGCCATTGTCTGGGATCGTCCTTGGCGGCCACGTCTGCTTTGATCTTGGCTACAATGGCGTCAAGCTGCGCGAGTTCATCGGCGCCCCACTCATCCAAGCGCCAATACTCGACCGACAACAGCGTGTCTTTACTGAACCCCATCTTCTACTCCCTGTCCATGTAGTCGTAAACCTTAGCTCCACCGACCAGCAGCAGATATGCGGCTGCCCACTCCCAGAACCCCGCTCCCAACACCAGCGCAGCACCCACACTCAGCCAGAACCCCAGGCACAGCGGGCAGTCCGTGAGTTGTTCCCATAGCAGCGCGGCTTCCCCGTACTCCAAGCGGTTCAGCAGGCGGGACACCGGAGACACTACGTACCTGTAGCCGATGTCGCTGCGGGCGATGAGGAGGTACAGCACCAGTGCGGCGAGGAATACGTGGAGCATTTCGTTATCCCACATCCCGCAGGACATGAATATCGAACACCGCAATGGTCTCGCCGACGTTCGTGGCTGTTTCGAGTTCGATCTCGGCGGTGTAGTCTTCGACATCGGCGGTCTGCGTGGTCGTGAAGGCGAAGTCCACGATGCCGTTTGCCGCAGCGCCCACCGTGCTCCCGGTGATGGTGAAGTCGGCCGTGGATGCCATCAAGTCCTTCTTCATGTGCAGGTAGGCCGTGTAGGTAGTGAGGTCGATGGCGTCCCCGTTGTCGTCTTGGAGGGTCGCGCGCAGGGTTACGGTGTCGCCGTGGTAAAGCCTCACTTCGACTCGCGCGCCGCCCTGCCGGAAGGTTTCTTCTTTCATTCTTCGGCCTCTTCCTCGGTTTCGTCTTCTTCTTCGGAGTCCTCGGCGTATCGTTTCTTCGCGGCGTCACTGAGTGTTTTCGCGGCCGTGAGAATGGCCTCGCGTTCGGCTCGTGTCTGATCCAGCAGGCGCTTCTGTTTGGCTGTTAGTGGCGGGAGATCGCGGAGCAGGCGGGATTGAGCGATGAACTCGTCCTCAGTGATTACGCCGTCGTTCTTCATGTCCTTGAGGTTGCGGTAGGCGGTTTCGCGTTCGGCGTCGTCCTTCTGCACGAGTGCGGGGAAGTGGAGCTTGTACTTGCTCCCGTAGACCTTCTCCATGATCTCGTGGCATTTCACGCGGATTGCTTCGGCCTGGGCTAGCAGGGGGTCGATCTCCAGCAGGCGGGAGCGTCCGGACATGTTATGCAGAGCCTCGATCTTCGTTAGCCCCGTGATGTCGCGGATGCGCGCCTCTAGCTTCTCCAGCTCCGTGAACATCGGGGCGATGCCGTCGGGGTGGGTATCGGCGTAGTAAGCAGAGACGTTGTTGCCCGGTGGCAGGATTTCGCGGCCTTCGCCATCCTGTACGTCGCCGGGTGCCGTCTTGACTTCGGTAACACCCTGGTAGGTCTTTACCCGGCGGCTGTGGCGGTTGTTATCTACAGCGATGTTCCAGAACGCGGCTTCCCAGCGGAGGATCGCGGCCTTGACGGGTTCGAGTATCGAGCAGTTGTCGATCCAGCGGATGAAACGGTAGGGCCACTCCGCCAGCGCCACTTCCGCCGACATGGCCTCGCCGATCTTCGTTTCGTCCACGTTCTCGTCGTACTCGCCTTCCGAGAATGTGTAGTGCTCTTGGGGTGCGGCGGTCGTGGTGGGCTCGTCTATCTGGCGCCGGTAGATCGCCCGGTAGCGGATGCGCCGCTTGGTTGCGTCGTTCACCTTTTCGGTGAGGTAGTCGATGATGACTTCCGTCAGCTCTTCGCGGTCGTTGTAGTCATACGAGTAGATGTGGTGTGGGTCTTCGATCCGCACGCTTCCGTCACTGCGGATGAACGGTAGGACGAAGCCATTGACGAGCATGACGATGATGGCGTGGCGCAGGGGGAAGCGGGGTTCGACCGTCCAGCGCCGCATGGCGAAGCGCGCCAGGGCCGTCGGTACATCGTGCGCCCATCCGCCCAGCATGCCCTTGGAGTCGTACAGCGCCAGGGGTGTGAGATGGGAGAGGGCCTTTTCGATTTCCTTCTTGTCCGCCTCTTTCTGCGCGGCCCTAAGCCCTTCAATGTAGGTCTTGAAGTCGTATGTCGTTTCCGCTTGAAGGACTACATGAACCATGCCGCTATTTCACTTCCGCGATTTTTACGGGATAGAAGGGTGCCATCAGCGCTGCCAGCCAATCGGAGTGTGTGGGCTTGAGCAAATCCGAGGCCGTGTACCGGACACCGACGTTTTTGAGGTCATTGATACACGACTGCGCGAACTCTCCATCATCAACCCACAACATACGGTTGGCCTGCGATTGAACCTGTAGGGTTTTGCAGCATTCACTCTTTTCCGACTGTCCCGGCCAGGCTTCCTTGAGGGCTTCCGGACGCACGAGCTTGTCCTTGAGGATGTCCGCGCAGACATTCCCGACGCCCACGGTTTCGGCATACACGGTCGTCCACGGGAAGTCGTCGGATTCCAACTTCTCATTGATCCGCTCGATCTGCTGGGCGTATCCCAAGCCGCTGTACTGGCCGTAGCCGTACAGCACATAATCCAGCCCCCCTTCGGTGTGCATCACCGCTACGCCGACGAGGGCCGATGAGTCGCTGCGCTTGCCCCAGTCGATGCCCACACGCAAATCGCGGGCCTCCAAGGGGCTGAACTGGCGGCCCGGGTACTTGTCGTCCCAGCGGTGGATGTTCGGGAGCAGGGCGTATTCCACGTCGGGAATCCGCATGCACTCGTAGTGGGCCGCGAAGTCCACGGGTGTCAGGCGCTGGCGTTCGAGCTTCATGCGCTCGACCCACTTGATGAGCGTGGCGTTGCCCGTCCGCCTGGCCTCGCTCTCCACAACCCCCCTAGGGACTTCAGCAGTGAGCACCTGGGGGTCGTCGAACATGGTCTCGATGAAGGACGACGCGATACCCCCGATGCCGATGCACATGACGATACCGTTGGTCATGTTCGTCATCGGGCCGAGGTCGGGATAGACATTCGCGTAATCCACGTCCTGGGCCTCGTCCACCAGCACAATATCCGCGCTTTCGCTTTCCCGCTGGGCTTCCTTGTTCCCGCTCAAGCAGATAAACCCGGCGTCGTCCTCGAAGCGCCCCTCCATGACTCCGTTGGGGTCGATCTCCTGTCCGGAGGCCCGCATGATCTGGAGGATTTTGCGGCTGATCTTCTGGGTCTTCTGCTGCTTTGTGGAGATAATCACCAGGCGGATGCGGTGGCGGATGATCATGTAAGCCAGCCAGACGCTGAGGATCGCCGTCTTACCTGTTTGCCGTGCTTGTTTGATGGCCGCGTCTGTTCGCGTTTCCCAGGCACGAAAGAGCATCCGCACCACCGGCCGCTGGTAGTCGAACAGCTCCATGTGGCCGAAGCGGAGAAAGTCTTCGAAGTCTTTAGGCAGTTTCGTCTGGGTCATCGTCTTCCGGTAACAGCAGGTCGTTTCCGTTGATAACTTCCATCTGCTCGCTCTTATCCAGCGCCCGCAGGAAATTCACCTGCACGCCGCCCCGGTTTCCCGGTCGCGCTTTCTGCAATCCCACTTCCCGCGCCGTTAGTTGCTCCCCCACATGGCGCATCTCCTTGAAGATGCTCAATTTGGCGTCGGGGTCGGTTGTCTTCGCTAGCAGGTCTTGCAGTTGCGCGAACACGTAAGTGAGGAAGTCCACGGGCTCGACACCCGCGAAAGCCTTGGGTGCGGCTTTGACCTGCTGGGCGAGCTGCGCCGTTAGGGTGTTGACCAGTTCCAGTGCTGGGGACTGTCCTTCATTGGTATTCCCGTCCCGCACCCTCAAACCCCCGCTTAGCGGCAGAATCCTCCGGCGCCCACGGGGTGGCCGGAGATTGCGTGTATTGATGATCCGCGCCATCAGTTCTTCCGCCTACCGCCACGCTGGAGTTTGAGCCCGCCATCGGTGGCCGGCGGCTCTCCGCCGTCCTCGGGAATTTCCGGGTCGGGGTCGAGGGGTTCGTCAGCGGGTGGTTCGGGGATGCGGGCTGGGGTTGGCGGTGGGGCAACGGTTTCGGGAACCCCCACGGGTACGAGAGCGGGGATGCTCTCTACGGGGTTCGCGTCCGGACATTGCTCGTAGAGGGTGCCGTGAGCGATGACTTCCTTGAGCCGCCTGTGAGCCCAATGAACCACATCCGGGTCAGGGCCGCAGATGACGACTTCGATACCCTTGAGTTCGTCTTCCCCCGCCAGGCGCATCTGCCACTGCCGCCAAGCCGATTCCCCCCGGTTCCTGCGGGGCGCTTCGATGATGTTCAGTTTCATTGTCTTTCCCCGGGGTTCAGGTCCCCGCGCGGCCAGTAGGAAACCGCGCGGGGGCTCCCCCCATTTGAAAACTTCAACTTACACTCGCCAGCGCCGGGTTCTACCGGCTGGTCTTTTAACTTCAGAACATACGCCGGGGGTGTGGATTTCCCGGCGGACGGCGTAAGTTACTGGGCATGTTCCCCGGTTACGGGGAAAGGAGAGGAGATGACCAAGAGTGAACAACCGGACTTGAAGCCGGTCATCGCGGCGATCTATGCGGAGCTGGCGGCGCTGTGGAAATTCGCCGGTTGTTTGAACCGGCACAACTTCCCCGATGTACCCCCGGACTCGGATGCTGACAAGCTGGACGCGTGGAACGCAGAATGCGAACTTGACTATCACGTCAGAATGGATTTGGAAACCCAGCGCCGCGCGTCCGCCTGTGCAGCCATCTCCCTGGTGTTCGGCCCCGAGCGCGAGATCACCCACGATGAGTTGCTGGCGATGTACAAGCAGTGGGGTGGCGAATGATGGTTGAGATAACCATCAAGGCGTTTCTGGATCAGCTTAGGGACTGCGAGGCGGGGTTGCGGCCGGGAAGGGTGTGGGTGACATTCATGGAACCACCGGACGATGTACGGGCTGGTGTGCTCCCGCCGCTGGACTTCACGTTTAGGAGCGTAGAACTGACCTGGGATGGTGAGAAATGGTATTGGTGAAATCCGGGGTGGGGGAATGACTGAGGGCTGGTGCGGTCTGATTGGAGTTGCGATCATCCTGCTTTATGGAATCGTATTAACAAAACTGGTGAAACCATGAGCAATGATCAGCCCCGCGTTTCAGGCCGTGCGATGAGTGAAATCTATGAATACCAAGTGGTCATCCACAACTGGCCCAGGCGTAGCAAGGCATACCTTGCAGCTCTCGAACGAGAGAAGGAGCGAGAGATGATACGGACTCACATACTTGTCCAGGGACACCGGCCAATGAAGGAGCTGGTGTGTCCGCATTGCGGGCGTGAGAACATGATGGATCACGCGGGAATTGGGTGGCGGATTACCGCGAAATACCACCTCCCGGGAGTCCGTGACCTGGATCGGGATTCCCGTGTCGATGCGGCTTATTGGCGGTTTGCGTGCGGGAACTGTGGTTGTGAGTGGCTGGAGGTGGATGATGGAGCCGCCGAGTCCCCCACCCCCACGCGGTATTCCCCCGATCACGAGGCTCCCCCACTAGCCGAGATCAGCCCGGTGTTCCAGGATGTGCTTCAGTGAGCGACCACGCGACCGAATCCTACAGCCTCGCCAATTTTCGCGCGGCCATCGAGTCCATCCGCAACTTCCGCCCATGGGCTCCCGAGCGGTACTACTTCTGGAACTTCAGGAACGGGGAAAGGAATGAGCGACATCAGTAAACGACTAGCCGAGCTGAAGGCGCTGTGCGATGCGGCTGCGCTGGGGCCGCTGAAGGTGTACCCAAACCCGATGCGCAACGATGGCGTTTTCGTCGCACAGGACAAGCCGAACAAACCATACGAATCGCGCGGAATGGATGGTGAGCCGCGTTATCCAGCCGTGCCGGAGGCTGCCTGGGGCATCGGGGTGCAGATCGAGCCCGACAAAGCCCGCTACATCGTCGCCGCGTGCACCGCCATGCCAGCCATGGTCGCCGCGCTTGAGGAAATCCACGCAAAGGGCCATGAATGGGGGTTGCCATTCGACGCGGTGATTGACTCAATCATCGAGCGCCACCTGGGGGGCTGCAATGAACAAAGCTAAGGTAGTGGCTTTTCTCCGTACATGCGCAGACATCAGCGATCAGATGTGCGCGACTCGCGGGAAACATCCTGAGCTGTACCGCGCCTTGGCCCTCGCCGTCGAGCAGGGCGGCGGGTGGTGCGCGAGCTGTGGGGGAAGCGGGCGATTGACGAGCAACATCAGCGGAGCGCCGATAGGCCGGGCTGGGGTTATTGCGGTCTATCCAGACGCGCCGTGTACACACTGTCACGGCACGGGTATCTCGCCGGAGCTGGCAAAGCTGCTGGCTGAGCTGGGGGTGGGGGAATGATGGGCCACTATACAGCATCCATTCTGGTGGACGACACCCACAAAAACATTGCTTGCACGATTATGTGCGGCCACGGCGCGCTGATTGCCGGCCATCTCCAGCCCCACGAACACCTGCAACTGCATTGTGATTACCGGACGGTGGAAATTTACCGGGAGCTGATCGCTAGCTATGAGGCGGGGTTGGCGGCCAGAGGAGAGAACCCTAAATGAAAACCACCATCACAGTCGAATCGACTTCTGACGAGACCACGATCCACGACGCAGCCAAGCGGGCATCGGAAATCTTCCGGTTGGGTACGCGCCTTAAATCGTGGACGGCGCTAGATGGCCTAGCGGGACTCCATGGGGGATTGTGCCAATGGGCTCAGGACCTGGGGCTGACGATGGCTTTCATCGACCCCGCGAGCACAAAAGTCTCGTACCTGGAGTTCTGTTTCGACGGTATCCGCCTGCGGTACAACCCCGGTGACAATCCTTCGCCGGAGCAGATCGTCGGCGACTACTTCCGCAGGGGGTGGATTCTCGAAGACGTGGTTCCAGCGCTGAGAGGAGAGAGCCACGAGTAAACAAGGCAGCGTTAAGCAGGCCATACACTTTATATAGCATACACGACAAATTATTGGTGAGCCACGATTTCCGGGGTCTCAACCCGCTGTTTTGGGAGACCTGACTAATAGAATATTAGCTTATCTATAATCCATACCCCTCCAAGTACCCGAAACCCCAAGAAATCCTGCTACTTTTCCTTTGCGCGGCCCCCATCCCCATACCATACCCCAGGAACTCCATAGAGGGCCTACACGGAATCCCGCTGGTATCACCCGGATGTGTGGCCTTTGGAGCCGTGGTGGGGCTGTATGGGGCGCGTGGAGGGTGTGGAGAGGTGGGTGGGGGTGGAAGAGGTATCGGGGAATCGAAAATGGGGAAAAAAATGTGAGGGGGGATAATCATGCCCCGGCCGGGCGGATTGAATGGTGGGGGGTAGGGGTGTGGGCTGCCGCGCGGACCGCCAGAATCCCGCCGGAATCCGCGTCGTTTGAGCTTAAAATCAGTCATTTTAGGGCCAAATCACACCTAATATATACACAGATTCCAGTTTAGCGGTTATTGAACGCTCAGACCAGGCTGGATGCGGGCTGATCGTGGCCATAGGATATGCGGATAAACGAATATATGGATATGCGGAAATACGGATAAGCGAACGTGCGGATATGCGGCGAGATGCATATCGTGGCGCTTGGTCAATTCGCTAAATAACGAATTGTTCCCTACTATGTCCTATCCGCTCTTGTGATTAGCTGCTCTTCCCGCTCTTAGCTTACTGAGCTATGCGCTATCGGGGTTGCGGAGTCGGGGTTAGGGTTTGGCGCACTAGGGGATGGTGGCCGTGGGCTGCTAGGGGTTAGGGGATTCCGGCTTAGGGGTTGCCGGCCGCTTGGCCTGGTCAACGGGGTACCGGGAAGCTGATCAGGGTTTATGGTTGAAACGAGAATCAATAGAGAATTTCGGTAAATCGGTAAAGGGGTTGCGCAAGTATATATATGTGGTACAATCTCACCGTGAAGTTATGTTTTCAAGCGGAGAGGTGTAGCAATGGCAAGGTTTAAGATCGGCGACGAAGTTATCTACTCGAACGCGTTTATCGCCAAGCTGAACCCTTATGCTGGCGATTGCGCGAACGATAGGGGAGTCGTAACCGAGGTTCAGGATATGAGCAGCGGTAAGCAATACATCAAGGTTCAATGGGATATTGCGGGCGTCAAGGGTGCGCTATCCTCGAACTTGGCACATTACAGGGGTGTAGCATGATTGACATTACAGACGTTGACAGCGGACGGCGAGCAGAGATTGCGCGGGAGCAGTTACAGCGGGTGCGTATCCTGCGCCAAACCTGTCAGCCGCGTTACCGGCGCTACTATGATCGCCAGGCTGCGATGTGGGTCAGGGTGTTGGAGCGCAGCCGCGAGCCATTGGTTAGCCGGCCAACGTGTATGTATAGGTTCGCGGTGTAGCGAGCAGAGTAAAATCAGCAGAGTCAAGAGAGGGTGCGAAGTGCGAGCGATTATCACTGTGTCAAAGTCCGGTTATCCAGTCCTGACCCTATGTAGGTTCGGGCGGGTTGACCATACCGCAATGCCAGAGTGCGCAGACGGCGGCAAGCAGTGGTTCAGCACAGTTACGGATGCTGTGCGCGCAGCACAAGCAGCGGGAATCGAGCCAGGTAGCGTGAGTATTAGCGAACTGGTTTGGCTAGTCCCTGGTGCCTGTGGGTTATCCCCAGCTGCGAGCGCACTAGATCAAGCACAGCGCGCAGGCCGCGCGGCATAGCAGAGTAAAATCAGCAGAGTTGAGGGGTTAAGCGATGATCATGTACGTAGACACAGGCAAGCAGCGGAGTATTAAACGCCTCGATGATCAGGGGCGGTGCTGCGGGGTCAAGCCGACAGTATACAAGCGCAAGGGAATCTGCTATTGCGGACGCTGTAAAGCGGAGTACAGCCTAGCCACCGGCCGCCAGATCAGTAATTATCGCTGGCGCGTTGACGGCGACAGGGTGACTCCTCGGACCTTCGCGCCGGGTGAGTAGGGTCTAATATCAGCAGAGTCAAGGGGGTGCGACCATGCAAGACAAACGCGAGCGCTGGACCGAACGGCTAGACGCGGTTGAACAGTCCTTGGGTGACTTCCCGCCCGATTGTGAGCACGGATACCGCGAGCTGGGCCAGGAAGTCTTGAGCGTAATCAAATCAATCGAACGCGATGGTGTGGGTTCGGTTAACCTGGCCGTTTGGTCGCGGGCGCGGGAACTGCTATCTCATATCGAGGTAGAGCGGGAAACTCACTGAATAGTCGCGGGCATATGTTGCGCGACAGGGGATAGAGCGATGATCGTGTATTTGGTGTGGCGAGAGAGCTACGACCGCAACGAGGATAAGGTCGAAGTGCTGGATGCGGTGGCGCTGGATGAAAACACGGCGTATGAGCGGGGCGCGTGGCCCGACGTCTATCGCGTCGAAGAGCGCGAAACGATTGGGCGGCTTGTCATTAAGTAGGGTCTAATCAGCACAGCGCCGGGCCAGGGGTTGCGGCGCAAGGGGATAGAGCGATGTTTCAAATCATCAAGACGCGGTATCTGGGTCCCACTGATACCAAGGGTACCCGCATCAAGGCGTGGGCCGGGGGTATGAGTGTCACCATCAGCCGGGATTTCGACATTGAAGTGCTCGAAGATCACGCCCGCGCCGTGGCGGCATTGCTGGTCAAGCTGAACAGCGAAACAATAGACGGCTGGGGCCGCGCTGAAGATTGGCATGGCGGGGTGCTGGGGGCCGATGATTGCGTGTGGGTCTGGGTGCCCAAGTCTTAGGGTCCAGCCGGGCCGCGCATGGCCTTAACGCGGGAAATACAAGCGGACGGTGTAGCGATGCAGGCGTGCATGAGTGATATATTCAGCCAGGGTCAACGCGGCGAGACGGTCAAGGGGGTTACGTGCTGCATTGATCTTGAATTGGCGGTTCCGCTATTCTTGGAAGATGCCGCCGGCGGAACCATGCAATGCGATTTTCGTAACCCGCGCACGGGTGCCGGGTTGTCCTTTACTCTGCCCCTAGGGCCCGGGGAGCTGGTCGCAATCCATAACCATCGGTTGTTCCGGGGTTGTTCCCACAGCGACCGGGCGCGGTTGTTCGTCAAACACTTCTGGTCCGGCCTTGACGATCATCATCGCAGACTACTTGTATCTTTAGCGCAGGCGGATTAGACGATGCACTACATAACGATTCAATTTCACTTCGGCAACAGTAAGATTCACACGCGGTTGCTTGATCCGAGTAATTGGGATTGGGCAATCGAGGTGTTACGCAAGCATGGTGCATGTATTGTGTCAGCTTTTAGCGAGGTGTAGCAATGAGCAGAGTTTTCACAGCAGCTATGCCACGGGTTGACGCGGTTCGCCGCTGGCGGATCACCGAATACCTGGCGGATGGCCGCGAACGTCTGGCAGCAGAGTTTCGAGCCGGGGAGCAGGCGGCATACGCATATCTAGCAGAGTTGCGGGCATCGGGTTTGCGCTGTGAGCTGCTATGCCGTGTGTGGTGGGGCTGGGTGTGCGAACTGGCTCCCGGCGATCCGCGAGCGTGTGAATCCAGTAGGGGGTAAAACGTGGCGGGTTACAGCGGGTACTCAAAGTCAAATAATGCAGTTGCGGCGGAAGAGGCGGGGTTGCTCACGGCGACAGCAGCGGCTAAGGCGTTACGCGCAGCGGGGTTACGGGGTTGCGACTCCCGCGCCGTTGCCTTGGTCCTAAATCCAGCAGAGTGGCACCATACGTCAAAGATGTACAATCGCACTCATTATTACGACTGCCGAGCGCTGCTGGCCTATCTGGCGGGTGCCGCCTGGGATGCGGACGCGGATTGGGCAGCGGATTACGATGATGAAGCCGCTTGGCAGCAGGATTGTGGGCGCCTGCGGGATGAACTTGTGGAGCTGCTTAAGATCATGCGGGAATCCGCGCAGGCGCCGCTGGATGAACATGGGCGGCTGAGGTTCTACCTGCCGGATGGCGCATTGTGGTACACCGCCAAGCCAGCAGAGTTGACGAGAGAGGATTATAGGCGGTTCGCGGCGGGAGCCTGCCGCCGGCATGACGAAAGCACCCCGCCGGGTGGCGGGGCTGTGTAACCGACCCCTACGAGTCAGCACGGGATTTTACCATAAAATCCAGCAGGGATTTTCCGGTTGGGGGTTGCGCACACAGTAATAATGTGGTATAGTGTGGTGAGTGAATCGGAGAGGTGCCCGCGGGTCGGGAACGCGGCCGGGGCAGGGGGATTACGATGAGCAAGCAAGAAAGAAAAGCATACAAGCGAGCCCGGCGGGTGACGCGGCGACAAAAAGAGAAAAGCCTTGGCCTGCCTACCGGCAGTCTCACCCGTCAGCGCACAGCGCGCACTGAGGAAGAGCGCCTGCGTGACAGGGATGCGTTTTACGCCGCCAAGGAGGCGGCTGCGGGCGGTGACGACGGCGGGCAGGTGTAACCAGCAGGGTTAGACGAAAACCCCGGCGTTTGCGCACCGGGGTCCAGCGGAGCGGTTGCTCCACAGCAATTATACAGCGGAGAGGTGTAGGAATGGATGCGACATTAGTTGATTCGGTTGTCTCGACGGCATATGGCCGTTTAGCAGGGTTGCCGTCCCCGGATTCGGCGGACGCCGAGCGCGTGGTTTGTGCGCTGGCGGCTGAGTGCGGTTTAGATGATGATGGTTTTCTCGTGGTGTGGGAAACCGTGGATGCCGCCGTGAGGTCGGGGAGCATCCCGCCCGTGGCATATCCAGCAGAGTTGAGCCAGCAGGCGGAAGCAGAGTTCGACCGCGATAACAGCGTGGGGGAGAAGGGGTCGCCAGCCTGGGCTGCGCAACCAGCAGAGCCGGTAACGGCCGAGCAGATTGTACCGGGCATGACTGCGGCGCTATGCCTGGATGTTTACACGGGCCGCGAAGAGGCGGCGGCGGAGATTGCCATTGCGTGCGCGGATATGGATGATACCGCCGTGGCGGCGATCCGCGAACGGGTATCACATGAGGTCTCGGAGTGCTACCCCGCTTACAGCGCAGCCAAAGACCGCTGCCAGAGCCTGCGGGATTGCATCTCCACCTGCGATGATGATGTCGCCGGGCTCATGCGGCAATCCCGGCGTCGGCTGCATGACTGGGAACGGGAAAGCATGTCCAAACAGCAGATAGCCGAGATGCGCGCGGGGTTGCGCGCTGAGGCGGAACAACGGAAGAGCAAAGGCGATGAGGCCGCGCAGCAGATTGACGCAGCACAGCGGGAGCTGGATGCGATCCAGTATCGCTTTGACCGCCTGAATTTCGGGCTCGATGTGCTGTGCCGCATCTGTGACGGTCGCGCCCGTGCGGCGGAAGAAGCCCGGAGAGCGGCGGTTGCGGCTGAACGGGCGGCAAATCCCCTGGTGCTGGTGGTTGACCAAAAGTCCTTTGCGGGGGTGCTGAAAGAAGTGAGCCCCGCCATGCCGGGGCGCAGTGTCAATGCCGCGTTGACGTATCTGCATCTCACACTGGCAGATGAACACACGACGCTGCTTGCCAGTAACGGCGATCTGACCATCGAGCGGAGTATTCCCCTCAACGGCGAGCCCGGCGATGTTTATGTTCCCGGTGCTGCGTTTGAGGCGGCGGTCAAGGGCTTCGGCAAGGGCAAGCTAGTTATCTCTCACGACGCCGAAGCCGTGACGGTCTCGCGGGATGCCGCAGTACAGCGGATTCCCGCCGTCTTTGAGCTGCCGCACCCGCTGATACCTGAGATCACAGCAGACACGCAAGGTTACTCGCTGCCGGCGGGGGCGCTGAAAGCGGCGCTGCGGAACACCGCCTATGCCGCCGAGCGGGAGAGCATCACGGGCGCAATCCGCTACACTAACGGCGTATTGCTGCACTACCACGCGTGCCGCGTTGATGTGGTAGCGACCGATGGATACCGCCTGTCTCTGTACAGGATACCCGGCGTCGATACCCGGGATTACGATTGGAGCTGGCTGATTCCCGTGCGGGCCGCGCAGGCACTTGAACGCCTGTTGCCGGATGATGACGAAATCGTGGTTTCGCTGGCGGCGGCCTCCAATCAGGTGCTCATCGAGTGGCCGGGGTTCCGCGTGTCAACGGTGGTACTCGATGTGAAGTTCCCGCCCTATGAGCGCGTGATACCCAATGAGGTTACGAGCAAGGTTCACTTCGCCCGTGAGCATCTTACCGCCGCCCTGAAAGCCGCCCTGCCCGTCTGCCGGAACAGCCACGGGAATCAGGTTGTTGACCTGTGCTCTGGTGAGGGGGTGGCGGACGGGAAGTGCCGGATTTCCGCCAGCGGCGAGCGGGGGGAGTACAGCGAGGACGTGGATTGCGAACGCCTGGGGCCGGATGTGCGAGTGGCGCTGCCGCCGGGTTTCATCCTGGATATGCTCAAGTCTACCAGCGGCGATCAGGTTACGCTGTGTTGGAATGCGGACCGCCAGCCGGTGATGTTCTGGGTCTCGCGGGAACCGAGCTTCACGTACATTGTCATGCCGTGTAACCCCGACTAGGCCAGCGAAACGGCTAGCTACGGCTGGCCGTCTACCCGGAGCCGATAATGCCGGGTACCGATGAGCTAAGGAAAACCCGCCAGTTACCCGGCGGGCTACAAGCGGGGGTGTAGCAACCCCCGGAGCGATTATAACATGATTGGAGGTGCGGACGTGTCACAGGGTTACATCATCGTAGACAGCCACGAATGGGGGCTGGGTCCGGCTGTGCCCGTGCCGGATGCGGGAAGCTACGAGCGCGAAGCGTTGGAGGCGCGCTTGGAGGGTGAACACGACGACCTGGCCGGCGCCGAGGTTTACGAGGTGGTCAAGGTCAAGGCGGACGGGTTCTTGGTGACCAACACCGATCCCATCCGCGTGGTTTGGTGGCCGGATGAGGGTGTCGGGGCTGTGCTGGACAACGCGGGGTGCTACTGGGCCAAGCGGCGCGCCCCCATTGACGTTCTGGCGGGGTGGCTGCGCGGTGAAAGCTACGACGGAGCCGGTGTCTCCCGGTAGTGGATTCCAGCAGAGTTAGCAGGGTCTAGCATCCGGCGCTAGTGTCGGCGGTCATGGGTTGCCCCGGGCCAGTGGTTGCGGGGCGAGGAGTAGGTGGCGATGAGCAAGTTCCTGTTGAACGGCCCCATGGGTTTTCCCGAGATTGAAGCAGACACACTACAAGGAGCAATCCGCTTGTGCTCCAAGTTTTATTCTGGGATTCACTGCGAACCAAAGGACAAAACGTTTTATTATGATGTTGAGGTTTACGAGATTGTATATCGAAAGACAATTTATTTTAGTGAAGGTGGCTCAATGCGCAAGTCGTTGCCTGCTGGATGCCGAGTAGCAGGCGGCAAGTAGCACAGTCCGGGCGATAGTCGCGGACGAGGAGTAGGGAGCGATGACGCAAATAGACGACAGGGTATCGGGGTTGCTGGAGAACGCAGTGTGTCCAGCGTGGCGCGAGTGTTCGACTGTCGAACTTCTTCGGGCATTGGACAAGTTGCTAACCATCCCATTGGAGCCGCGTAGCGTGGCTGACCTTCGGCGGGTTGATGCGATTGACGATATCCGTGAGTTGATCCGTGAGCGGCTTGGTATCCAGCATGTAACGTTGACCTAGCCAGCGGGTCTTTAGGCTGGCGATAGTGTGTGAGGTGAGATGATGAAGCGAAAATGCGGGTGCGGCGGCACGATCAGGGCGCACTACTACGTTGAGTTTAGGTGTGACGGGTGCGGAGATGTCAATCACAATCCGCTGATTCGTCGCCCGCGCGGTAACACTGGATGGGTTGACGAGCAGCAGCAGGAAATCGACCGGCTCAAGGACGAAAGGGCGGCCCTGAGCGCGGCGGTGGTCAAGGGTGCCGAAAAGGTCAGGATGCTCGAATACCGGGTTGAGAACCTTGAGGCGATCATCCGCGAGCTGGTGGCAGCGGGGGGCTCGGTGATTGAATATGACCGTGCCTGGTGGAGAGAATACTACAAGGGGCCGGGGTGCTTCGTCGCAAGCGGTTCTAGCTCTAACGCACTAATCGGTATTACGTTTGACGAACTTCACGCATTGGCAGGGTTGCTAGACAAGGCGAAGGAGGCGGTGAAGTGATGAAAGAAGCGTTGCAGGCGGCGCGTGCGCTGGACGACGAATTGGGCGTGGCTTACCAGGAAATCGACCGGCTGAAGGAGATCATCGGGGAGCGTGATGAGCTGATCCGCGAGCTGGTGGCGGCGGCAGTGAACGCTGGGGAGTGGATTAGAAACAACTCGGATGCGGACGATTGGCCGTTCTGCCTGGATACTCTCCTGAACAGGATCGACAAGGCGAGGGAGGCGGTGAAGTGAACAGAATCGTAATCAGCAAACCAGCGTATGCCATGGTTGCGCGCGGCGATCCTCCAAGGTACATGTGCGGTGTGTCTTTCGTCCGCAATGGTCATAAACGATGCTTGGAGGGTTTCGAGGCTCCAACCGCTGAGGAGTGTACGCAAATGGCGGTGGACTGGTTGTGCGAACTGATTGAGGCGGCTAAGGAGGCGGTGCGGTGACCACCTGGATCAGCACAGCAGAGGCGGCGGGTCTAGCAGGGTGCAGCACGCAGCGGGTGCGGAAACTCTGCGCTGAGGGTAAGCTGACCTACCGCCGCGAGTTCCGCGACCAATCCCGCCACCGCAACCGCGCCACCCTGTGGATCGACCAGGCGGCGTTGGTGACGTGGTTGGGGAGTGACCGGCGGATGAGGTACAGCGGGATGTTAAAGATGGGGGAGAGAAAACGGGTAGCCGCAGAGGACGCGAAGTAAAAATGCAGCAGAGTTTACAGCCACCCGAGCCACGCAGTATGCGGTTCTACCGCGAGATGTTCGTGCGCGCACACTACCGGCTGACCTCAGCCGAGCAGTTCGGTAGGCGGGTGCAGCGCTGGGCGGAATCGGGGTTGGACGCGCAGACGTACATCGCTGCGGCTCCGGGTAAGGACGAGTTCAAAGCCAGGCGGGCGGCGATTGCCGGATACCTGAAAATACGCGACCTACCGGAACCGCCGAGGAATCCCGCGACCATCCCGGCGCCATCGGAGAGCGACTTGCTTCCGCCCATCCCGAGGATCATGCCGCCACCGCCGGGGACTCCCACGGCCGAGCAGATGCACGCGTGGTTACGCGCGCTTCAGGGTATCAACCTCACGGCTTACACGTCCGCAGTGTTGATCTACTCGACGGGTATCCGCGCGGCGGAGTTTGAATCCCTGCGGTTGGACGACCTGCGGCTGGACGACCGCGAGCTACTGGTGCGGGGCAAGGGCGGGAAAGAGCGGTGGGTGGTGTTTGGGCGCGTGGCGCAGAATGCCCTGCGGTACTACCTGCGGGTGCTGCGGCCCATAGAAGCCGTTGACACTGAGCGGTTGTTTATCGAGCGCGGGCAGCCCTACACGGCCACGAGGTTACGCGCGGCGCTGCATAAGGCCGCCACGGCAGCCGGGATTACTGAACCCCTGATGATCATTCACGGCCTGCGGCATGCCTGCGCTACCCACCTGCGCCAGGGTGGTATGAACATCCGCTACATCCAGGCGCTGCTGGGTCACGAATCCCTGGATGAGACCGCGCGGTATCTACAGTTGACCAAGGAAGAGCTGCGCGCGGAACTTCTGCCCATCCATCCGGGGGAAGATCGCGCGCTCGTGGAGGCCAACGAATGGGTCGTGTAAGTTTCCCCAAGAAGCTCCCGAAAGCACATAAAGAGGATGAAGTCCAGCGGATGCTGGCGCACGCCGACCGGAAGACACCGCAGGGTATTAGGGACCGCGCGATGCTTGAGATGCTTTACCAAGGGGGACTGCGGGTTAGCGAACTGGCGGATTTGCACGTCGAGGATGTGGAACTGGATGCCCAGCGGGGTCAGTACATCATCATCCGGCGGGCGAAGTACGACAGCCAGCGAGAAGTACCGATCACCCGGAGCCTGCTGGTGTGGTTGCAGCGGTATGCGGCAGTGCGCTCACAACTCAGCACCAAGGCGCATGAGTGTCCCTACTACTTCATCGGCAAACAGGGTCAGCTCACGCGGCAGTTCATCGGCCAGGTGGCGCGGCAACACGCAAGGGCTGTGGGCTTGAGCGGGTCGGCTCATGCCCTGCGCCACAGCATCGCAACCCACGTTCTCCGCGCCGGCGGCGACCTCCGCATGGTACAGCGCCTCCTGGGTCACGTCAGGTTGACATCCACACAGGTCTACACGGCCGTCGAACTCTCCGATCTCAAGAAGGCTTACGATGGCGCTCACCCGCTCGCGTGATACCCCTCAGATGTGTGGAGGTTGTAATTCGGATAATGGGTATCCGAAATATTGGAGAAGGCATCCGGGAGAGGGGAATCGACCGGGGAGAATCGGCGTGGCTCTATTATCAGCAGAGTTTTGACAGCAGAGTTTTCGTATCACTCTATGACCAGCCGTAACTCGCGGTCGAATGCCCCGCTTTGGCCGGGGTGTGTGTAATACGCTGTCATCAACCACCGTGCGGCGTCCTGTGCTGCTAGTTTGTTCCCCCATTCTATCCCGCGCGTAATCGAATCAGCGGCGGCATCGGCGAGTTGCGATATGCTGTAGTCAATCTTCCGCATCCCGCCCGCGACCCATTCCGCATCCTTGGGGTTCCGATTGGTTCCGCCCACCCAACCATCCGCCCATTCCTTCAATCGTGGTTCGTCGCAAACCAGTGTTGCGCACTTAATGGCGGCGGACAACAGATTCTCTTCACTGATCTGCGGCAGTGGTATTGGCTCGATGACCCGGCATTCCGTGACCAGCCGGATAATGCCCGATTTCTTGCTCGCACCCGGCGTTCCCCCCTCCACAGTATCACGTCTTTGTGTTTGTATCCATCCAAGAAAGCGTGCAGGGGATCGTCATAACAGACGGTTTCGTACCAATACGGAGCGCCGAGCATCCCGGTGTTGATGCGCTCGAAGTATGTCTCGTCCCTCACCCATTCCCCAGGCTGCCATATCCGAAAACCATCCATGCTCTGGTGGTCGCCCCGCGTCAACATGTACATCTGTGTGATGTCGCTCATATTCACTCCTTTGGTGGGTTACAGCTTCTCATCCAGGTCTACGTGGTCGATGAACGCGTAGATACCCTTGACTTCCTCAATGACCTTGAAAGGCAACCAGCGGTTAAGGTGGGTAAAGAATTTCATCCCCCGGTCACTCCGGTAGATGCACGCCAGCCGCCAGAAGGCCATCTCCACCGCCGCGCAGATGTCCTCGTGAACCATCAGGTCGCGGGTTATCTCCCGCTGGAATATCCTCGTGAACCGCGCCGCATACTGGCTGTGGTGGGGCTTGTTGTGAATGGCAGCGAAGATCGCCAGCATGTAGGGGTTCATCCGCTCGCGCAGGCGCTGGTAAAACCGTTCATCGCCATCCGGAACCACAGCTTCCGCCAGTTCGTCAATCGACGCTGAGGCCAGTCCTATACAGGCGTTACCATAATCTCGTTTCAAGGACTGCTCATACGTTAAGTAAAAGCCGTTCTGCACCCGCGAGAGTGTCATGGCTGAAAGGTGGGCCAGGTTCTGGTGGGCGAGTGCGGCTTGACATTCACGGATGGTTCCCTGTGGGTGTTCATCAAACCACTCGGCGGCATACGTGAGGGAGCGGGGGTTCTGGCGGTGGGAGCGTGGACCGGGGCGTTTGGGGTCGCGGCGATGGGAGAGGATGTTGTTTACGCCCTGGACGGTGAGGCCGAAGTGGGCGGCGATCTCCCGTGTGGGCTCACCACGACGACGGGCGGCGCGGATGGCTTCCCAGAGGTCGCGGCGGTCAGTCATTGATGGACTCCATCTCAGCGGCGGGCACCTCAACGAACAGCCCCCGCTGTGCGGTGCGCTTGCGTGCAAGCTCGATGTACTGTTGGTTAAGTTCGATCCCCACCCATCTACGCCCTAGCCGTTCCGCCACTTCGCCGGTCGTGCCGCTGCCCATGAACGGGTCAAGCACAATGCCGCCAGGTGGACAGCCTGCCAGGATGCAGCGGCGCGGTAGCTCGGTGGGGAACGTGGCGAAGTGTGCTCCCGGGTATGGTTCCGTGGCAATAGTCCATACGTCGCGGGCGTTGCGGGCTGACGGGTAGCCGTCGTATGGTGCGCCGCCGCCATTCTCGCGCTGTGTCCTTCCGTCCATTTGCCACGCGCCCTTGCTACCGACCGGCCTGCGTGTTTCGTTCGGATAGATAAGCGGTTCCGCAATCGCCGCCGCGTCGTACCAATACTTCGCGCTCTTGCTCAGTAGGAATACGTGCTCGTGGCTCTTGGTAGGCCGGTCGGTAACAGATTCGGGCATGGGGTTAGGTTTAGCCCAGATGATGTCTGAGCGCAGATACCAGCCAGCGGCTTGCAGCGCAAAGGCCACACGCCAGGGAATGCCGATGAGGTCTTTGGGTTTAGTTCCTGGCGGCTGCGGCATGACGGTTGTTCTATCTCTGGCCGGTAGACGTTTGTTGGCATTGAATCCCGCCCCGGTATTGGCGTTGTATGTGTCCCCCAGATTCAGCCAGCACGTCCCGTCTGGTTTCAGCACCCGACGCACTTGCTCGAATACAGCAACCATGCTGGCAACGTAGGCTTCCGGCGTGGATTCGAGTCCGAGTTGCTGGTCAATGCGTACAGCTCCACAGCGGGGGCAGATGTTTCGGTAGCCTTCGTGTTGATGGCCCGTGGTGGCCTTCCCGCCGTCTAGCGTGCTGCTGGCAACCCCGCGCCGCAGCGGGGTATCCGCTGGGGAGTGGTCACACTCCGGATCGCCGCCTTCCCATTGCGCCGTGCCATAATCACGCAATCCCCAATACGGCGGGCTGGTGACGCAGCAGTCAATGCACCCGTCCGGCCAGCCGCGCATAACATCTAGGCAGTCGCCGCAGTAGATCGTGCCGGGAGTCGGTTCCGCTTTGTCTGCCTGGGGCTTACGCTGCATGATCCCTCTCGATGATCTTCCGCAGCTTCGCCAGTGCGTTGTCCCTGATCTCGCTCACCCGCCCCACACTGACGCCATACACGGCTCCGGTGGCCTTGAGTGTGTAGCCGTATTCGTAGAGCAGTGAGAGGATGCCGCGCTCACGATCACTGAGCGTCTGGCAGGCGGAGTGGGCGGGGCCGCGCTCGCGCTCCAGGATGTCGAGCGGGTCGGCGGCTTGGATGGCTTGTGCGTTCATACTTGTACCCCCTCTAAAACCCGAGTGGTTGCTGTAACGGAATCCCTGGTACTTGAAGGGTTGCCGTGCTCGGCCCGCACGCGAGTCTCAGGATGGCGTAGAGGGTGTTGTCTTTGTATCCAGCACCCCGCGCGCTTTGAATCTCGTATCCTGTGAGTTTCCAGTCCTGAAATGCGGGCGGGCAGTCAACGACTCTGTGGGTGAGCATGTCGAATGTCCAACCCTCGACGTGACACAGGTAGTCTTTCGCGTTGTCGGTCATACTTGTACCCCCATGGCTTCGCGCAGTTTGCGCAGGCCGTGTCTTTGCAGGGTGCGGACTTGCTCTAGGGATAGCAGCATCAGGGCCGCGATCTTGTACAGCGGCACCCCGCGAACGTAGTGCATCACAAGGGTCTGGCGCTCGTAGGGGTCGAGTTTCGCCAGGCGGCGGTGGAGTGTCCGGTGGAGTACGGCGCGCCAGGTGGGTTCCTCGGGACCGGGTTCAGTGGGGATGCTCGCGCCGGTTTCCACCAGCTCCTCGAAGGAGTCCGGGCGCCGCACAGGGTTCCTCGGGCCTCGTCCGAGTGTGGCGCGGATGTAGTGGAGCATGTGTCCACGGGCATAGGCGTATCCAAGGGTGCTGGGCTGCGTACCCCGCGATGGTTCCCAGCGCCGCATCGCTTCCTGCCAGCCGATAAACCCCTCTTGCATGAGGTCGTCGTACTCGATAACCGGTGGTGTTTTCAGTAGGAGCCTACGGGCCAGGGAATCACAGGCTCGTTGGCGGGCGGTGTCGGTCATACTACAAGTGGTCTCCGTTGACGATCTCATAGCTTGTTCGTGTCCATTACCAGGGCCAGGGGTGCCAGCCACCGCGCGTCAATGTCCATCGTCGGCCCGTTGCGGTTCTTTGCCAGCAGGAGTTGCATGGGTTCGAGGTCGGAGATGGCATAGGACGGCGGACAGGGTTTGGGTTTCTCGGGTGCGTGGTCGCGGTAGACGAATATCACGTTGTCGGCGTCCTGCTCGATAGCCCCGCTCTCTTTAAGCCACGATAGCTGTGGGCGCCCGCCACCGGAAGCCGCGCGGCTGAACTGGCTGAGGGCCAGCACATGAATACCGAGTTCCCGAGCGAGCTGCTTCAGTCCCCGGCTGATCTGTGCTACTTCCTGGGCGCGGTTTGCCGTAGGGTCACTGGAACACATGAGCTGCAAGTAGTCCACCACCAGCAGCTTGATCCCCTGCTTGGAAATCAGCGACCGGACATTGTGCCGTAGCTGCTGGATGGATAGCACGTTCTTGTTGATGATGGCGATAGGCGCCTGAAGTATCTCGTTGTATGCCTGGGTCAGCACGTTCCATTCCTGCTGGCTCATGGCGGGCGAGCGCAGCATGGATGTGGAGATGTACCGGATTTGGTTGCCCGCCCAATACTTCGTCCCCATGCACAATATGCGTTCCCCTAGCCGCTGGTCGCTCATCTCCAGTGCGAACATTGCGCAGGGTATGTCCTTCTTGATCGCCAGGTGGCGCATGATGGAGAGCGCAAACGCCGTCTTGCCGTGGGAAGTCAGGGCCGCCACGATGGTCATTTCACCCTGACCCAATCCGCCGGTCTCCCGATCTAGGGCGTCATACCCCGTGGATAGCCCCGTGAGCAGGTTTGGTAGGTCGCTGTCCGGGTGCAGGGTGCGGTATTCCTCCATCTGGTCGGCGCGGTCACTCATGGCTTGCCAATATTCGACCGCCACGTCACCGATCATCCGGTAGTCGGGACCGCCACCGCTGGCGGAGAGCATCATGATCCCCTGCTCGGCTTTGTCTAAAACATCCTCGACCGCCATGTCCTGTCTGTGGCAATCCTCGATGGTTTCGACGCTGACCCGTATAAGTGCCCTCAGACGCGCTTTATCGGCCACCTTGCGAGCGTGAGAGGCTATACCGGCCGCGCTAGGGACACTGTTGAGCATCGCCATCACGTCGGACTTGGGAACCACGTTTTCGAGTTTGCGGGAGTACAGCTCATCGAGTACGACATTGCAGTCCGGGGGGATACCACGCTCGTGCATCTCCCCCATGATGGTGAACAGCACCCGGTGGCCTTCGATGTAGAAATACTCGGGTTTCAGGATGTCGGCGGCAATGGGGTAGGCCGCCTTTGGTTCCAGCATGATCCCGCCGAGTATGCACATCTCCAGTTCGACGTTCGCGGGTGGGGTACGCTCAAGGCTCACTGGTTGTACCTCATCTTGTACCAGTTCAGCAGTGTGGCAAAGAGCTTTCCGTTCGACCATGCGGCCATGTTGAGCAGTTTCGGCAACCATCCCGACTTCGGATCGTTCCAGGCTGCTCGCCAGGCGTCGTAGAGCTTCTGCGCGTCACACTCACAGATTTCCAGGCCCGACTGTATTGCGTATGCGAAGCTCGCTCGGCTGCGTGGATTTACAACTACGTAACCACGCTCCGTCCGAGCGGAATCCAGCAGGTCGCAGATTTGCTCGGATAGCCATTGAGCTGGCTCGCCAGGCTCGGGTCTTGGTTCCCGTGGTTTGCGCTTCGGCTTGGTAGCCGGGATACCCTCGTTTTGGGTATCGTGAGAGATACTACCGTTAGGTAGTATCTTATCTTTAATGTTCTGTTCTGTAATGTAATGTAAGGACTCCCCCCCAACGGGGGGTATACGGGGTGTGGGGGGGGTGTATACGGGGTGTACCTCAGCCCAGTCCTGTACTAGAGTAGTTTTCCCGACTAGTGAATCAAGCTCTTTTTCAAGTGCGCGGCGGATACTCTCGCCGGTATACCCCTGATACCCCGTAAAGTCCTTAACGAGTATGAAATCGCCGTCTCGGGATACCTGTTTCGCTTCAACGAGGGTATCAAGTGCGGTATCAATACGCTCGCGGGTGAGTTCTGGAAGGTGGTACAACGCCAGGTCATAGTCGAAGTGGACGATGCCGGCGAGGGTGTCCACGGGGTAGTCCACGAGGTACAGCCAGAGGGTGCGGGCGTCGGGGTGGAGGCGCATGAAAGGTTTGTTCCAGATGCCACGATCCAGGCGGACGTATCGCAGGAGCGCCATGTTAGCCCTGCTCCGCTTGGCGCATGTAATCGGCATACCTCTCACTGTGGTGGCGGGGGTCTTGCGGGTCAAGCATCATCGCGTCACTGCACGCCAGCTCCAACGCCCGCCTCGTCTGCGCAAGTTCCGCCCGCAGCTTCCGTAGCTCGCTTGCTGGTATCGCCGTCATTTCAAGCTCACACTCAGATGGTTTCGCCATTATTTCCCTCCGCTTGGCGCAAGCACCACTCTACCCATTCTTGGTATGTGCGGGTATCCTTTCCATCCAGCATCAATATCTGCATACACGCCAGTTCCAACGCCCGCCGCGTCTGCGCGAGTTCCAGCTGTAACTGGTATTCGGGGGGTAGTTTTGTGGCTTTAGTGCTCAGTGCGCCTTTAGGCATTGTTTTCCTCCTCATAGTGTGGATCATCCCACCCCAGCTTCGCGTCCGCTATCCCTCCGTGCCAGTGTCCACGCGGGCAGCAGCACACAATAGGTTCTGCGCACAACGGGCAGCGCAAGTCTGGGATTACTGCGCTGAGTTCCGCGATCCGGGCGTCCTTGTCGGCAAGCTCGCGCGTCCATGATTTCTGCTGGCGGTCGAGCAGTGCATGGCAGCGCTCGATTTCGTCAAGGGCGTGAAACATCTCCCAACCCGTGTACACAGCAGCGCGTGTTGACTGCATGTTGTATCGCATTTGCGCAATCCTATCTTCTGTCCATTCATCACTCATCACTTATTCCTGTTCACAGTACACAACCTCGCCGGTTTTCAGCAGGCCGAATATCTGACGTTTGCCAGTGTATGGCTCACCGGGGCCGTCGCCAAAGGTGTCTTTATATGGCCCGTCGGCAAAGAAGTCGATTTGATACCATAGGTTAATAGATTCCATGTTCACCAGTATTGGCGCTGCTGGATAATGCTCACGAATGTACTTTGCACACTGGCCGCGCGGTTCACTCATCGCTTACCTCGTCCCACTCAGATTCCGTTATGATGTATCCACACTCGCACTCGTGGATGTAGGTAGGATATGGATCGCCGTCGTACAGCACCACCTGGGCGGGCTGGATGCGCTGGCATAGTGGGCAGCGGATATTTACCTTTCGTTGGTATATCGCCATTTGCCAGCCGCTCATTCCCCCACCCCCAGCTCAGTCAGCAGCTTTGCCAGCTCCGGCGAGATACCGGTTCCGTGACAGTGCGGGCAGCGGATCGTGGTTCCCTCATCCGACGCGTCGCACTCGCCGTAGCCGTGGCACCATGAGCACCCGCCGCCCTGCTCGATGGCAATGGCTAGAGAATATGCAAGTTGCGCTACCGGGTATCCATCCTCGCCCCACGTCTCACGCCATGAATCTCCGCGTTTCCGCAGTTCCGTGACTACTTCAGCTTTGTTCATTGCTTGCCCCCAGGTGGCGCTCGATGAGTCCGATGATCTGAAACGCGGTGCCGGTAGGACACAAACGCGAGTCAGAGACGAAGGCCAGGATTTCCTCAAGCGCGGCAATGAGGGCCGGCTGTGTGTTGCGGGCTGAGGCGATGAAACGGGCATTTGGTTCGTTCATCACGTCCCCGCCGTCGGTATCGACCGGACACGTTTCGGGAACCCACCATTCGGCAGGTGAGCCATAATCAGGATCGCCCTCATAAGTACAGTCAGCTTGCCACGGCCCCGGAGTCGCCGCATCGCACAGCTTTCGCAGCGCGGCCAGCTTGTCACTGATCGTCATGTCAGGCTCCTTGCTCATAACGCTGGTTCCAGATGCTCAATGCTTTGTCCACGTGGTCAGCGGCGCTCGTCTCGGCTCCGCAGTTAGAACACCGGAACCAGATGGCTTCCGGGTGCGTTTGTTCGATTTCAATTTCGTCCGAGCCGCAGAACGGGCATGGTTTGATTTCGCTTGCTAGCATGTTCAGGCTCCTTGTTTGTATTGCTGGTTATCCGGGTGCTGCCACGCTTGTATATCCACGGTGATTGAGTCCGTTGCACCGCGCACCACCTGGATATGCAAGTCCTTCACTTGCCGATCATCCGCCCACGTAATTCCATTCAGAGCATCCAACACCGCGCCTGCGTAGTTGTCAGCGTCACCCCGCGGGACTTGCTTGAACTGCGCGATGATGGATACTGACACGTCGCCTGGGAATGAGAGCAATCTACAATATTTGGTGGCATAAACTCCGAACGTCTGTTTCCACTGCACGTAGTCATTGGGCATGAATGTACCCTTGCTGGTTACGCGCGGGCGGGCTTTGGTGGCGCAACGCATGGGGACGTTGAACGTGAGAGGCGCGGGATCGATGCCAAGAACGAGGTTAGTCATTGCTCGCCTCCACAATCACCCAGCACGGGTAATCACCATCGGTATCCCACACCAGCTTGATATCGCAGCACCCGTTGATGTCCGCCACGACTTCGGCCATTGGATGCCTGAGAAGCGTGGCTATCAGATCAATCGCTAGCATTGCTTTGCTCCCACCAGGCCATCAGCACCTCGAAGCGCTGAAGTATTGATTTCGCCTGCGCCAGACTAGACGGCCAGACTGGTAGACCGTTGACGATGTAAGGGCCAAAGTCACTAATTGGATGGTCTACGCCGTTGAAATATCGCTCTGCGGGATGAAACATCGGTGACTGAAAATGTGCCAATATCTCATGGTTGTCATGCACATACCCAAGCGAGATGCTGTAATCTCCATAGGTAGGATTGTTGAACGCGGCCAACACCTGCTCGCGTGTGTATCCGCAGCCTGGAGTTACAGCGGGGAGAATGGGAATTGTGCGTAGGGTCATCGCCTCTTGCCAGTGCGTATTGATTGCGCGAATCCGGTCGGATAGTTCCCAAAACTCATGATCTATGTACTTTACGATCATCCCAGCTTCCGGCGTGATGATCTTGTCCGCTGAGCCGATGCGCACTTTGTCATTCCAGTTCATCATTCACCCCTTAGCCTGCGTGATAAAACTTGCGCGTTTTGGAGCGCGAGGATTAGTTCATCGGATACCATGCACACGTAGCGGCTCGGCTCGCTAAGGTTGAGTGTTGGCGGATTGTGTAGGTCCACGGCGATGAAGCAGTTATCTGACACGCGAATATCGATGAAGCTGCTGGTTGAATTGCCGCGCTCGGGGTATCCGATCATCTCATTCAGCAGTTCCGCCTCGCTGAGTCCGGCAAATCCGCGCGGTGGGTAGATGGGGGTGGAACACGCCATGATAAATTCATAGAATGATGAAGATGTCTCCCAAGGTATCACACCCCAAGTCCCCGGTTCCACGCCAACGCCGTGGGAGAGGAGTGTTCTTTTGAAATACGAACGTGCATGGTTGATGAATGAATTATTGCCGTTATTGCAGATCACACCTCCGCACCAATACATTGGTGTCACTTTGACGCCACACAGCACGTCGCCCCACGCTAGTTGCTTCACTTCGCACCCCCAATCAACGTCACGTCATTCTCTGCCCAGTACCCAGTCGTCGGGCGCATCCACACCGGGCCGTTCGGGATTTCCACCTCATACGCCACCGGCACGACGCGGCTGGGTTTCTCTAGCGCCTGGTTCAAGCGAACGGCTGTCACCTGGCCAGCGGTGGAGCCTTTGAGCAGCCAGTCACCGATGGCATACTTGGGGACTGGCGCGGACGGGGGAAGGTAGAGGAGGTCGGCGGGAGCAAAAGCCCAACGCGATCCATCACCGAACGTCACCCCCCAACGCTCGCCAGTAGGTTCATATTGGTAATATAATCCTGGCGGGGTGTGGTGTTCGAGTATGCCATCCTGGCCGACGCAAGAATCCAGCTCGGACACATAATTGTGGTCGGCCTTGGTAGCATCAAGGCTCACAACTCGCACGCGGTCGCCAATGGCGAAGGCGTGGGTCGCTGGACGGCATCTACTCAAGCTCTGCCACGCTTCATGCCCAAAAGACTCGCGCACAAACCAGACACTTGTGCCGTCTACTCTTGTTACTATCACTGGTTCGCTGGGGAAAGAATCAGTGATAATCAACCCGCCTTCTAGCCTAACGTCATCAGCCCACGGGTACGGGTTGACTAAATCCGGCTGGTTGACCGCGCTGTCAACTGGCGGGGTTTTGTCATGGCGCGGCGGGAATGGGCGCTTGGCGGCCTTTACTTCCATGCACGTCATGTAGGGATTGCCCCACATCCAGTTGTTAGGCAGCTTCACCGGCTCTGGCTTGGCCTCTTGGGAATACCCAACGCCGAGCGAACCGTCAGCTTCCGGCCATTCGTGGCGCCGGTATTGTGTCTTGCAAGCGGAGCACGTATAGTGGATTATGTAGTCATCCTCAGCGCTAACGTGTACCCCCACAAGGCGACCGCCGCAGAAGGGGCATGTCCGGTCGTCTGGTTTGGGTTTGGCCTGCTCGTTGATCGACAACCATGCGCGGCAAAGTGCGAGCCAGAGATCGTGGTCGGAGTGTGAGCCCTTTTGCCAGAGCGTCACGTCCTTTATGCCAGTTAGGTGACGGTCATCTCCGGCGCGTTCCCAGAAAATGTACGCCAGCTCATCGCCCAGCGCATCAATCATGTCGCCCACGCGGGGACACCAGATAACGCCACTGGGCACGGGAAACGTCACTTGACGCGGACATGTGGCTTCCGGGCAATACCACACCTCATCGGTTGGTCTCCATGCATGGTCAAGCCCAGCCGCGTGCATCCGCTTGCAAAGCTCGTATTTGCTATCCATTGCTGGCCTCCACTTCACCCGTGCCGCCGCATTCTTCGCAGTCGTGATCCGGGTCTACTGAGTAGTAGAGTTGGCCGCAAGTCGGGCAGTCCATCCAATCACCCTTCTTGCCTGTGCCGTTGCAGTATTCACACACAACCATCTGCTTATCCATTGCTGGCCTCCAATCTCTCCACACCCCGCTCCTCAATCGCCAGGTCAAGCGCGTTGCTAGTTTGTTTTTCCAGCCGCCGCGAGAATATGGTGATCTCAAGGATCGGGTCGGTCATTGCTCGCAGGTTGCCGGTATCAATCGGCGGGTCGGTCTTGATCAGGTCTTCAATGGCCGCGAGAATGATGTGGGCTTGGAATTTGGCGGCAAGTAGTTGGTCTAGCATCTTGTCAGTCACGTTCGGCCTCCATCCACTCTTTGATTCCATCAATCAGCTCGCTACATGTTTTGGGCGGTAACTCATCCAGCACGCAATCCATCAGCTCGTATGCTTGCTGCAACTTGACCGCCGCGCGTTGATCCTCAGTCGCCCATGCGGTTGTCCAAAACACCTTCGTCAGCCCAGCAATGGTTTGTGCCATCTCGCGCTCGGCCAGTTCGGTTGAAGCGGTGATGATGATGCGCTTGTCATGAGCAAATGCAACGCACATGACCTTGGAGTCGCGTTCCTTTTCGAGTGCTACGAGCATGGCACGCAGGGATTCGCAAGTCTGGGCGTCGTCTGGGAGTTGCTCGGTTGTGATTTCAGCCACGTTTGGCCTCCAAGTCGGCAAGTTCGGATTCGAGATCAAGCAGGCTGTCGATTGCCCCTGACAGCGCCAGGTCGGCGTCTACGTCAATGGCATGTTCGCTGGCCCGCCACGCCTTCGCAGCTTCAACCACGGCTTCCTTGGCTGCGGCGATTTCCTGCTGCTTGTTGAACACCCCGAGTAGGTCTCTCATCGTCTAATCCTCCGCCGTCTTTGCTTCCAAATCCACGCTCTCCCGCAAGCACCGCGCCTGTTCCAGTGCGTCCTGTGCTACAACCATCAGCGAGAAACTTGCTGCGGCAGCATCGCCGTCGTCTAGCTCGTCACACGTGCGGCCCATGTATTCGTCAATCTCGTTGTCGATCACGCTGCGGGTGATCAGGATTTGCTGCTTCACTGGTAGCACCCGGCCGTCTCCGTCTGGGTAGCGCACGTTACTGTTCATCGTCTGTCTCCTCGGGCGCGGTTTCCGGTTGCCGGACTTCGCAGTTTTCGTCCGGGGGTGTGGTGCGAATGGACACCGAGTACGGGCCATAGGCGGTCACGTATCCTTCCGCCGCGTCGAGTGCTTGGGCTATCTCCGGCCAGTCAGTGCGGTTCCGCAGCCACGTCATGTAATGGTCAGTCCGCATCTTCCCCAGCAGCTCGGCAATCACCGGCCCCGGGTCGCGCGCCAGGACTTCGGCAACGGTGGCGGGGTCGGGAACCTGGCGGTACACCTGGCGTTGGTCGTAGATGTGGATCGCGCCGGCCGGTTTGCCATTGACGGTTTCGCCGCCGTAAGAGAAGCCGCCGGATGTGCGGGCTGCGGTGTAGAGTACGTGTTCGAGCAGGTGGTAGTATGGCCGCATGTGGCTGTACTGCTGGGCGGCGGCTTGGACTTCCTCGGGGGTGTAGGAGTCGCGGCGGGTGAGGAGGGTGTCAGGCTGCATTCTTCTTCCTCGATGTCAGGATTGCTAGCGGGGTCTGGAACACCAGCGGCAGCAGTGCCACGTTCCGGGGGCAGCGGTCACACACGGAGCACCACTGGCAGGTTCCGGGTACGTCTGGCTGCACGGGCCAGGGGTTGTCAGCCAGGAGGTCGTAAAGCGCGTCTAACTTGCGGAACGCCCACTCACAGCGGCGCTGGGCTTCGGTGGTTGCGTGCTCGCGGGTGTAGCGATAGTCGGCGGAGTTCTTGAATCCGTACTTGACGCCCCACAGTTTGATGTCAACGGCTTCACGCTCGGGGTGGTGCCAGAAGTCCAGGGCGGCGTAGAGTTGGAGCTGCGGGTTCGCTGATGCGGCACCGGGGCCAAGGTGTTCCTCGCCCATTTTGAAGTCCCAGATTTCGCTCCGCTTCCCCCGCTTGTACACCGCCTGGTAGTCCAGCCGTCCGGTGATGATGTCTTCCGTGAGGTTGACCACGTTGCCGTCGTCGTCCAGCTCGACTTCCACGGGTTCGTACTTGCGGTTCACAGCCAGGGTGAGTTCGGTCTGGTGGGAATCCGCGCGTTTGTCCAGGCGGAAGGCGGTGACGAACATCTCGCCAACGTCGAGGATGTCCTGGGCGATGTGCGGGGGTTCGCTCTCGACAGCCTTGAGGATGCGGTCGGTGTACCAGTCCATGTCACGAGTCCGGCGACTGCGGTTCAGGTGGGCGATGTAGTCCTCGGCGAGCTTGTGGAGGACGCGACCCTTGTAGGCGGGGGTGGATGTGTAGTCACCGCAGCCGTGGACGTAGCGTTGTTGGAACATCCAGGCGCAGAACAGGGCTTTGATGCGGGAGTTGGAGAGTTGCATGGGTGGACGGGTCACTTGTCGCCATGCTCCGTTGTTGTATCCTGGGTGCAGCCGTCTTCCAGGTAGATGCTGTTGGGTTTGCCCGATGGTTGATCGGACACGACCTCTAGCACGACTGTGTATCCCTGCCCCTTCGCCATTTCATCAATCACTGCTAGGTTGTCGCCGTCCAACAGCGAGCCGTCGTAGCTGGAGATCACCTTGAGGGTGGGGTGCTGTGCCATGGCAATCGCCATGCCCACTTTGATCTTCTCGCTCTGGCTGGCCTGACTGAAGGGAATGCCGTGGAAGGTACAATCCTCAGCCTCGAATCCCAACCCCTCGATGGGGAATGTTGCCGTCTGGAGAGCCTTGAGTCTGGCTTCGCGCACGTCCTCGACCGCCTTGGTTAGCGTCTCGCGCTTGGCTTCTTCGGCCTTCCATGTGGCTTCGATCTCGCTACGCTGGCTGGCTGCCACTTCGTATTCGACCGCCGCCCGGTTGATCTCACTGGCCTCCGCAAGTTGCGTCTGGATGGCCTGGATGTCTGGTAGCGCGGCGCGGGCGGCTTCATCGGCTTTCAGCGCGTCGTCCCAGGCCGCCTTAGCGGTCTGCTCTTGTGCGGTCAGCGTCACCAGCGCGTCTTCCGCGACGGCCAGCGCCTTCCGCAGACGATCAATCTCGGCTTCCGTGTTCTTGATCTCCACTAACACGCCGGCATGGTCACGACACAGATCGCCGCGCACCACGCTGAGCCCATCCGACGCATTCTTGGCCTGGATGGCGGCGTCGAGTTGCCGGTTGAGTTCCGCAACATCAACAGTCTTGGGCTTCGTGGCCGGAACTGGCGGCAGGCTTTCCTTTTTGCGCTTGGCGGTCTCGTAGACTCCGTAATGAGCCAGCCGCGCCTGCTCCGCCTGCTTCTCGTCGGCGTCGAACTGGTCCAGGTCGATCCCCACCAGCTTCGCCAGCAGCACCCGCCGCTTCTTGGGGTCCATGCGGCTGAACTCCATCGGGTCGAAGCTGATGCCGGGGTCGCCCAGCCACTCCCGCACGGTGGTTTCGGTGGCTTGGTACTTCTCTCCCTCGGGGCCGAACAACTCAAGCCCGGTGGTGTATTGGCTCTTGCCCTTGCGCTTGACGTGCCGCACAACCCGCCGGCCGTTGCTCAGACCGATTTCCACGCTGGCCTCATCCAGCCCCTCATGGATCGGCTGTTTGGCGAGCGCGCTCTTGCCCGCCCATGCGAACAGCAGGCTATCCAGGGCGCTGCTCTTGCCGCTGCCGTTCTTGCCCTCAATGAAGGTTATGCCTTCGGGGTTGAACTGGATTTCCACGGGCACAGCGGCTAAGCGTTGAAAGCCGACAGCCCGCAGGAAAATGAGGTTGATGGGATCACTCTGGGTCATTGGTAAGCTCCTCTTGGTCTACTTTCCACTTCTCACTCCGATACACCGGCAAGTCCCGGTTGCCGTACTTTTGGGTCTTCTTCGTGTCCACGACCTGCGCCACCAGCTCCAGCCCCTTGTCGATCCCCGCGCAGCCCACCAGCAGCACCACTTCGTTGTCACCGTAAACCACGGTGTCACCCTCCTGCTCACGCACTTTCACGCTGCGGGCTACGACATGGATTTCCTGGGTGCTGCCGGCCGCAGCCTTGGCCTTCTGGACGGTCTCGCCGGTCAGGTACTCGCGGAGTTTCGCGGCCTTCTCGACCGTGATTGGGCCGTCAAACTCCGGGGCGCCGATGCGGTTCTTGTCGAACGTGGCGTTGTGGGCTTCATCCAGCAGGATTGCCACGTCGAGCTTTTCGTACAGGTGTTCACGGACGCGGGGCCGGATGCCCAGGTGGATGATCTCGCGGGTGGCGGCGTCCTGCTTCAGCTTCTCGCGGGCAAACGCCGTGTAGATCACATGGAGTCCGCAGCCGTAGATCACTGTCTCGTTGATCTTGTTGCAGAGCTTGGTTATCGTCTGCCAGTTGGCGAAGGCCATCCGGGAGTTTTCCTTGTCTAGCTTCTGCTTGATCTCCAGCAACCCGCCCGGCCCTTCGTAGAAGTCCGTGATACTGTCCACAACCACGGCGCCGTACCCGGCGGCTTCCGCGTCGAGGATCAGCGAGGTCAGCATATCCGGGGTGAAGCCCTTGTCGCGGTCGAGGTTCTTTTCGTCAAACTGGTGCTTGCCGATCTGCCATTGGGTGCCACGCGGCTCGGTGTTGATGAGGGCGATGCGTCCGGTGGGGCCGACGAGTCCGCGAGCCAGGGTCAGGGCACCGTAAGTCTTGCCGCTGCCGGTGGGGCCGAAGATCATGGCCTTGAGCTGGGTCGAGCATTTCACGGCTGGGGCGAAGGGGTTAGTGCTCATGGCTTGCTCCCTATCCGGCCGCCACCCGCCCGCTTGTACCAGTCCTCGATTACATCATCCGCGTTGCTGTCGTGGACAACTTCAAGCCGGACATCTCGCGCGCCACCCGCAACCGGCCAGTCACACCACACCTTGCAATGGTGCCGTTTAGCAAGACCGATCATGGCAGGGACGGCTTCTTGGACCCAGGCGTTCCCGGGGAATACCTCAATGGACTCGAACAGGAGATCGCCACTGGTGATGACGCGCTTAGTCATTGGTCTCTCCAATCACCGTGATTCCGGCAGCACCGGCAACGGGAACGAACGCCGCGCCCGCCGATTCCCCGGCTCCCCCAAAGTACAGCCACCCACCGGGAACCTTCCAGCGAGAATCGGGGTTGCACCTGCAATCACCGCCGTCACCCAATCCTTGTCCATGAGTTGTGGCGTCCAACCACTCAGCGAGTTCGGGGCTTGCGGGGCGAACCAGAACATCATCCTCACCCCTGCGTAGCGCTTGTTCAATCTGAGTGACGTTGATAGAATCAGGCGGATAGCCCCTCGTGAGACCGAGCGATTCAGCCAGCAACCGGCATGCGTTATCCCGACTCATTGCTCGCCGCGCAAACTCTCCACCAGGCACGCCAACCGTCGTGTACCAGCGCTTCATGGCTTCACCGCCAGCAATATTTGTGCGCCGATCATACCCAGCCAGAACAGGATCGTTCCGCGCGCATATTGGAAGTTTCCGGTCGTATCCCCCCAACCTACGCGGCACATGGTTATGATTCCGAACATTCCATCTAGCGCGCCCAGACAGATGACGCATGTACACACAACCATTACTTATCCTCCTTTTCCGGCGCCCACTCCACCTTTCCCACGAGCGCGCTGATCTCCCCCAGCAGCTCGGACATTTCCGTCACCAGCTCCTCAGCTCGCGTGGCCGTTAAATTGCCCCCATTGGTTTCGTCGATCATGGCCTTGTGGCGGAGTTCGGTCAGACGGGCGTATAGGGCGAGGCGGTGAGGGTCAAGTGGTGCGATCATGGCAGTCCACCAAGAATTACGATGTACAGCAGCACGGTCGCCACCAGCATCACCAGTCCGCCCGGTATCGCCCAGGCCCAGATGCGTGGTGGCGGTGGTTCGCCTGGTTCGGGTTGCCAGTCGAGGGTGCGAAGAAAGTAGGCGAGCATGGGGTTCATTCCGCCACCCCGTAGCCGGTGTTGAGGTAGCGACAGACGGCTTGCAGGGCAGCCATGATGGCTTTCCACCGCTTGCCGTCGCGCTTCATCTCTCCGTCTCCGGTAACCCACAGGGGTTCGGCATCACCGGGGCGGATGAAGAAGATGGCGTCTGCGTCCTCCATGTCGCAGCCGTAGTCGTAGCACGAGGACACAGCCCGGGGGCGCATGTCAACCACCATCGCGCAATCGCAGCAGACGACTTGGGTGCCGAACTTTGCGAGGTTTACTTCATGTCCCCCGTCGCGGATTGCCCTTCCGCAAATGGGGCAGTAGATTGGATCATCCATTGCTTTGCTCCTTAGTTTCCGCGAATCGCGCGGTCGAAGATGGAATCAGGCAGGGCTGACAGGAATATCGTTCCGCCGCCCATGGTTTCGCATGCTGGCCCTAGCGCCATAATCACCGTCCGCCAGTCACCAGCCCCGTAGTGCGGCATGCACACCGTTGATGCCACCAGATCGCAGTCCTCAAAGCGCGCGATTACCAGGCCGTGCTCGCGTTCGGCGAGGCGCACCTCAAAACCCGTAAACCCTAGCCGCTCCTGGTAGATGACTGAGTGGCGAATCACGCGCATGGCGAGGGCGTTTCCTGCGGAGTGCTTCTCATAGAGTGCTTCCTTGGTCTTTGCGCCCTGCTGCTGAAGTGTTAGGCTCATGGTGTTGCTCCTTGGTGAGTTCGAGTATCCGGGTCAAGATGGAGTCCGGCGGGTACAACTCGCCGCGCCGGTATTTGTGCGGGCGGCGTTCGGTGGACCGTAGTTGGATTGCTACTTCACCCCATGTGCGGAACCGTTTGGAGAGGATGGTAAACATCTTCAGCAGTTCCTGGGGAGTGGGGTGCGGGCAGGTGGTGGGTGCCTGCCCGCTTGGGTCATGGGGACTGAGATTGGGCATGGTTAGGACTCCCCGATGCAGAGCAACGCAGGGTTCAGGACTCCGCCGTTCTCGTTGGCGACTTCGCCCTCGTTACCATGTTGGGTGTGAATGTTGTGCCAGCGCCGTAGGTCTTCGCCATACCGCCAACATCGCGCCAATATCCCCACTGCGCACCCGTACATGAAGCCGGTTATCCCGTGGGGTATGTCCGCCATGTGGCTACAACGTTCTGCCACATCTTCGAGTTTGGCTCCGGTCGCCATTTCCTTCTGCATCAGCTGCGCCCATGTTTCGGCGTAGCCGAAGACGCACCGGCCGTAACCGTCTTTGTTCTTCTCCAGGCCGGTGCGCCAATCGTCTGCGTCGCGCAATTCCATCGGTGGCGCCCCGGCGATTGCCGACTCAAACCGGCGCATATCCTCAGCGTGTTTGCGGTCGTATTCAGCTTGCCGCTCCCGCCGCCGCTTTTCGTTCTCCGCTTCAACCCGCGCATCGTTCTCGCGGTCGGCATCCGTTAGTTCGGCCTCTGGGTATGGACCAACCGGGCCCGGGATGTATCCCATCTGCCCGCGTTGCTGATCTCGCCAGATCAGGCTGAGATTGGAGTCGGCATTAACCAACACCACCACGCCATTGATTGTGTCCCGCGCGGTAAAGCCGCCGATGCGGGCCATTTCCTTCATCTTGTCTAGGCCATCAGAGATGAGCCCGAAACCAGAGTTAACATCCACGATATTCATGTTTATTCCTCCACCCCGACCGGCTCGGCTAGCCTAGTCACCGAGCCAGTCAGGTCGCACTGTGCATCCATCACTTGCGAAGGTTGGGTATCCACGCTAGGCCGTGGTGAGTAAACGGTGGGGCATACGGGCAGCCCCGCCTGGTACAGTCCCCAATGGGTCGGCTCGCCGTACTTCGTCAGACAGCCGGTGTCCGCCAGCTCAGCGATGGCGTCGAACACCACACCTGGCGGCTGGTTCAGGTCGGCGGCAATGAGGTCGCTGTACGGACGCCTGCCATCCGCGTGGTACTTGGCTGCCAGGGTCATGACTGCCGTGTTGATGGGGCTAAGCATTGCCGTCGTCCTTTGGGTTGGCGCGATCCAGCAGAAGCGAGATGCCTTCGCTATGAATCTTGAGTGCTTCGTGGAAGCCAAGGGCGGAGTCGGTGAGGGTCAGGAGGCTTTCGTGGGTGCTGTGGTCGAGCTGGGCGAAGCGATCCTCAAGGAATCGTAAGCGGTGCATGGCATCCCGCAAGCAGAAGGCGACCAACAGCACCGCAGCATAGGGGGCGAGGACCACGATGGCTATAACTGTTTCTACCATTACGCATCTCCATCGGCTGTGCTGCCGGGTATGTGCGCCTCGGGGTCGAGGATGGCGACGGGTTTGGGGTCGGGCGGCGGTGGGGGATCGGCAAGGTAAAGGGTGGCGCGGATGTGGGTCTTGCCGCCGCAAAGGGTGCATTGGACAAGGTGGTCATCGACGGACGACCAGACTTGACCAGGGGTGGCCGTGCAGAGTGGGCAGTAGACGGTGACAGTGGGGGTCATGGCTGCACCATCCGGGGTGGCAGTTCGCCGGTCTCCTGGTAGCGCTTCCATTCTTTATAGCCGCGCCAGACTTTGGCTGCGTATTTCTGTTGGGCCTCTCTCACCTTGTCAGGGTGCTCCTTATTCCATCTGAGGGTGCGCTCAAGGTTGCGGGGATCAGTGCGGACTCGCGCGGCTACGCATTCCTTGCAATAGGCATGGCGGTGCGTGTGGGCCTTGTTGTCCCAAGAGAACCGATCCCACGTTTTGAATACTCCACACCCCGCGCAAACGCGGCCCTCGGCTTCCAGGGGGTACTTGCGTGTGCGTTTGGATTTCATGCGGCACCATCCTTGCGTTCGGTTTTTGGGGTGTCCGTGGTGATCTCGTAGTCCTTAGTTATCTGCTCGCCGAACACGTTGAAAACTACGGTCACGGTCGATGTTTTTGGGGGGGCTTGAGTGGTCATGCTTTCACCTCTATGCCCAGCGCTTCCTGGGCCTCGCCAACGGCATTCAGCAGGCAATCCGCCTGGATGTTGCCGATTGTGTTATGTAGTGCGTGGGCCATGTCGAGCATCCCATCGATGTAGCCGCCGATGTAGCCCTTGTTGTGTGGATTCTGGAGGCGGTTACAAACCCCGGCCAGGTGGTCGTAGAGACCGGGGATGGGCTCGATACCGTAGAGCATCTGCAAGCGGTGGGGTGTCCAAGGGATCATGCCGCACCTCGCTTATCCCTTCTTTCCCTTGCCAACCAATGCCTCGCTTCGTTTTCCGCGTCGTGGTGCATCCCCCGCCAACCCCGGCGGGCGGCGTGGTCGAGTTGTTTGGCGACGTGTGCGACTCCCGCCAGGGGGAAGGCGGTAAATTCCCAGAGCACGTAACCCAACTGGTCGTCAGTGCAATCGGGGAAGTAGAACCTCGCTAGCTCTAGCCACGTCATGCCGCACCTCCTCTCAGTACTTGGTCGGCCACCCGCAACGCCCGCCATATCTGGTCTTCCTCGCGGGTCGTGCCAGCCGCCATGCCACAGGGTAATGGCTTTGGCGATCTCCTTGTCATACCAGTCGTCGTCTTCGTTCACGTCGCCGTCGTTTTCCAGCGGCTCGATTCCCTCTGGCGCTTGTTCCGCTAGATAGGTGGGCGGATCGAGCACTTGCCGGGCGCGGCTGTAGGGGTGGTTGTAATGGGCCATAAACATGCGACCATGCAGCCAGGGACACCAATGATGGAATGTAAGAATGGCGCAAAGGCAGTCCACCAGTTCTACCAGCGCAACCAGCGTCTGCCATCCGTGAACGATAAGGTATGCACGAAACTTGCTCATTCCCCACCCCCGTTGACATCCCCGCAGGCGCGTGCTACAAAGGCGCCATCCTTAATCTTTTCTGGGGTGTTATGATGGCCGAGTATCGGAAGCCTAAAGGCAGCGACACGTGGCATTACTGCACTAATTGCAGCCGCTGGCCCACCAGTGACTACGATTCCAAGCACGACGCCGACCGTCCTACCGATGGCGAGCTGTGCAATGAATGCAAATCCAAAGAGAAGGACGGCACCTGCAAGAAGAAGGTCTAGCATGGCCGCGCTCCGGTAAACTCAAGGGTCTCTTGATCCCCGGCGAAGTACAGTGGGCCGCGTAGGGAATAGGGGATGCCCCGTGCTTGCGCGAGGTCGTCAAAGCACGCCAGGCAGACGACGAGGTTGCGGTAGGCTTCAGGAACCACCGCCGCCCACGTCGCGTCGTCCACGGCGAAGTTGAACTTGTCGCGGCGCCCGCAGACTTTGCACGTCTGGTTTTGGAGCGCGCAACAAGGATAGGGGGTCTGGGGTTGGGGACAGCGACCGCAGCGGATGCAAGTGGGGTGGTTGATCATTCCCCACCCCCGGTCTTGCGCGCGGCCTCGTAGTTCTCTACGTCTACGGGGTCGAACAGGTAGACCTTACTCATCTTCACCGCTGCTAGTTCCCGCCGCGCTACCATTCTGTAGATCGTGCGCGGGCAACATCCCCAGCGCTCTGCGAGTTCGGAAACTGACATCAGGTGTTTGGATTCGCAGCTTCGATGTTGCATAACGCCGCTATTGTAACCGGAAATAGAGCATTGTCAAGGTAAAATCCCAAATTTCCGGTTGACTTTTGCCCGGTTGTGTGGTATTACGTACTATCACGTACTCGCGTGCTCTTTCGGGGACGCAGGCGTGATATATTTAGAGTATGGACAGGACTATTACCCCCCGTGACCACAAACTGGGCTCGCGCCTTACTGGAACTGGTCTGCGCAATGATGCTACTGCGAGCGGCGCGGCGGAAGTCGCGGTGTTACAATGTCGTGAGACCCGGCGCGTGAGGGTGCCGGTGTTCAGTGGTAGGTTTAAGTGGTGATTGGTGGAGGGCATATGCGGAACTTAGTGTTGGTAATGGCGATGCTGGTGCTGGGAGCGTGCTCGGGTGGGCAAGGGGCCGTGACACTGGAGCCGGGGGAGATCGTGGGTCTGCCCAGCATAGCGGAGTTGGAGCGGGCGACGATGGGTTACGAGGATGAGCCAGTCAGCGCCTACTATACCTCCGGGTGCGACACGCTGCTGTACGAGGATGGGATACACACGGGTGTTAGGCCGGTTGGCATGGAAAACATGGTGATTGGCTACGCGACCTATGCTTTCTACCACGATCCCGCCATTCCCCAGGAGCGCTACCAATACGTGACCGCGTATTACCCCCCAGCCGACGCCGACGCCAAGGGTCAGATTTACATCGGCTTGGCGGACTTCGGCCGTGGGCGCTGGCTGTTCCATAGGGTGTTCCATGACTGGCGCGGATATGATACCGGCTGGGATTTGGCGTTCGACATCCGGGAAGCCGAGAATCCCTTCAACGAGTACAACATGCTGTACTACGTGGTGATCGCCTATGGTGAGGACAGTTACGTGGTTGTGGGTAACGATCCCCACATCGTCCTGGCAGAAGAATAAGGTAACAAGACTTTGGGAGGCTTTACGATGAGGTTTGTTGTTGTGGTGTTACTCTTGGCGTGTCTGGTTTCCTGCGGCGGTGGGGGAGGAACACCAGATGAGAACTTCGATCCCACAGGAATTTGGGTGGGTACGCTCGACGGGGTGGACATCGCCTGGGAGATCGTGGCGCTGGGTGGCGGCTATGGGCTGCGGATGTCCCTGGATTCCGACGAAACAACTATTCCTCTGGTGTTCAATGGTAAGAACTTCACAGGAACCGAGACGCTTTACTCCCTAGAGGGATACCATCGCCAGGATACTACGGTTGTGGGAACCGTGGATGGGGATTCCATGACCGGCCATAGCACTCGCATTGAGACGGTCATCGATGGGTCGCACGCGGGGGAAACAGAGACCGATGAAGGGGATTTCACGGCGTCTCGCAGCTAGGAGTGTTCCACATTAGGCTATCCCCGGCTCGTCCTTGCACGCGCCGGGGTTTTTAATGCCCCATAAATCCCGAGCGGTGGCCGTATGTTATGTGTTCGAGGGCGAGCAACAAGTTGACGGGGGATGTTCGGCTTACCGGATGATCCCCCGGCCCTCACCATTGAAAGCTGACCTGCCATGTGTAGGAATAGTACGCGGGTCGTCAGCGTAAGTCTAGGCTAGGACATGAGTTCAGCCTGAGTGCAGCGGGCGGCCCGCGATTTGAAAACATGCGTCCTGATGTATTAGGGGCTTCGCGGGGTGCGCCCAGAAGGCTATAGGCTACGGCTTGGTCAAAGCACCCCGCTCTTTGAAAACATAACAGTGCTTCCCGGGCTTAGCCTGCTGACGAGCAGTGACGCCGACCAGGGAAGCCTTATACTGGCGGGCCGTCACCGTGATGCTGCCTAAGAGCGCCCCGAATGGGGTTGCGAGGATTGGCTCACATCGGCGGCCCGTCTTTTGAAAACATGCCAGTTAGTAGTCGGAACGAAAGCGGTTGCCTGACGGCTTGTGTCCAAGCGCTTTGCCGGTTGTGCGCTGGCAGTATCAACCGGCTTTGAAAACATGTTGTTGCCAACCAAAACTCAGTACCTTGTTAATGAGGGCGGTGAGGCGACAGCGCCGGAGGGTAAGCCCGTAGGTCACAAGGGATTAGCGGGATAGAGTCCCGGCGTCCTGAAAGGGGCGGCGATCCGGCGCCGCGAAACCCCAGCCTACCGGAAGTCCTAGGATAACGGGCTGGGGGTGCTTGAAAACATACAGCTCTGATCCTGGTTCAGTTCCAGGGGTAGGTGCTCACCGGGCCGCCAACCAAGCGAGTTCTGATCAAACCGCGCTGGTGGGAGTAATTCCCCTGGCGGCCCCTACTTCTTCTTCAGCCGCCGGACTTTCCGCACCATTCCCAGGGGTATTACGTGCGCCTGGCCGAACCGCGCATACCCGCCATTGATGAAGCTCCCACACATCACCAGCGCCCCTTTGCGCTTCCCCAGCAGTAGCCCCACGCTCCGTACCACGACTGGCTTACCTCGTGCGGCTACGTCCTTTCCCGTCAACCACACGCGGTCTTCCGGCGGCACCATGTCGTGCGCGTCAACCCATGTCACTTCAACCATTCGCAGCTTAGTCTTCTTCATCTTCACCCTCTTCCCACAGCAGCGCGAGTTTCTTCAACCAGGGTACAGGAATCACGGTAACGCTGCGGAACTGGAGCTGCTGTTCTTCGAGCCCGAAGGCGGAATAGTAACCCGTCTCATGGGCGATGGAGATGTAGCCGGGTTTGTCGGCGGTGGCTTTCTCGTGGCCCACAAGGTAGCCCACTGAGGTCACCAGCGCCGGAGTGATCTTCTCAATGTCGTCCGCAAGGATTGGGTCTTTGCGGGCCACGGCGTCGTACCATACGGCCTTGACGAGCTGGCCGTCAGGAACCGGGATGTTAATCTTCATGTTGACTCCTCATCCATGCAAGATACAGTAGGCAGTACACGGCCAGGTCAAGGTAACTGTCGAGGGTGGGTTCGTTCAGGGCGACCGGGTGGCCGTGTAGGGCGGAGAAGGTGGCGGATGTTGCGGCCTGCTTCTCCAGGTTGCGGATGCGTTCGTACTTGTTGCCGATGTGCAGCCGGATGGCTTGTGCGACCGAGCAGCCCGCGAAGTCCGCACTGCCCTTGAAGTTGGCGAATGGGTCGCCGCCTCCGCAGTAATCGCGCTGCTTGCGGTCATGGGTGCAGGCGGCTTCCCACAGCAGGTCGTAAAACGCACGGCTACCAGCGAAGTCCGCAAAGACGCTAGCGCTGGCGGGGGGGATCAGGGATTCCTCGGTGGGCATGGGTTGCCCGGCGCGCTGCGCCGCTTCGAGTTTGGCGGATGCCTCGGGGTTTAGATGTAGCATGGGTGGCTCCTGGTCGTGGGGGTTTTCGTTGTAGATCACAGTGATGGCTCCACACTCCATACAATGAACGGCCACGATGGTTGTGGGGCTATCGAAGCGCCACGCAGGATCGCGGCCTATCACCAGGGATGTGTTCTCGGAGTGGCACTCGGGGCAGAGGTGGACAATTTCAGCGCTGCCTGGGGAGATGATGAGCGGTGAATCGCGGAGTCCTTCCATGGCCGCACACATCTCCTCGCGCGTTAGCGGCAGCAGGAACAGGGGTTTGGTGCTTTCGTCTGGGTAGACGGCGGATGTGTCGATGGGGGGGGTCTCGGGAACCCAATCGGTGCGAGTGGGGCCAAGGTAGTCGTTAAGGGAGTCGGGGTTAGTCATGCTTGTGCTCCTGGTTGCTGCCACGGCGGAATCATTAGACGCTGTTCCAACCATCCATAGGCTTGTTCGAGTCTGCCCGGTCGATGGTGATACCCGCCCTTACGCACGCGCAGAGCCAGCGATTGGAGCGCGGTGGCAAGGTTTCGGCAGTACCGGATGGATCGAGCGCGGGCCAAACCATTGATAAAGTCTGGCGAATCTGGTCGTGGGTAGGCCCTCACGCGGCCTGCGTCTTCATACCAGCGCGCGGAATGCTCGATCTCATTCAGCAACGCTCCCACACGGGACACCGTAAACTTACTCACCCTTGTTCTCCTTGACCTGCTTGGTCATCCCTTCGCAGTACACAACCCCGCCAGTCACGTACACTCGCTCGGTGCGCTTTGATCCACACTTGGGGCAGGGGTGCTTGGTCGCGCCGTTACGTTCGACATCGAACTCGGCATCACAGGCGTTGCAGTACCAGACATCGGTGATCATGGTTTAGTCCTGGTCTAATATAATTCTTTGAATATATCCTCCATACATATCTGGATATTTCGATTCTGCCTTTCGCTTGGCCCACATGCGTTTTGCTTTCTTTCGTGAGGTGCATATTGCGACTGCGCTGTCAGGAGTATTCTCATCACCACCCTCGTAAATGACATAGGCGTATCCGCTGAATGTCTGATCGGCTGCGCTTTTGGGAAACTTGTGTTTGCTCATTGCTAATCTCCCTCTCCGAATAATTCATTGCTGGTCGCCCAGTTCTCGTCACTGTCGCTGGTGAACACGGCGTCGTATCCCCCATCCGGGTAGATGTGCATACCCACGCCGCCCATCCCCGGCGGTTCGTATCCCGCCTTGTGTGCATACGTACCCCAGAAGCCCAGCATTGCCGGACCAATGACCACGTATTGCTTCTTCAGCGCCACCCGCAGGTTGGCCTTGTCCTCCACGATGCAAGACACGGCGTTGTCAATGGGGTCGTGGACGTGGAAGCTCACAACGAACTCCACGAAGTCGTTGAAGATGCGCGGACGGGCAGCGGCGTTATGCTTACCCCCTTTGGTTTGCGAGGCGCTGCGCCCGTGCATGATGTGGGCGCCCCAGTCGTGGCCCTGCCAGAGCATCCGCAGGCGTAGCGGGAAGTTGAAGTAAGGTACGTTCAGCATCTTCGCCAGGGGCTCAAGGATTTCGACTCCCGCGCGCTTGCTGGTGCGGTCCTCGTGGTTGCCGCTGTGCAGGAACAGGCACTTGTGGGCTATGGGAGCGAAGAAGTCGAGCATGTCCAACCACTGCTGCTGCGGGTGGTACTGCTGCGAGTAGATGTAACCACGGCCATCATCTAGGGCGTTCTCCATGAGATCGCCGCCACCGAACCAGTAGACGCCCTCGTGTTCCTCGATGTACCGCAGGGTGGCGCGGAACTTCTCGTGCAGGTGCGCCTGGTGGCCGTAGTGGGTGTCGGCAATGGGGATGATCTTGATGCGCTCGGTGTGGTCGTGGAATTGCGCGGCCATGTAGATAGGGACGCCCGTGCGGGGGTCGGTTTGGAGCGTGCAATCCCAGGCGCGGGGCTGAACACGGGGAACTACATCGGGTTGCCGCAAGAGGATGAAGGTTTCGTGGCCGTAGTCGTCACGGGTGCGGAATAGCCGAAGGTTCCCGAAGTCACCCGTAAGCATCGCCGTGGCTTCACCCTCACTGCATCCCATCCGCGTGGCGATTTCCGGTAGTGTCCGCGCGCGGGAAAGGAAGTCCCGCAGGCGGGTGTCCCCAAGATCAGCCGGGGGTTTCCCGGCCGGCAGGGATGCGAGCTTCTGGCGGACTTGTGAGGCGTTGTAGTGGCCACCAGGGAATCGCTTATTCAGGGCATCGGCTTTGTCGCGGTAGGAACCGCTGAGTGTGGCTAGGTGTGCAAGAACTTCTGGCCGCCACTTGTGCGATTGCTCGTACTGGTTAGGCATTGGCGGCATCCTCGGTCAGAGTGATACTCGTTGACAGGCACCATTCCACGGGCAGTTGATGTGGGGTTAGGGTTCCACCGGGGCCGATGTTGCTCTGATATGCGCGAGCGGACAGCGCCCCGAATAGCGCCTCCTTGATGTCATAGGTGGGCGATACGGCCTTGGTCGCATCCAACACGATCTCGGCGGTATAGCCGCACTTAACGGCGTCCCGGTAGGTTGCCATCACGCAGTAATCCAGCGCGACCCCGCAGATGTACAGATGTGTGTCACGGGGCAGGATGGAGCGCAGTTCGGGCGTGAATCCGCTGTATTGCTCCGCTGCGGGATCGGTTCCCTTGTCGATAACGGTTGAGCCAGGGGGAACCGGAAGGAAGTCGTTGATCCTCGCGCCGCTCGTTTCTGCTATGCAGTGCGTGGGCCATTGCCCGCCGTTTTCGATGAAGCTGCAATGATCCGCCGGGTGCCAGTCCCGCGTGAAGACGACGGGTTGTTGCGCGCGCCGGAATCCATTGATCAGCGCGTTAATAAGGGGCGGCAGGGTGTAAGCGTAGGGGACGTATAACGCACCACCAGGATACACAAAGTCGTTCTGCATATCCACGACTATCAGTGCCGACTTAGGCATGCGGCATGCTCCTTTTCATCTCTTCCACCTGCGGACTCGCGGTGCAGTAGTGAGCGGTTGCCGATTGTTCCAGCGACAACTGCAAGGCCGTGTATTCGCGGATGCCGGAGAGCGTCGGGCGCGAGCAGCACAACTCGCCGCGAGAGAACACGGGAACCAGGAGGTCGTGTTCGGAATTGAGCGGCGTTTCGGACGCCATACGGATGGTGTCGTAAATGATGGTGCCTACATGCCGCGTCAAACGGTGAGCGCCTGGTAGGGTACCCTTCCCCGGCGCTGAGGCGTGGGTCTTGCAGCGGGGGTGTCCGTCGATTTCCACGAGCTTGTAAACCCCGCCCAGCGCCGCATCGGGCGCGCCAGTAACCAGACGGGTTCCCACACCCCAGCCATCAATGGGGAGATCGCGCATGGCGGCAATGCTGGTCTCGTCCAAGTCGCTGGAAGCCAGAATGACACCATCAGTCCAACCGGCGTCGTTCATGGCCGTCCGGGCGAAGCACGCCAACTCCGGTAACTGCGATCTCTCGGCATCCAACCGGATACCGCCGCCCACCAGACCGTATTTGATCTTGGTTGCGACGGCTCGCTCGATACCCCGCCGCGCGTCATAGGTATCCACGAGCAGGATGCAGCGCTGCGGGTAAATGAAGGCGTAGTTGTCGAACGCCCCTTGCTCGCTCGCGTGGCTCATCACCCACGAATGCGCCATGGTGCCGGCCGTGGGGATACCCCAGCGCAGTCCGGCGAGTTCGTTGGATGTACCAGCGCACCCCGCGAGATATGCCGCCCGCGCAGCCAGCACGGACGCCTCTACTCCATGTGCGCGGCGCATGCCGAAGTCATAAACTGGCTTGCCCTCCGCCGCCAAGACGCAACGGGCGGCTTTGGTGGCGATAAGCGTCTGGAAATTGATCGTGGTCAGAATTACCGTCTCTAATAGCTGACATTGGAGGAGAGGCCCACCGACCTTGACCAATGGGGCCATGGGCTGGACAACGGTTCCTTCGGGAACCGCCTCGATGTTGCACGTTAAGCGTAGTCCGGCGAGATAATCCAGGAAACCGCTAGAGAACATCCCCGATTCCGACAAATAACGGAGTTCTTCATCGCCAAACCGTAGATCGCTCAAGTGCTCAATGAGTGTGTCCAGCCCCGCCGCAACCGTGAAATGTCCACCAAAGGGATTCCGGCGGAAGAACATCTCGAATATGGCAGGGGTCTCGTGCATTCCGCTCGCAAAGTAACCGTTCGCCATGGTGAGTTGGTAATGATCAGTAGCGAGCCAAGAAGATGTGGGGTTAGGCATTCGGCTCTCCGCCACCAGTCACGATCAGCGGACTCCTCGCGGGTTCCGGTGTCCCTTCCTGTCCCTTTCCGTTGATGAGTCCTGGTGCCAGTTGGTTGAGCCAGCCCAGCAGGACATTCACCAGGAAGTCGTGTACCAGGGGCTGGCCGATGTGCTGCATGGTCAATCCGGCGGTTGCCAGCAGGTGGGCGCGTTGGCCCTCGGACAGGGCATCCCAGGTCACGGGAAGTACATGGGTGGTGTCGTACTTCACGCGTTCGGAGTAGGCGTGCCAGATTTGGGCGAGGCCAAGCGCGGTGACGATGGGTGGGGTTTCAGTGTCCATGGTTACGCTCCACAAAGTCGCAGTGTTTGATTTTGGTGATGATCCGCTTCCCGCGCCGGTCGCACAGTTCCCGTTGTGGACGCGCTACGATGCCCTCAGCGACGAAGTTGCCCCACTGCGATACAAACCCCTCGCGCACTAGCTTGATGCCGTCCAGCAGCCCCCCAGCGCCGATTACGGGGACAACGCCCACGCCCAGCGCCTCGCCAATCGCGGCGACGTTCTCCCGTTCCAACCAAAGGCCGCCCACTGACACATCAAAGAGAGCGAAGTCGCAGCCATTGGGGTTGTAGTTGCCCCCGCCCTTCTGGATGCGCGCGCCGTAACCCTCTCCGTACAGCACGGCTTCGGAGCTGCTGAAGATGCTGTGGTTGGCGGCGGCGGGGGCTTCAAAGAGATCGCGCAGGCGGTCGAGCAGGAAGGTGGGAATCGAGGCGTTATCAGTCCGTCCGCCGTAGTGGACACGCTCGCCATCCCAGATGATGCGGATGTTGGTTCCGTCCACCTTCTCAGTGAACACCCAATCGTTTTCCGCGAGATAGGCAAACTCCGGGGTCGTGTACTCGCCCTCGATGATCTGCCGGGTCTCGGGGTCGCGCTTGAACACCGTCTGGATTTTGTGGTATTCAGTCACGCTTCAGCTCCTTGTAATCTCTCGCCGTGAAGTCGTAAAGCACGAGATTGTTGTATTTGCCGTTCGCCCAGGCGGCATCGCGGTAAACGCCCTCGTAGCACCATCCGGCGTTGCGCAGAAAACTACATCCGCGAGTATCCCAATCATGGAGTCCGCAGTGCAGGGTGTGGAGGTTGTGCTGGCCGAATGCTTCATCCATGAGCAGGCGCAGGGCTTCGCGGCCGTAACCGTGATGCTGGTGCGCGGGTGCGATGTAGAGGCTGAGTTCGGCGCGGCGCAGATGCCAGTCGATGTAACAGAAGCCGCCAACGCCGACGGGCATAGTGTGGTGTACTATTCTCGACTCCCTGCCCGCCATTGGCAGAATTTCCACATCCCCCCAGACGAGGTACAGCAGTTGCCGTGGCGGCTTAGCCAGCGAATCATCCAGGTAGCGCTCCCACCATGCCATCTGGTGCTCGGGGCCGATGAGGCGGTGTTCGCGGCAGTAGGGACGCAAGAGGTTGCGCCAGTGGGAAAGGGTGTCGATGATGAGGTCATCAGACGGGTGGGCGGAGAGGGGCTCGATGGTGACAGTGGGGGTGGGCATGTTGCGCTCCTATTCCTCGGTCACGATCAAGTCTGCCAGGTCTTTGGCGAGTTCCGCGAACCCCGCTCCCCCACAAACGCAGGCCCAATAGTCAGACAGCGTGGCTCCGTTGTCCCAATATGCCGTTTTGAGATGACCGGCGTTTTTTAGTGTTTGATGTGGCTCAAAGCCGATGATCTTGCACATGGCGAGCACTGATTCATAGAGCGGGGAGCCGTCCGGCGTCCACATCACATCTGGGGTTGTGATGATGACCCTCTTGCCTTCGCGCAACGCGCTAATAATGTTCCCCATGTTGCGGAGCGCGGCTAGGCGAGCCGTATCCTTACTGGGGTTATGTAAAACCTTGACCATTACTTCTTCTCCTTCTGTTCTTTCAGTGTTTCCCACCGGCGCATCACACCGTCATACCGATGGTTGTCGTCGTCGTAGACCGTCCACGTCCAGTCGTAGACGGGTTTCCCCAGCAGCGTCGCGTAACCAAGTTCCTTGTTGCTGCCGTCGGACTTCTCCCAGCCGGGGGTCAGCAGCAGGGCATCGCAGCGCTGTAGGACTTTGAAGGCGTGGCGTATCCAGTAGGGTTGGGAGATGTTGAAGTTGTCCGCGCAGTGACCGGAGCTATAGGGGTTGTAGGATGCCCAGCCGTAGCGCAGCAGCCAGCCCTGAATCCACGAGGTATCCCATTCGAGCTTCAGCAGGTGGGTGCGCGATAGGTTGCTCATGGGCCCGGCGATGTACATGATCCCCTTGCAGTCCGGCCAGGGATCGTCGGCCGCCGTGAGCCCGCAGACATCGAACTTTTCCTGTGGTTTAGCCATTTGCCTTCCGCTTGTACGACATCACGTAGTCAATGGGGGTGGAGAGCGGATACCTGCCGATGCGGAGAACATCCAGTTGGCCGGGGAGCCACTTGCGGGGTCGCACATTGCCTTCGACCACGTAGACATACTGGTTGTCGCGGTGGGAATAGAGCGCCGTGTGCTTGTGTCCGGTGCTGCCGCCCACGAGGATCGCGTAGTCGCCCGTCTGGGGATTCGTGGTTGTGAGCCCGCGTTCCTTGGCGATGCGCCAGAGCCCCGAACTGCTTAGGCTGTCGCCGGTTCCCGCTGTGGCACCGATGGGTGGCTTGATCCCGAAGTCCGAGAGTGTCGTCCGGGCGATGTACGTTGCCGCGCCCACGCACCACGCCCACTGCGGCCCCTCGTGTCCACCCGTGAAGTTCCGCACCCAGCGCCCACGGTTGTTCCCCCCCTGCTCGCCAACGCCATCGTATGCCAGTTGGAGCCCGTAGCGGAGGATTGCCTGGCCGGGGTTGCTGGGGTTCTCGATAGCCAAGTGCGACCACAGCAGGCTCCCAACGGTGGTTGTGGGTTTGAGCTTGCGGTCGCGGATGAAGCGGTCTACGGCATCGGAAATGCGGATGTCGAAAGCCTCGGGAATTCCGGATGTGTATGGGGTCAGGCACTTGTGGAACACCAGTTCCCGGTAGAGCAGCTTAACCCACCAGGACGTGTCGCCGCGCTTGAGTGTTGGCGGACGGCGGGTGATGGTGCGGGCGTAGAGACAGGGGTTGAAATCATCAGGCATCGGTGGTCTCCTTGTCGTAGACGCGCCACTGGCAACTGCACTGTGAACACGAGAACATCCAGTAATGCCGATCCTGCTCGCGGCCCCTTCCCCGGCAAGAAATGAGAGCCTTGTGTGTCGTGGAGCAGTGGGGACATGTGACTTCCAGGGGATGGCCCGGTGTGGTGATAACGACATCCGGATCGGTCGCGGGCGCATCTTCTGAGGCGGTGTCCCGTTGCAGTGCCACGGTGACCCCCCGCTGCCCAAGGAGTTCCGTAGCGCGCTTTGCCGCCCACTCGCGGAAATGTGTTCGCGCCTGCTCCCTGGAAGCAAAGCCGGAGACCCACATCGAGACCACCTCTTGCCCGATGGCCTCAACCATCGCCAGCATCCGGGCTTCGTACTCAGTTAGCCTCTCAGACATTCAACCCTCCGGTTCGCGGTTTCCTTCATAACGCTGTGAAACTTACGGACGGCGCAGGATTTTTTAGGGGTGGGCGGTAGGTTTTAGGTATGACGTGTTGCGGACATTCACAACCACTGAGAATGGACATCATCATCGAGGGTGAGCAGGGGCGGAAGCATTGCAAGTCCATGCGTCCGCCGTTACAGCAAGCGGTGATGAACTGCGTGAAAGAGTGGGGGTGTGGCATCTACAAGGTGTGGGTGCGGCAGGGACAACTGGAAATCCGCTATCGCTTGACTGTGCGGAAGAACGACTACGAACTAAAGCCACTCTACCGCAAGGCCCCGCCGCCCTAGCCGTTCAACTCCTCTTCGGCTGTGGGCTCCCATAGCTCATCAATGGACACCCGGGGGATGAACTGCTCAAGCGCGGATTCCGAGAGTGTCACGACTCGTGTACCGCGCGCCGCAACCCAGCGCAGGAGAATGCCGAAGCTCTGCATCTGTCCCCAAGGCCGCTCGCTTTCCCCCGTTGGGCTCCCGTCAAAGTGCCTGGGTCCGCGCATGTCCACACCCGCCAGTGCCACACAGCGGACGCCCGCGTGATGCAGCAAGAGGATCATGCAACCGGCAATGGTGGCTCCACCGGCGAGTTTCCGGGGTTCGTCCAGGCCACCACCGTAGATACCCTTGCCGTGGTAGAAGATGTAATCGGGTGTGTAACGCTTCTGGGCTTCGGCCAGCAGGTAGCCCATGAGGAGCTTCTGGGGGACGCAGTGGGGGTCTTGAAACCAGGGTTCGGTACGCGCCTTGAGTCCCCATGTGGCCCAGAGGTTCGCGCGCGGGTGCGCCCAGATGGCTCCGTTAATGGCGATGGAGTACCACGCATCGGGAATCTGCGATTCCACATCCAGTACATGCGGGCCGCTGCCCACGACCACGCTAACAGGGGTCGTGCCTAGTTCATGCAGGTGGTCGAAGACATCGTTAGACATCGCGCTTCCCCAGTCTCTGTAGTAATCCTTGGCTGTGGTCGATCCACCGCACGCCGATCTTCTGTAGGGCGGGTTCCCAGAAGTCCAGCAGGAAGTGGGCGGTATCGACAAAGAACCAGTTGGTCGTCAGCCCGAGGTATTTACACCGCATCTTGTTCCACAGTGGCTGGGGTCCGGCGATGGAGTTGTCATACCAATGGAGCTTGTCGAGGTCGTGGTAGCACAGGTCTACGCCGATGGTGTGGATTTCCGAACACCCGGCAATCGCCATCAGGTGCATGGCCCGCATGAGCGATCCACCGGTGCTGCTGGGGTGCTTGCCCGGCGTATGCACCATCGGGTAGCCGCCCCAAAGAGCATCGGCTTCCCGGGGATCGACGCCCTCCTTGAAACCGCGCGCTATCCACTGGTAGCAGTTCTTGGCCTCCGGTGGCAGCGCACGGTACATCCGCCACCACACGAAACACGCGCGGGGAGCGGGGCGGGTTCCCACGAGATACCACCAGGGACACTTCGCCGAGCCCTTGTCCATCGCCAGCCAGTAGTCCAGGTGGTCGTTCATCTTCCCGATGGTCGCGTTAATGCCCACACGCAGCATGTTCGGCATCCCGTGCCATTCGTTACCGCTGGGTCCGCCGGCGATGATTAGACAAGGCTTGCCCGTGTGCCGCCCGCGCATCCACGGCAGGGCATCCAACTCATCGGGGATCGTGATGGGTTCGTTGTTGACTGTGTAGCGCATTTATGCCTGCGGTCTCGGTTTGCGTGCGTAGACTTCCATCATGTTCCCCGGCCACGCGAAGTCCGGCTTACCCTTGCCCCGGAGTAGCCGCACGAGGAACCGCCACGCATCCCGCAGCGGGTGCGCGTATGGCGTGCCGCTGTATGGATGCAGTATCTCGATATCCACGAAGCCGAGTTGCTTGAGGACGTTCGCGAGCATCTTCCCGCTGAAGACCACGTAATTGAAGTCCGCACTCAGCGCCGGTAGGTCTTGGAACAGCCGGTAGATCAGCCCGCCGGCATCGGGTGTGGCGATGATTGCCAGGAGACCACCGGGGCGCAGGCGGGAGTAGGCGTCCTTGAGGGTTTCAATGGGGTCGGGGACGTGCTGAAGGGAACCGCGCATTACCACACAGTCCATGACCATCCGGGGATCGAAGCGGAACACGATGCCCTTGCCTTCGGCGATCTGCTGGGCGTACACACTGATCTCGCGGCCATACTTTTCCCAGCCGGTGAACCGCAGCAGGAAATCCCCGAGTCCGCAGCCGATGTCATAGACTCGCGGTTTCTTGATCTTCACATCCAGGCGTGCGGTTAGCCGCTTGTATTCGGCGTCCTGCATGGACGTGCGCCGGGGGTCGTCCTTGTAGGCGGCGAAATACTGCTCGCCATACAGTACCTGGGGGTCAGTATTGGGCATCAATCACTCCCTCTGAAAGCATGGTTTCTAGCCAGCGGCACAGGGTTCCGAAGGGAACGCCCGTGGTATGAGCGATTTCGCAGACGCTGTGGGTGCCATCCAGCATGTCGAGTACGTCGGCTTGCGCGAGGTTCAGAGCCCGATTGCTCCGCCAGTCACACCAGAGTCCGTGAGAGGACAGATGCACGGGGCCGCGCACGCGCGCTCGCGGGTAGAAGTCGGTATCGTAAGCCAACAGCAGGCGGAGCACGGCATCGCGTGCGTCTTCGAGAGCGCGGACATCCACACGCTCGGGGGTGTCCGCTGAAGTGTGGTATCCCCCGAAGGGTTGCTCCCCCTGCCTCCAGATTCCCCCACGATTGACGCCCACCATCGGCACGCCCACTCCGATGCTGTTAAACACACGGTCGTCGTTGCCGATGCCCTCACGATAGCGCAGCAGGCGGATGCCGCCATCCACGGCCAGCGCACGGGCGGCTGCGTCAATCCCAGAGTTGTAGGGACTGTGCTGGATGTTCAGGGGACCGTAACCGAGCATATCCAGGCACACGCCCGCAGTCATCAGCGGAAGGGCGTCTTCGTGCCGCGAGAGGTAGGCGATGCTCCCGATGGTTTCGGGAACCAGGAGGATACGGTAGCCGTGGCGATGGCGGGTCTGCTGTAGTTCAGAGGCTAGCGACAGCAGCACCGCAACGCCCGTGAGGTTGTCATTGGCCTGGTAGGGGTGGCACAGGTGAGCCACGAGTACGACTTCCGATGGTTCACTTCCCGGCAGCAGAATTTCGCCCACCAGACACGTCGAGTCGCTAAACTCCGCGTCAATGGAAACCCTGTAGAGCCCCGTGGAATACCGCAGACGATCTTTGTGGGGGATGCAGAATCCCCAGCGTGGTTCGTAGTAGCTGAACTCGAAGGGGACGGCATCTGGAGCGTCTGGGCGTGAATGCAGGTGGGGGTCTAGTTCTTCGGCAGTCAAGGTGAGGCGAATGGGCTGGGAGTAGGACATCACGCTCAGGGGGTGATCAGTGGCGGTGTCCAGCAGGCGGTCGCCGTGGTCATTCTCAATCCACGCGCTGCGGAGTTGCCATGCCTGGGGGACCGTCCAATCCCAGGCGCGTGTCCCGCTGGCGTAGCTGTGGATTACGTATCCCGGGGTGCGAGCGGCGATCCAATGGTGGGCGTCGGCCAGGCCCGTGGAAACGATGTCCCGGCGGAGCGGGAATAGCGCATCCACGCAGGCTTCCCAGATGGCTTTCACTTGCGCTTCGCCCGCCGTGCTTGATCTGCTTTGATTGCCCGTCCCTGTCGCGCTGCTGCTGCCTTACCACCGCGCCCACGGTAGACCTTCCCGTGGGTTCCCCACCGATACCCGCCGCTTACACGTTTAACCGGCATGGTGTCCCCCTTTGTTTCAGCCAGGCGGCATTGACGAACAGCGCATCCCGCCAATCGGGTATCCGCCCGCTGAGTACCAGCAGCGCCAGTTCCCGCGCTGCGTCCTCAATCGTGCATAGCGGTTCCGGGAGGATGAGGCCAAGGAGTTTGGCAGCGGAAGTATCGACGTGGTAGTTACGGGGGTCGTCGGCCGGTCTCTCGTCAAGGACGATGTGGAGTGGTTCAAGGGTTTCAGCTATCCGCGCGGCTGCGTCTCCAAGGGTTGCGTTCTCGCTGGCGATGTTGTAGGTTCCCGGTGGGATGCGGTAATTCAGGGCTTGGCAAACCGCATAGGCGAGGTCGCGGATGGATGCCCAGGGACGCCACTGCTCGCCACCACAAACGTCAATGACTCCCCGCGCGGCTCCGCGCACGGCCATGCGGTTGATGGCTAAATCCAACCGTGGGCGGCAGAATCCCAGTGGGGCTCCGAATGCCGTGCCGAACCGCAGGATAACAGCATCGTGATTGTGCATCAGTGGTTCGGCGGCCAGCTTCAGGCGCGCGTATTCACTCAGGGGGTCGCATGGTGAAGCCTCGTTGAGCAGGCCGTCCTGGTAGCCGTAGACGCTACACGAGGAAGCGAAGACCAACCGCTGGTGAGTGTAGGGATGCGCGGCGAGGTGGTGTTCGAGTGCGTGGTAATTGATAGCCAGGGTTGCGTGGGGGTCTACTTGGCAAGCGGCATCGCCAACAATGGCAGCCAGCCAGATTGTCGCGTCACACTCGGCAGCTAGGGCGGAAAGTCGCGGGGTGTCCCGGATGTCACCGTACACGAAAGACGCACCAGCAGCCGGGTAGTAGCTGTGGTACGTCAGGTTATCGTAGACAATCGGGACGTGTCCCCGCGATCTCAGTTCCTCAACCACGGCGCTGCCGATGTAACCCGCGCCGCCCGTGACCAGAACTCTCATCTACCCTATAACTTACGGACTACTTTCCCCCGTAGTAAGCCAGGATTTCCGCCAGCATCAGGCGGATTTTTTTAATGGTACACAGCTTGATTAAAAGCTGCTTTAACGCATCCTTCCCCAGCCGCTCGATCAGCTTCCAGATGTCGAGTGCTTCGGGGGTGATGTTGCGCTTAACGTCCTTGACGGCGCGCTCGATGTCCTTCCAAATGCTCATGTGGTTACTCCTGGCGCATATTGCGCAACTGCATTTCAACATCTTCCAGTGCGCGGAGATAGGCAGAGCGCATAGCTTCATCGAGCTGCGCTTGGGTATAGCTCCGAGCAGTCGCTTCGGCTGTCACATCGCCCCCATTGGGGCGGTTGTCTCTATCTGTCGTCATGTGGTTACTCCTTCGCCGTGGTAACGGCGGGTGTCTCAAATAGCGTTTTCGCGCTACGCTCAATCTTTAGCGGCGGACTGATATAGCCGCTACGATCCCAGATGGAATTACTCTCGTAATCCCGCGTCTTCAGGGCGTGGATGAATCCGCGATGTATGGCGGGAGCCGGGAGGGCTTTGATGAGGATGTCAACGGCGGCGGTCTTGGTGGCGCTCCGCTTTAGGGGAATGCCGTGATGAAGGGCAAGGTCAATGACTTCTTCCCGCCACATCGCCGCCAAGCGCCAACAGGGGTCAAGGTCGCCCTTCCCGTGGGTGTACCAAGGGGCGGGTGTGAACTTCGGCCAACTACTCAGCTCAATGCCGCTTCCCCCCTCTCTGGCTTCAACTTCATGCGCCCATTGCACATATGAACTGCCGTGATCGTTGAGCGCCTTCTTTGCTTGGGCGGCCAGGGATTCCGCATAAACCACCACGACATTGCCCGCAAAGTGCCAATACCACTGACACTGTCTCTTCCACCGCTCGCCGAAGCTGTCACCCTCGCCCTTGATCTCGTAAACCACCAGACTCTGCTCGAAAACCACAAGGACATCCGCGCGCACATCCCCCAGCGGGAACTCGCAGATAATCCGCGTGTCGCTCATGTTGTAGGTTTCCCTACACCTAGCGACCACGGCTGCGGTTATCTCGCTGGCGGTTAGTCCCATGTGGTTACTCCTTGTCAGTTGTGGTACGGGTGCTGTAAGTGACGGTGAATGTGTACGGGTTGCTCGGCCAGTGTTCATAGGTGATCTGATCCGGCCAGGGTGGATAGATGCCCCACCAGGGATAGGGATAGTAGGGGACGGGGTATGGCCGGATGGGTTCGGCGACCAACTCCCCAGACTGCGGTTCCGGGTCGCCCTCGCTGTATTCGCAGCCGCAGTCCCGGCAGCACCACGTAGTGACGGGCGAGACCATGCTAACAGCTATCGTGTATATGTTCTCCGATCCACACTCAGGACATGGCGGTCTGTGATTGCTGCCGTGTTTCATGATGGTGATTGGCATGTGGTTACTCCTCATCCCATTGCATCTGTGCTAGATAACCAGCATGGCAGAAAGTGGCGGTTGAGGCACACGTAACCACCCAGGTATAACCCTCCTTCCCGCAGTCGCAATCGTCATGCCGCGCCTGTGGATATGTCCGCATGCAGTACATATCCCCGCAATGCAGCACCGTCCCTACTGGCATCGCGTTTAGTTCGTCTTCCGTATAACGTCGCACGCCTTACTCCTTCACGCAAAATGCGCTGTTACGTTTGAACTGTGGTATCCGCCCCACCTCAGCGGGTGAGTACGTCTGCGGCTTGACCTCGCTCATCACCAGTCGCCCGCCGCGTACCACCATCAGCTCCGGTGGCACGATCCCCATGTACATCAGCAGGTCGATCACGGCTTGCGAGCAGAACATGGCATGGCGGCTGCGGTATCCGCTGAATAGGCTGGTGACGGCGAAGGGTAGGCCAAGGTAGCTGTAACCCCACGTTACGTGGTCATTCCACCAGTGCGCCCACTTCTTGTGGTTCCACTCGTACCGCTCACTCAACGGGTAACAATCGACCGCCCCAGGATATGCAGCAAGACGCGTGGTTAGGGGAGCGGCATGGATACCCGGCCTGCCAGCATAAAACTCCACAACCGCAAGCCGGTCAAACATCTGGCACACCATCGCCGCATGGACGTACTGCCAGTAGCCGTCTGGTTGCGGGCCGGATGACTTGATGAGCTGGCAGATGGCGATGCACCAGTGGGCGAGCCAGGTGGTTATGCCACGGATGCCGTAGCCGTGGAGTGCTTGGCGTAGGGTCAGGCGGCGAAAGAGGAGCAGGGAGCCGGGGGTGGGGGTGGTCATGCTGGCAATCCCCTGAGTCTGCCGATTACCTCTAGGGCGTCGGGGAGTCCGGGGAAGGGTAGCAGCACGGATTCATCAACGTGGCTCATGCCCTCATTCACAACCCAAATGTAGTGTCCAAAATCCGTCTCCGGGCCTTGGCAGGTGTCGCTGGTGAGGATGCACACCTTGCCGTGCAGCCAACTACCAGGCAAATCGCAGATGTACAACTTGCCCACTTTGAGGTTTGCGTTCATGGTTGCTCCCCGCCGCCGAGTTTCGCCAGCAGCTTATTGATCTTCTTTAGCAGCTTGAGGATTAACTGACGGTCTTCGGGTGCCAGTCGGTATTCGTAGACTTCCAAGTCTTTGATGCCGATGGATGGTATGGTGTCGTAAGGAGCGGGTACTGGTGTGGTGTCAAAAGGTGGTCTGCTCGGGATACCCACTCCATAGGCAACGGTGAAATTACTCATAGCCGCTCCTTCCGCGAGTCCATGCAGATTGTTGTGGCCTCAACCGTCAACGCCAAGGCGTCTCGTGGAGACCTATCCGCCCGCACGTAATGCCCATAGGCCGGGGCGTAAGCATCGCAGTACCAAATCTGCTCATCGAAGTCATAGTGCAAGTGGTACTGCCAGGAATGCGATCCTTCACACTTGTTGGGTCTGCTGGTCTTTTTACTCATACATGAACTCCAGGTTCGCCCGTTCATACTGGTTCGGCCGGGGTTGCAGCGCCCTGTACACCATCATTCCGGGTGTGGTTCCCGTCCGGTCGTCATTCAGCCCGCCCCACCAATGCCCGCCCTCGTGCCAGTTGATGATGTCCCACACCTTGCGGGCGGCAATCGGCCAGTCAGTCCGGCCAGCAGCGGCGTAGTCAGCTCGTAACTGCTCGATGGTGTAGACGTTCAGGTGACACTCAGCGCCACGCATGACGCGGTTCTTCACGTTGGCATAGACGATGCCGTTGTAACTGGTTCCCGCTGCGGGTGCGGTGGAGCTGGTGATTTTCGCGCCGGTGCGGAAGTCGTCTGTGAACTGCCGACAAGCGGATGTGGATCGCGGCCACTTCTGGCAGTAGAAATGGATCGCTACGTCAGCGGTCTCGGGGTTGTCCACCTGGATGATGTCAAGGCCGATGTCGCGTGCGTAGACCTTGATATCCTCAAGGTGGCCCTGGGTCTCGCACATGGCGAACTGGAGCGATATGGGGTCGGGCGTGGTCTCGCCGTAGCACTTGGTTGTGTCAAGGTAGACCGAGATCGAGTCCGATGTCCAACAGCCAACAGGTTCAGGAACGCGGTCAGGGTATGGGCGGGAATCCCAATCGAGGCCGGTTCCGCCGGATGGACAGCCGCGCAGTATCACCAGAAACGCGAATAAGGAAAGCGTTATTCGCATTTGGGCCTCCGGATGAGAATAAGATTCATCGCTCCCCCCTGATCTCTTGGTACTCCCGCTTCGCCCGGCCACGTACCGACCACGGTTTCCAGCCTTGCGCGGCAAAGAGAATGCAGCCGAACAGCAGCCGGTCGGGCTCACTATCGAAGTCGAGCCCCATATCCCGCATGGCCTCTCGATGCAGCGGGTGTATTTGGATGAGTCCGGCGCAGTGAGTGGATGGATTGATGGACGCGGGATCGAGCGTGGATTCGTACCGCGCAATGACCGCGAACATCAGGGGGTCAAGGTTCCCGCCATGGCGTTCGCAAGCTGTTGTGAGCATCCGGGCGATGGATTCGGCTTGTTCGGGATACCGGGCGTGGGCGGCGATGTAGTTGATGAGGGTGCGGTCGGGTGCGGGATCGGCAAGCCGCTCAGCTCGCGATGTGATTCCCCGCCATGCGTCATGCGCGGCCTCTCTCACACGGAGTTCTCCGCTGGTCATCACCAGACACGCGCACAACGCCAGTCCTTTCCACATCACGGTCTGTAACTTACGGTGGCATCCCCCTTGTTTTAGGGGTGTCTGAGTCCGCTTATCTTCTGGTATAGCAGCACCACCAGGGCGAGCAACACAAGGACGGCGCACCACCAGGGAGCCAGTGGGTCATGGGACGCGCGGTCAACGACCAGTTGCGTCAGCATGGCTTGGGGAATCCCATGCGCGACGGGTGTTCGGTGTCGTCGTCATGGTAGACGCTTTCGGGGTCGCCGTCCGGGCCTAGATCGGCCATCCCCGCGCAACCCGGAGCTATGGCGTTGTCATCGTGTTGGGGAACGCCGCCGTCGTCAATCTGGATCATGCGCGCATCCGGGTCGATGGTGATTGCCACGTCGCCCACGTCAATCCTTACGACTGTCATTGCTCCCCCCTCATGTCCGGCGGTTTCCACCGGATGCTGTACCGGCTGGCTGTGAGGCCGAGGATGCCCACGAGGTAAACCGTGGTCAGCTCCCAGCCCGGTGTCCATTCAGGGTTGCAGATTCGACAGGCCGTCCATGCCAGCGGACAGACCAGCGCCAGGAACACTAGCGCGAAATCCAGAGCTGCACCCGCAAGAGGACTAGGCCGAGTACCATTAGACCCGCCCCCCCGTATGCCAGACTTATTTGTAACCATCCCTCCATCTCTCCCCCGCTTGTATTAGTCAACCCAGATTTCGACTGCCATCCAGTCGATATCTACGAACGTGTCGAACCTGTCCATATCGCTGGCAAGCGCCACGCCCTGCGCGTCCAAGAAGATGCGCAGGTTGTTGGTCCAGCCCCCCACGTCGGTTCCTGCTGCCGCTATCGTTACCTCCTGCCATGTGTTGTCCGCCACGGCGGCTTTCACATCCGCACTAACGACCTTGCATGTGTTGTCGCCGCTGCCGTCACAGAGGCCCAGCTTGACGCTGGTGAAGTGCGCGTTGTCGCTGAGACGAATGCGCGCCTTGGCGATGATCCGGCAGTTACCCGCACGGTCGCTGCCGTCGCCGAACTTACGGAAACTCGCGCACACCAGCAGGTCGGATTGCACGCAGGTTTCCGCCCCGTCGTTTCGCATGGCTGTCCATGCCCAGTCGCCGTGGCAATCATCGACTTGGGTATTGGCGCGGTCGTAGGTAATCACCGGGGTTGCCATGATCGGCGCCACGCCGGTCACACGGGCGGTGCCGGACTGGTCTTCGCGCCAGGAGCAGGTGCTTCCGTTGCCGGGGTTGACGACCGCTTGGGCTGCGAGCATCGGGCCAGTCCATGTCATTTTCGTCTGGCAAGTCAGGTCGTGAACATTGCCGCCCTCGTCGGTGAGGAATAGCTTGTGGTCTTCCCATGCGTTGGCGCTGGCGTCAGCAAGGAATACGCGGCCATCGGCTGACGCTGGGGATGCGGGGTGGGCGGATTGCTGAAAGAAGTCTCCCCAAGCACCAATTTTGGTACGGTCGAAGTATCCGCCATAGGCAACGTTGTGATTACTGCCCGTTGCTCCCCGGACTCCATATCCCTGGCCCGTGACGTGGTTATGTAACCCATACACGCCCATCCCGCCCGTTGCGTCAGTGACTCCGTATACCCCCCCACCATCAGAGGAATCGGGGTGATCCTGTTCTCCACGCACGCCATAACTTACGTTCTGATCGGCGGTCGTGAGACCAAGGATGGCTGGCCCCGCCGCCGAACTGCTGGTAATGTTGACTACATCATTCGCCGTCGCCGGACTCAATGTGGTTCCGGTGCGCGACCAGGCCGTGTTGATCGTCACGGTGTCGGTAGCGGTGACTGGCGTGCTGAGAATACCAGTACCAGCGGCAATCGTGATTGTGTTGCCATCGTCTAGTTGCTCGGAACCCGATGAGCCCGCGAGATGCAGGTGGGTCAAGCCCCCAGCAGCGGCCCATGACGTATTCCCGCTGCCGTCGGTCTTCAGGAACTGGTTGGCGTCGCCGTCGTTCGCGGGTAACGTGAAAGACCAGGAGGCATCGAGCGCCGGGAGGTCGATGGTAACAGCATTTCCGGCGGCGTCGTAGATGGTAATGGTTCCGGCGGTCTTGGATATGTTTTCCGTGGTGTCATCGCCCACATGGAAATGGCCACTGGCGACAACCACCGGGGAACCTTCGATGTAATTAGGATCAGGCATTAGCTCGCCACCTCAAAGTAAGTAACCCGGAAATCACACGCCGCGCCTCTATCGGCGGTTGTCACCTTCAAGCGCACATTGCCGCTATCGACATCCGCAGTCAAACCCGTACCATCTACTAGCGGCCTGCCATCCCCCATCATCTTCCGTTCCCAGCCAATCACATGCGCGGCCGTGGCATAAGCAACGACCGTGCAGCGCCCGCCCTCAACGTAGTTCATCCCCCCGGACGCCGTGGCGGCGCTGTAGGCTAGCTGGAAGGTCATTGATGTGTTGATATCTCCCAAGGTGATGTTTGTGGTGGTGTTGTTGGCGCAGGACTCATCAAGGCGCGCAAGGATGGGACCGCTGTAGCCGTACTCGAATCCCGCATCCCCCGAGACTTCCGATGTTTCGGTCAGGGTCAGCGGGCTCGCGGCGCGAAGCACGATATCCCCGGTGCGTTCGGTGCCGCCGTCGGTCTTCCGCAGGGATAACACTCCGCTGTTGGGAACCGCACTGACACCCCCACCGCCACCCGACGCTCTGCCACCGGCCGCTCCCCGAAGATCGGCGCTGATCTTCTTGCGTTTGAACAGCGCATTGAAGCGGTCGTCAATCATCCGCGCGATCCGCGCCGCGTCCCCCTCAAACACTCTCCCGCGCTCGCCCACTCTCCCCCCTTACGTCGCGCTGGCTACTTCTTCAGCCGTGACGTTGTACTGTCTCGTTTGCAGTGTTTGGTCGAATCCGTTAAAGGTAATCCCCATGACTATCTCGGGTTCTCGTAAACTACTCGCCACTACCTGCATGTGGAGCTTCACTCCGGGTTCCCACGGCGAACAAACCACCTCGCCGTCTTCAGCATTGAGCTGATGTTCATATAACCTACTCACGGCGATCTGTTGCGCATCCCAACCATCGAGCGCCATCTCTTCCTCGATGATGTCCTCTGGGCTCACGTACTCCATCATCCGCTCTAAGGCATTGATGGCGAAGAGGTCGCGCCAGACACCGTTGAGGTCGAGCATCCAGCGCCGCAGTCCCCCGAGTTCGTCACCATCCGCGAGTCCGGCGGGGAGCGCGGTGGTCATTACCACATCGGCACCCGAGACGCTATCGACCGTACAGGTGGCAGTGAATGGCAGGCCGTCCGATGTATCCCAGAAGCTCACGGTATCCCCGGCCGTGTACTTAGCCGCTAGTTGGGCTCCGCTGTGGGTAGCCGATGCCGCGAGAGTCACAGTGTTGGCTCCCGCCGTGACGGTTCCGATGATGCCGCCCTGATCGGTCAGGGAAGCGAACGGCCGCTGGTCGATGTACGGCGTGATCTGCCCAGTGGGTGAACCGGCTGTGGCGGAACTGTTCTCGTCATTGGCGGTGTAGCGAATGTCGGGTTTCCGGTAAGCCTGGAAGTCAAGCACCGGTATATCCCGCCGGCGGGTTGGGGTGTTACCCGAGCCCTCGCCCTGCTTGTAAAAGAACGGGCGGTCGCACACGAGGCGGATATACCTAAAGCGTTTAATGAGGTCGCAGTCGAATAGCGCCTCGCCGCTGTTGGGCTTCTGAGGGTCGAACTGCCGTCCGGCGAGCTGCTTGGAACACGGCGCATAGGAGTCGGCGGGAGCTGAGGCGCTACGCACAGTGGCGGTGAACATCGGAAGCTCGTGCTGGATATACGAGGAGAACAACTCGGCGTCGATGTAGTCTTCGCAGTAACCCACGCGCAGTAGGATTTGGTCAACGTCAGTGTCAGCTCCCAAGTCCCATTCGGCCACCGTCCAAGGAACCGTGAACCCCCAGTCTTCGGGGTCGGTATCCACCAGCCCAGCCCCCGTCCTTTCCCGGTAGATAACGTAGCCGGTGTCGGGAGTGTTGTCGCACATGCCGTACTCGGGGTGCGCAGCATCGCTGTGGTTTCCCCATTCGCTGGCGGATGTCGGCGGGTCGATGTCGAAGTTGTTGTACGAGAGGTTGGCGGAGGTTAGCAGCGGAAAGACCTGATCGGCCGTGGAAATCACTTCAACGCGGCGGTATTGGGTTTCCATGGTCGTCACATGGTCGATGGAGATTTTGCGGTTGGAGATATCGATGGCATAGGCGTAGACATAATCATTCGCCACCATGGCTGTGGCGTCCCCCACCACGGTTATGCACTCGCTTGCATACGTGATCTCTTCGATGTCGAAAAACTCATAGGTTCCGGAGCTGTTCTTCCACGTGATGGTTTCACCCGGGTAGAAGCCATCCACATCATCCAGGCGGATATCCGTATACCCTGTGGCTCCAGCGGCAACAGACGAGACGACTCCACGTGTCTGCCGGACTTGACGCCCGCGCACGACGTTGTTCTCCGCATCGAGCCAGACGTGGTAGTTACGGGGTAGGAGGTTGTTGTCGTACATCCACTGGAGCAGGCTGGCGATGGTTCCCTCTTCCTTGTCCCACGTCAGACGTTGAACCTGTAGGCCCGTGTACTCAAGCGTCGGGTACGTCAGACTGCCGGATGCCGCGAGTCCGCTGAAGTCGTTGTCCTCGTCGTCGTTGACGATCATCAGGGTTGTGGTGTCGCGGATTTCGCGGATGAAGTAGGTGGCGCCGCCGATAACAATGTCCGTGTAGTTGGCGAGCCCCGCAGTGGTATCCCCGCCAGTCAGGGTAATCGCGCAGGCGTTGTGCTTCCCCCCGAGGATTCGCATGTCCGCGATGAGCCCCGTGGGAGCGCTGTGCAGAGTTAGCGTGTCCCCGGCGATGGAGTCTACGGTGTTTGTTTGTGCGGTTCCCCATAGGTCGGTATAGGTGATGGTGCCTGAGGGAGCGAAGCCCCCGCCGTCCGAAACCACAATGTCGGCGCCACTCACCGAGATAACCCGCATACCCTCGTCTATGCGGTCGGTGATGTATTCCTCGCTGCCTTTCGTATAGGAGAGGGTCAGGTTGAGCTGGGCGGTCGTGAACCCCCCTCCGCCAGCGGAGCTATCGGGATCGCCCGCGAAGATCGTCCGCAGGATGTTCTCGACGGTGTTTTCCGAAGTGTTCCGCGATGGATAGATGGGGTTCTGGAAGAAGATCGCGCGGGCGATGTATGTCCATTCTCCCGGTCCCGGTGTTGCGGGTCCTGCGTCAGCGAAGTATTTTGGCATGGCCTCGCCGTCGTCCACCTGGGCGGAACGGAACACCAGTTCCTTGCGCGCGTAGCCGACTTCGTACTCCGACATCGTGAACCAGTAGTCGGACTCCCCGGTTTTCCGCCGGCGGAGAAACACCAGCGGGGACTTGTCCATGTCCTCACGGGGAATGTAGTGGACACCATCGGGATCGCCCTCATGGAGTTCCGCGCGCACGCAGTATTGCTCGGGGTCGCCGGAGCCGCTGCCGTCGTCCTTGAAGAACAGGTAAAGGGTTTTGGAGAGCGTCTGGGATGTGGCGTTCAGCAGGCAGCGCTGGCGGTCGAGACGGTAGAGGTGGTCGGCGCACGAGAGCTGGACGTACTTGCCGATGTTCTCTTCCGGGACGGGCTTGTCAACGATGATCCCCCTAAGCTGCTCATACGTGGTGCTGTCGTCTTCCCGGACGGCTGTGAGGATGATTTCCTCGCCCACATGAATCTTCCCACTGCCCTCAAGATACTGATCGGTTTGAACGACCAGGGACGCGGTGCCACACAGGGAGTCCGGCGACACTTGGACGTTTTCCACCTCAGCGTCGGTGGAGTAATCCGTCCCCCCGATTGTAACTTTCCATTTGTCGCGCATGTTAGCTGAAGCTCAGGAGGTTGTACGTCTTGGTCGAACCCGATATCGTGGGTAGGTAGTAGTACATGACCGCGAAAGTGATGGGTTGGGAATACTTGGAGAGTTCCTGGGCGAACATATCGGGGGCCGAGAGGATGAACCCCGAGAACGCCCACTTCTGATGGAGCACCCAACAGCGGCTGCGGGTGAATGCCAACCTGCACAACTCTCCCCAGATTTCCCCGTGTCCGCCCTCATCAAGGTCGCGGTCGGGTAGTTGCGCAGTAACGGTAACGTGCCGGGGCATTTCGGGCGCCCGGAAGTAAAGCGGCTGGCCGGTCGTTGACGTGCGCTCATAGACGCTGGCCGTTGAGGTTTCAAACTGCGGGGGCTCGCTTAGTGGTAGCTGGGCGAACCAGTTCAGCGCCGTGGCTCCCCCGGAACCACCCACGTCAGTGTTGAGCAGCGCCGCAGGGTAAGTCGCGTTGAGACCGGTAGAAAAATTCGCGGGTCTGTATGGGGTACAATCCGCGAACGTCGCCGTGGCGGGCGATGCCCCCGTATGATAGGCTCCGACTTCGACTATCCCGCTCATGCCCGTGCTCCTGATGGTTTGATCATTGGCCGCGCGGTCAACTGGCGGCGGCCGAAGGTGTCGCTGAACGACATCCGCGTGTTCGTCAGCGTGAAGACATCCTTGAAGGCGTCCTTGAAGTTGTCCACGATCACATGTCCAGGCTTTTCAATGGGCAGGCGCTGTTCGGGTTTGAACAGGCTCTGGAGTATCTTGGCCCCGGCCATGACAAAGGGGTTGCCGCCGCTGATAGCCGAGAGGATCGGGGTGAAGCCACCGGCGGCTCCGAAGGTGTCGAGGCTGCGGTAACTGTCGAGCGGCATGTTGGCGTAACTCAGCAGCATCTGTTCGAGGATGTTTTCCTTGGGCGCGGCCTGCTTGCCCGGCGAGGGTTTCGACACGTCGCCGGTATCTGAGGGTGCCGCGAATGTCGCACCAAAGCCCCCGAAGCCCGCCGATACATCAATCGGACGGGTCTTGCCCGTGGGGCTCGCCACCTTGCCCTTGTACTCGCTGAGCCCTGCCTGATCCAGCCACACCGTTCCCGACGGTTTCGGACCGTCCTTTCAACCACCGCTCCCGCAGTCGTCATAGAGCGTGTATTCGTACTGCGCTCCTTGTGCCATCGTTACGGGGGTCGTGGATGGATCGACGGGCAGGTAGTTGGTTCCCCCGCCGGTTGCCACTGCTCCCCCGGTGAGCGCCCAAGCTGGCAGTTGCCATCCGCCCTTACCGAGCGCGGGGAACATCGAGCGTGTCTGAGTGATTCCCGCCTTGCTGGCATTGCCGCCCACGAGGCTTGCGGCCTTGTTCTGGATACCGCCCGCAATGGCTCCCGCTACACCAGCCATGGCCGCAGCCGCAGCGGCGCCGATTTCCCCCGCATTGGTGACGTTCACCGGTAAGGGTAGGGGAAGGCCACCCCCAGCAGATGCCGCCCAACCGCTGGGGATGGGGTTGTTCGGTGCCAGGGTGCCGCTAGAGGAATCGTAGGGGCCGAAGTAACCGGTCTTGAGCCAGTCGATGGTCTGGCCTTTGCGCCACGGGGGCAGGCCACCGGACGACCGCCAATCCTTGTAGACATCGCCGGACATTAACTTGATATCCAGGTGGTCGCGGTAGACTTCCGCGAGTTGTTCACCCTGCTTGACGAGATCGCCCACCGCGACTTGGAGGTTCCGCAGGTGGTGCATGGCCGCTACGTTGCCCAGCGCATCGCGTGCCACCAGGGCGCGGCCGCCCCCTGCCGATGCTCCGGAGTCATACTCTTGGAGGATTTCGAGATCGGAGTACGCCATTACCGGGGTTCCGGCCGCTGCGGCAATGTCTCCGCCGCCATGGAGTCCCGATGAACGCTTGGCGTAGTATGTCGATGTTACGCGGTTGTTGCCCACGGGCAGCGGATACCCGATACCAGAAACCGTGTAGCCGCCCTTGGGTGCGGGTCCCCAACCAGCTCCACCCCCAACACCGCCGACATCCGGTATACCACCAGCGCCAGGTGGTTGAGGCGGCAATCCTAGCCCCGCAATAAAACCGCCGCCAGCCAGTGCCGATGTGAGCCCGGAGATCGCTGATGTGTTGGCTTCCAGCGCCGAGGTGTTAGCCGAGATGGGATCGTAGGCATCCGGGAGTTTTCCGCGATACTCCGCACCAAAAGCCGTAGCATCGCCGATTCCGAATCCCGTGGCCGCTAGCCGCTGTGCCGCTGCCAGCATCTCCGGGGTTGCGGTGCCTGATGTAATGGCAGCTCCGAGCAGCGAAGGAATGCCCGCATTGAGTTGCTGCATGGTAGACATGAACAGGGGATCGCGCAGGTACTTGCGGTCTTCATAGGGGATGTCCTGCATGAGCCACTGGAGATCGAAGACGCCGCCGATGGTGCGGCCGAATCCGCTGGTTAGCCCCTGGCGAGCGCTAAACTCCTCAGACTGGAGCTGGCGGAGTTCGTCTGGTTTGAGTCCGCCCTTGCCCATCTGATCCTTGATCTTCTGCCAGCGCGCGTAGTCAACCTCAAGCCCCTCGATCTGGCCGATGAGGTCATAGGCGCCGCCCAGCCATTTGTTGGGTCCCGCAGCCGCGCCCATGATTGTGGATTGCGCGCCGATGGTTGATGTAATGGCTCCGGCCGCGCGGTCTAGGGAGGTCATGTAGTCACTCAGCGCACGGGCTGCGGCCTGCTCCTCGGCAGCCATCTTCGCCAAGCCCTCAGAGGCCAGAATGGCATTCTCTTTGAGTTCGGGCAGGTATGCGGCGTATGCGGTTTGTTCCTCAGCGGAGAGCGACATCACCTCGCGGGCCTTCTCGATGGCTGCGCGGTATTCGTCCTCCAGGGCCGCGCGCTCTGCGGTTTTATCTGTTTCGACACCGTACCGCTGGTTCATGATGTCCATCCACCGCGCGGTTTCCTTGCGGGCTTCCGTTGAGCGGGTGATGGAATCCAACTCATCAACCACGGCACGTTGCTGCTTCTCGCGCTCAAACTCCATCGCTCGCTGCGCGTGCTCTTCCCATAGGGGGCGCTGCTGGGGTGTGAGTTCGGCGACGTTCATGCCCAGTACGGTGCTGATGTATTGATCGATCCACTTTTCGTTGAACGACTGCTTGGGGTTGTATCCGGTTTGCGCGGCGAAGGTGTCAAGCAGGCGCGCAGTGTCACCCGATGGCAGAAACTCTCCCTGGAATTTCTCCCATGCGGTTTTCTGTCCCCCAGGCCCAGCCCCACCACCAGCGGCCTTAGCCATGAGTTCGGCCGCTGCGTTTTCATCCATGATCCCCATCGAGACCAAAGTACCCAGAGCATCTACGGCAATCCCTGACATCTTGGATACTTCGGTGTTGCCCCGGAGTAACGCACCGGACAACCCGCCGCGATTGAGGTCGAACGGAGTCAGGGAACGCATCACATCTACAGCGCCCGGGCCGAGCCAATACGCCCACGCCGTCCGCCGTCCCACACCGGCCTTCGTCTCTTCTGTCTGTTGCCCCAGCCGCTCCTTGGAGAACTCGACGCGCAAGTCGCGCAGGGCGCCAGCGAGTTCGTCTGCGGCTGTGGATGCGGACAGCAGGGAGTCGGCGTGGGCGGCGACGTAATCAGAGAACCGCGTGAGGTTGTCCCCGCTGAGTCCGAGGTCGCGCGCCCGCGTTCTCATCACGGTTACGAGGTCTTCCTTCTTGCTGACCTGCCCGCCACCAGCCAGCGCCGCGAGATCGAGCCCGGCCTTGGCGGAATCCGGGACTACGTGGGCTAGTTGCTTGAGGGCTTCGTTGGAATCCCGCACGGCGTTCGAGTATGCCTGCCACGCGGTGGTTGCCGCGATGATGACACCCGTAGCGATCATGCTCCCCATGAGGAAGGTCTGGGATTGAGCAGCCGCGCGGGTTGCCGCAGCATGGGCCTTCTGTGTTTCAGCGAGTGCGCGGGTGGTGCTATCGAGCGTCCGGTTGGCAGTAACTACGGCGTTGATGCGCGCGAGATCGCTCGCCCCCATCCCCCCTGCCGCAGCAGAAGCATAAATCGCCTGAGCGCCCGCCACGCCGCCGCCCTCGAAGGCCATGGCTGATTGCATAGCCGGGGTCAGACGTCCCATGGCAATGGGTACGCGGTTCTGAGCGGCGAACATCCGCTGGGTCAGAGATGCTTCCTGCTCGCCTAGTTGAGCTGCGAGTCCCCAACGCCCTGCTACTTGCGGAGCCATGTAGCCGTATCCCGCCCACATACCCATCCCGCCGATGGCCGATGGAGTCAGGACGCTCGCCAGGTCGCCAGCCATGTTCCCGAACTTCTGCGGGCTCACGACGCCCAGCGCCTGTCCGGCTTTGAGGATGCTGGTGGTCAGGAGGTCGAAAGCGTGGCCGACATCGCGGACGTACTCATCCACGGCCTCTTGCTTGAACACGCGGAACTGCTGGAGTCCAGTGGCTTCGGTTCCGGTGCCGAACCCTTGCATGCGGGTGAAGGACGGGTGCGAGAAGAGCCCCCACACACGGGCTTGCATTTCCTGTGTGGATGTCATACCGAAGCGTGAAGTCCCCAATACCTGCCGCGCGTAGGCTTCGTACATGGGGTTCATCTTGATGCTAACGCCGGTCTTTTCGAGCCCTTCGGTTTCACCTCGCACCAGGAAAGCAGAGAACCGCAACATCGCGTCTTGGATGTTGTCCACAACCCCGGCAATCGCCAGACCGCGCCCGGCTTCACCCAGCGCGCGGAACTGCTTGAGGTTCATGTCCACGCCCGCAGCGGTTAGGCGCATGGCCTCATAGGCGGCTTCTGCTTGGGTTGCGATGTTCCCCAAGCCCTCAGCCATCGCCCGGAAGTTGGCGGCGCTCTCGAAGAACGCCTGGCCTTTGACGATACCGATGAGCTGGTTGTAGCGGCTGGTGAGTTCGCCCAGGCGGTTGACCGCCAGGTCGATCCCCGCGATCATCCCCGCGAACTTGGCGACGTTGTTGAAGCCCTCGACCTTTCCTTGCAGGGCTCCCACGGATGCGTTCGCGCGCGACATCACCGACTCGAACTGAGTCCCGTCCGCGCGAAGTCTAATCCCTATATCAGCCATGCCGGATGCTCGCCTGCCAACTCATCGCGTACCGCACTAGTTCGTCTGTCTCTTCCTGCTTGGCGCGCTCGTAGGCTTCCTCGTCCACGCCTTCAGTGATGGAGTCGATGGCTTCGGAGAGCGACTTGTTGAGGTCTTTAACCTGCTTCTCGCCAGCAAAGATTCCCTTCTGGTGGAGCTGCATTACCCGGTCTTCAGCAATCGCGTAGCCGAACAACTCCAGCACCAGGGGCCACGGAACCTGCCGGTAGACGTAATCGAACCCGACTCCCTGCCACGCCGCAACCTTGGCTATGATGTAGTGGAGCTGGTAGGCGCGGCGTCCACGGCCGGGGGGCTCTCGCTGCCCTCCTGTTCGCGGATCGCTTTGTAGTGGTCAAGCATGGGCTTGATCTCGTGCTCGAAGATGGCATCCCGCAGGGTCCGGTAGTTGTCGATGTCGTCAAACTCATCCGGCCCCTTGCAGATACCCTCAAGTTCGGATTCCGGCATCCTCAGCGTATCCAGAACAAGCTGGCGCATCAGGACGGCCGCACCCGCCCGGTTCCCCTGGGTCTCGAAGGCCATGGCCGTCGCCCAGGTCTCGTAACCGAGGTCTCGCATCTGGAATGACCAACGCGAGATCGTGCAGGTGTGACCGCCCTTCAGCTTTACGACATACTCAATCTCAGCAGGCTTGTCGCCCATCTAGTACCTCACTAGACCAACACTTCAAAGTCAATATCGCTCGTGGTAGCCATGTACTCGACAGCGAAGAACGGCGAATCGGGATGGTTCTCCTTGTCATTGAGCACACGGAAACTCACCGGTAGCGTGAAGTCGGCCAGAGCCGTGGGATTCACGGCGAAGTCCACGGAGCCCTCGGGAATGCACTTCCAGAAGTACATCACCAGAGCCTTGCGGTCGCGGTTGTCTTCCATCGCGTGAACCAGCTTGATGCTCACGGGCTCCACTTGATTGGTGGACGTGTAGATCAACTGGCGCTCGCCCGCAGCCACATCGGTCCCGCCGGTGTAGGACGCCTTGCCCCACGAATACGTGAGCCCGATCAGGGCCACGGTATCCCCGGTCTTGACATCCTTCTCGATGAACGGGTACTTGCCGTTGACCGTGAACTTGGCGTCGGCGTCGTCGTAGACCCACTGCGAGAGGTCGCTGTCGGGGATCGTGGTGAACGTGAACTTGCCCAGGCGGTTGTCGGACAGCGCAATGCTTCCGCCAGAACCCGGAGTAAATGCCGCCACGGACGTATCGCCGTTGGTGTACGCGCAGGTGTAGACATCCCAATCGGCTGTACCCTCTTCGAGATCGCGGTTCTCAGCAAACAGCGAGAACGTGAAGGGTCCCGAAGCTCCGCCGATGTTGACGATGTGCCACTCAGCGGGCGCCGTGGTTGTGCTCGCTACGCCGTTACCCGGTCCCACGAGCCGCTGTGCCGTCAGAGCCGCGCCGGTGTAGGAAGCATCGCAGAGCGAAGTCAGGAAGTTGTCTACCGCCAGTTCCTTCTGGTCCATGAAGACGTTGCACTGCGGGTTGATGCTGGAGATGGAGATCGGGCCGTCGCGGACATCGCAGACTCGCGTGAAGATGTCCTTACCGAACCGGAACCCCACGCGCTCAAGACACCCAAGGTTCCAACTCTTAGCCTGGTCCTCACTGTAAATCCTCGCCCAGAATTGCCCCTTGGACATTACCCGGGTGTTTTCAAACTGAGGCATATTTTCCCCCCGTCTCAGTTCGTATAGGTGATCGTGATTGCTATGCGAACGATGTACGTGCGTGTAGCTTCGTCAAAGTACGTAGACACCACCGGCATGCAGTAGAGGTACTTCGCCGGCCACGCATCTTTCAGTGTGTCCAGCAACTCCTCAGCCAGCAGGTCAGCGGCCTCTTCATCCTTGCCGTAACAGGAAATAACGAAATCCTGGCTTTTTGAGCCGCCTCTGAGAACGCCCCCTTCTTCCGGGGACTCCTCGAAACTCTGTACTCCATAAGCTCCGCGCTTGTTCGCGGGTATCACGATCTCCGTCAGGTTGCCGAAGTACACGGGTTCCTTCAGTTGCTCTTTAAGAAACTTGCGGAACTCGTACTTCGCCTCTGAGCGGGTAATGGTCATGTTGCCGTAACACTGTTAAACATACGTGGTCAGCGCGCGCGCCGCGCAATGAGTTGCTTTATCCGCGCGGCCAGTTCCCGCAGCGCCGGTTTGCGGTTGCGCTCGAACATGTGGGCTCCGGGGTAGTAACCGACCTCGTGGCCGAAGTAGACGATCCGGTGTCCGAACTCCACAGCGGGGCCGTAGTCGTAGTCCCGGCCGTGGTTGGCCCGCACGGGGGCTTCGTCATAGTTCACGTAGTAATCCGCGTTTCCCATCTTCGTGTGGTTGATCGCCGTCTGGAGAGTGGCGGTGTCCACGGGGGTAACGTCTTTGACCTTCTTCTCGGTTTCCACAGCCACTTGCTTGACCGTCGCATCCAGGGCCGCATGCAACTCAGCGCCGGTCAGGTGCCGAAGCATGGCATCCCATTCCCGGCGGTCGAAATCCGCGCTCACGGCTTCACCGTCGCGGCGCTGTCATAGCGCCAGCAGTCGTCCCCATACTGCGGGCAGTACCACGACAGGGAGATGCTGTAATCCCGGCCGTTGTAGCGCAGTACCGTGCCGGGTTTCATCTCGATACCCGCATAGAACACCAGTTGCTCCACTTCTTCACGCACGCTGCCGGATAGCCTCTCAGTGGGACCGTGGGTATCGATGAGAATGCTCACGTCTTCCCACTGGGTTTCGCAAACCGCAGCGCGGCCTCTCAGCTCATCGGCAGGGGTAATGGTGATCCGTGTTGCCGAATACTTTGCCGGGGCTCCCAGAGCAGCGAATCTCGCCTTGAGCATCAACGCACCCCCAGCAGGTGTAGGGCTGAAGCGCGGCACTCGTCGGCGAAACGTGTGGCGTCAATCCGCAAGTTGTTGGTGGAGATGTACACGCCGATCTTCGCGGGGTCGGCCGACAGCGAGAAGAGCATTTCCGCGCGCAATCTCGGGATGTGGATGGGGACGCCGTAGACCTCGAACTCTGTGCGGGTCTCCGTTCCCGATGCCACAAAGACCGTCCTGGCTCCCTCGTCGTAGACATACTCCACACCCGCCGTGGGGCTCACGACTTCCACCTGCCACAGATGGTCGTCACCCGTGGCATACCTGTAGCGGTTGGTGGAGCCGAACTGCTGGGCCGTAAAGGTGCTGGGATCGTTGACGCCCTCGACTTGCAGCCACATCGCCGTGTCGATCTCGTGGTCGCTCCAGACTTCGCCCTTGGGGTCGCGGATAACCTCGCGGATATACTCAATGAGCCGGATGGTTTGCAAGGTGTCCCCCGATAGTAAAGTGGGGGCAGCGGCTTACCACCGCCACCCCCTAAGACCGTCATGGAATGCCCATTACGGGTTCGTGAACTTCACTACGAGATCGCTGCCGGTTCCGCCAACGATGTCATAGGCGTAGTACATCATGCTCACGATGTCGTAGGATGTGGTACCGGAGTTGAACACCGGCCCTACGGTTTCGACATCGGCAACGGCTCCCACGATCCCCTTGCGGGCGAACAGGTAGCCAGCCGCTCCACCGGTCGTGGTAGCCACGGTACACTGCGCGCTAACCACTACAGGGATGGTGCCGAACAGCAACCCGGCCGCACCGGGGATAGACCCCACGCTCCCACCGGCGTTAGCGAAGCCTGCCGCCATCAGCGAGGCCCAGCCTGCCGCACCGGTGATCATCGTGCATTCCTCCATCGTGGCTCCCGCCCCGAGGATGTCAGCGAGTCCGGCCATGAACAGCGCCATCGTGTAGGTGTTGTCCGTGGTCAGCGCCTGGGTGTTGGTGGATGTCGCCAGTGTGGTATCGAGCCCGGATTCCATCTGAATCCGCAGGCCGTTTGCGTGCTGCTCGAACAAGCCCAGTTGCATGGAGCGGTCGTTCTCGTAGGTCTGCAACTCGCTCCCCTTGAGAGCGGTACGGGTCGCGTAGTCAGCCGCAGTGAGCGTGATGATGGTGTTGTCACGGTCGGAAGCCAGGACGCTATCGACGTTCACCGCCGTTACCGTCGAGGTTCCGAAGTAGGGAATGTATATCTTGTTACCGGCGCGCTTGCCCTCGTACAGCGAAATGCGCCGCAGCAAGCCCGCGTGGCTGAAGATTTCCCCCGTGATGTAATCTCGCGCGTAAGTAAGTTCCGTCCAAGACATAGCTCCCCCCAATCAGGAACTTGCTATGCCGTGGATATGAAACCCTTAGCCCTGCAAAATCTTCTTCTTGGCCGCTTCCATCCGCGCCTTGGGATCGAGCTTGCTGTAGTCTTCGGCGGGTCCGGCGGGTGCCGGTGCCGGCCGGTTCTCGCCCGGTGTTGGCGCCGGTGGAGTCTCTACGGCTTTCTCCGCTTCCTTCGGCGGCTCGCTTGGGGCGGGTGCCGGGGGCGCGGGTGCCGGTGGAGCATCCTTCGGCCGCAGGGAGAGCAGACGGTTGATTTGACTCGTCATGCCCTCTGCGTCCGGGGCCGTGATCATGTCCCCGAACTGGTCGGGGTCTAGGTCAGCCTTAGCCAACAGCCGGTCGCGCAGCGCTTCACGCTTGATCTCGGCGATCTGTGTTTGGGTCGCAGCAAGTGTCTTCTCGGCATCCATCTTCGCCCTCTCCTTATCCTGCTTCTCGCGTTCGAGTGCCGCAGCCAGTTCGGCCTTGGCCTGCTCGGTCTTCTCGTGTTGCCTGTACCAGTACCAGTCCTCTTTCGAGACCGGCCGGGGCTTCGGCTCATCCGCAGGCTTGGAGGGCGCGGACGGTTCCGGTATTTGCTGGGGTTCCGGGTTTTCAATGTCCACGGTATGTCCGGCTTCGTTTGCCGGATTCACAATGTCGTCGTCCATTCAATCCTCCGCTTTTGCGGGAACTTGCTCGGCTTGCGCCGGTCTGTTACGGCTTATCAACTACATAACCTACGGACACTCGGTTACGGCGGGCGGCAGGATGTCCCGCAGGACGCCGTGATCGTCTTTGTGCAGGTACACAGGCTTGCGCCGCAAGGTTAGCTTCACGGCCGTGGCGCTGCGCTTAGCTATCTCTTTCCACTTGCGCCGGTGGCTCACCCTCTCTCCCGCATTTAGCGGCGGTGTGTCGTAAAAGTGCAGATGCCCACCGTTGGAGATCAGGTGGTCGAAGCCCAGCAGCGTGATGCTCTCTACGTCGTCCCGCCATGTGAAGTAATGGAGCATCGCGTGAAGGCCGGTTCCGTGACACGCCAGCACGGGTCCATTCCCGTAGTCCCGGTAGTCCATCGTCTCTTCGCCCGGGGGTTTTAGGATCGCGGTCTCGGTGCCGAACATGTAGAAATACTCGACGGGTACGGCTTCGCGCCTCGCTCCCAGGATGCGCTCGACGGTTTCCCGCAGGGGGATGTGCATAATCAGGTGGCCGCTATTCAGCACGCCGGTCGAGAACCAGTCGTACACGCGGCAACCCCAATCGGTGCCGAAGTAGAAATCCACGCTGGGCCATTTGCGATACGCCGGACACGCGGCGAGCACCGAACCATTGATGCACGCCAGGGCGTCGTAACCCTTGAAGGTCGTGGGGCTGTAATACTTCGTTGACGGGCCGCTGCCCAGACAAAGCACTTTCACGTCAGTATCCTCCGCAGGGCTCCCCCACATTCGGGGTGGATGTCGATAACCACACGCTCGCTCGCCAGTTCGACGGCGTACTTGACGTGTACGCGCAGCTTCTCCAGCCGCTGTTCCCACATCTTGCGGGCATCGGCTTCAAGCGGTTGCTCATCGTAGAAGTGCAGGCGTCCATCGGCCAGCAACTCTAGCTCGAACCCCAGCAGCGTGATCTTCGTGACTTCGTTCTGCCACGAGTAGAAATGCAGCAGCGAGATGAGCCCGGTGCCATGACACGCGAGTTTCGGGACGCTGGCGCCGTTGATGTTCTGGTAGAGGGTGCCGGGTGGCTTGGAGATCGTGTGTTCGTGATCCACGCAGTAGAAGGGCAACATCCTCGGGCGCGGTTCCCCGGCGGCTTCCCGCTGGTCGGCAATCTCCTCGGCCATCTCCAACATCCCCGGATGGATGACGTTGACGGCCGCGCGGGAGAAGCCCGTCCGGAGATCGTCCGGACATACCCAGAGGCTGTGCCGGTCGATGGCGAGGTAGTGGTTGAAGTATCCGCCGTTACGCACAGCGGAGTTCATCATCACCACGATGTCGTATGGTTCGGGTGTCTGTTGTGTCCAGGCTGCGCCGCTTTCACCGCAGCCGATGGCTAGGATGTGCATGGGGTAGTAGTTAACACTCCTGTTCGATCAGCTCAATGCACGCGATGTTTTCCACGGGAATAAGTACCAGATGCGTCTTGCCCTCTGTGTGGGGTGCAATGTAACCACCCGTTCGGAGAATATCCATGGCCCGCATCACGCCATCGGGTACGACATCCTCAAGGATGGTTCCCTCGGGTATCTCGGCGTAACTCTTGAGGCAGACTTTTAGT
>Ga0265297_10000931_pt1 | contig 76431 bp, 73 predicted proteins | sample Munlanlwell13791_FD_192502 | JGI IMG/M metagenome (GOLD analysis project Ga0265297, IMG submission 192502) | Leachate microbial communities from a municipal landfill in Southern Ontario, Canada - Leachate well 137-91 | ecosystem: Engineered > Solid waste > Landfill > Unclassified | place...
CTGTCTTCAAGGCCAACAGCCTCCTCCTGGCCAGCGTCTCGTTAAAAAATTCTTTTATTGACTCGAAAGGCCCTTCTCCCTTGATCAAGACCCTGAAAACAGACACGGCGCTATCCTGCGTATCTTTTTCGATTATCAAAGAATTCAGGGTAAAGCCCGCGCTTACGGCCATTTGATTCATCCGCGCGTTCAGCATCTCTATTGGATCGGCCTTGGCCGGATTGACCTTGTAACCATTGACTAAGGTCTGGGCCATATTAATCTTCTCTTCTAAAATAGGCACCGACTCATTAAAGGCGTCCTCTTCCTCCAGCGCCTTATTCACGGATTTGAAATAAAAAAACGGGGAAAAATACACGAGGAGCAGTATAAATAAAGGAAAGAAGGCCCAAGAAAACGCCTTTTTCCCGCTGCTGAAGAAAAATCCGTAATCCGCGTATCCGCTCATAGGTATCCGCCTTATCTGTCCGCCTTTTTAGAAAAACTGCATGAAAATTCCGAGACCCAGCCTTCCCCTCGCCTGTTGCCCGCGCTGGAATTGATAGAGTCGATCATCGACATTAAAGAGGCGTCCTGTTTCCAGGCGAATATAAGGTCCCCGGCATTAAAGCTGTTTTCCCCGCTGGCCATGGGCACGATCACCTCGAAATTCAAGTCCCGCTTATCGGAATCCAGCCTGAAATTATCCAAGTATGCCCCAGGAGGAAGCGCCGTGTAAAACTTTGACAATAAGACCGCCAGATTGACGCGCCCTGATAAAACAGTGTCTATCGTCTCCAGTATGCTTATGTAACGCGTCAGCTTTGTCTTGATCTCAGCCCTGTTAAACCCGCTGTTATCGAGCCTTGAGGCCAAGGCCTTCCTGTAATAACTGTTCATCTTTATGATCTCGTCATTGATCTTGTAGCAGAGGGCCACCAAAAATAAGACGCATATAATGATATAAAAAATCATGCCGAAGAACATCAATCTGCGCCTGAAAGGCGGGGTCCTTTTATGTCTTATTAGATTCACGGATAATTCCATTATAAACCTTTTCTTATCAAAAGCCCCAGGCTCGGGGCCATGATTGGGCCGCAGGCCTCCGCGGTCTCGGGGGAGATCTTTCTGTCTATCCTGATACCTTTGAGAGGGTCCCAAAATTCCGAGGGGATAGTCAGCGCGCCCAATATCGCCTCCTGAAAATCTTTATCAAAAGAGGCCCTGCCCGTGAAGACTATTTTCTCAACAGGGGTTTTATTGAGCTTAAACTGATAATACCTGAATACGTCCTGCATGCCCTCAAGCAGATAATTTATCCTTTCCTGGCCTGAGGATTCCTTGAAATAAATATTCCGGGGATAGATACAGGGGCCTTTTGATAAAATAGCGATGTCAGCGCCGCGGTTATTCAGATTTACCACGCAGGTGGTCTTGTCGACGGGCGCGGCCTGTGACTTTAAAAATAACCTGCTCATGGACATGCATGCCGTATCAAGCGCCACGGGATAAAGACCCGCCTTTCCCAGGATGCTCATCTGTCTATCCACCACATCTTTCGGCAGGGCAACGAGCACGCCTTCTATAAAAACATTCTCGGAAGACGGTTCCCTGGGATAGATATACCAATCCACGAGCAATTCATCCTGATGCCTCTGAAACGCCTCTTCAGCCTCAAGCCTGATCGCTGACCGCAGTTCCTTATCTGACAAACTTGGATATTTAAAATACCTCGCCACCAGGGAACTGGTGTGAAAAGAAAAACACACGGTACGCGTCTTTACGCGATAATTACGCCATAATTTCTTTATTAAAGACGCTGACTCCCTGACCGTGTCAAAACGCTGGTTCTGTACGCATCCGATGTTTTCCAGCTTTATTTTTCCTTCCTTATCAAGAGACGCGCAGGATACTGTCAGGTAATCATCGCCTATATCCAGCCCCGCGATCATCTCTTGAGTAAAAAAGGAAAATAACTTATTCAGCATATTCAAACTAATTAATAGCCTGTTCTTGTAATTTTACCGCCCTGATCTATTATTGTTGTATTTGCGAAATCTATTGCATCTTGTGCTTTAGGACTAAAATCCGTGACTGAATTGCCCGTTGCCCAATTACAAGTAATTGTAAAAGTATCGGCCGCTACCGCAGTTACTACGTAACAATTTTCTTCAAAATAAGTCCCATCTAGATCACCAGCAGCTGTTGTGGTTCCTTTTTTAAAATTTAATCCTTCAACTTCACAAACTTTGTCGCCGTTTCCAATTTTTGTACCAGCTGTTATGTTTTTGATTATATTGTTATATGCTCCTTTTTCGGAATAACCTACTCTCATAGCATTGCGTATAGCCCCCAATGCTGACTCAGCTTCAGTCGCAATCGCCTTCTCCGTATTACCCCTCATTAACGGTATCGCCACCACAGCGAGTATCGCCACTATTATAGCCACTACCATCAACTCTATTAACGTAAAACCTTTTTTACTGCCTGATACCTTTAACATTTTAATTCCCTCCTTTTTATTTTTATGGCCAATTATCAACACGTAATATCAAGTTTTTATACTCCTATCACCTCCTTAATTATGCCCTAACCCCTCATGGTCATCGCTATCTTGAATATAGGTACGTAAACAGAAAGCACCAAGGCCAGGATTATACCGCCAAAGACAATGATGACAAAAGGCTCGAATAAAGACGTAATGACCATTATGGAGCCTTCCACCTCATCCTCATACATGCTCGCGATCGTGTCAAGCACCTGAGGAAGGCGGCCCGAGGTTTCTCCGACCCCGACCATCTGCACCAGTAAACGCGGAAAGTTCTCGTCCTTAGCCAGGCTCCCGGATATGTCAGAGCCGTTTATTATGCGGTCCTTGACGTCCGCCATGGCCTTTTCAAGCGCCCTGTTGGAACACGCCCTTGAACTGATCTCTATAGCGAGGACTATGGGTACGCCCCCGCGTATCATTATCGCCAGCATCCTGCAAAACCTCGCCAGGGACGCCTTTCTTATTACCTCGCCTAAAAAAACCATGTTAAGCTTGAAACGATCTATCTTATCCCTGCCGATAACGGAACCGCTGTAGATTATAAAGATAACCGCCAAGCAGGCGATGCCCAGGGTTATCCAGAGTATATTATGGATCATAAAGGCGTTGATCGCGAAAACAACCCGGGAAAACAGCGGCAGCTGCGCCCCGAATCCGGCAAACAAATCCTGGAAGCGGGGCATTATAAAAAGTGTGAGGATCACGACTACTATGGAGAAAAACGCCGCCACGAAAATAGGGTACGCGGTAATGCTCTGTATCTTCCTCTGCAGCTGCAGGTTCTTTTCCAGATACTGGCTCAGATAATCGAGCACCATGGACATGCTGCCCGATTCCTCGCCGGCCCTCATCAAGGCGATGAATATGGGATTAAAGGCGCGCTTGTGCCTTGACAAGGCCTCGGAAAAGGCCTTGCCGTTTCTTATGTCGTTATTTACCTCCAGGAGCACTTTTTTAAAATACGGGTTCTCCGTGTCATGCGTGATGGATTGAAGCGCGTCAATCAGGTTTATGCCGGAGGATATTGACACGGACAACTGGCGGCAGAAAATGGAAAATTCCCTGAGGCTGATCTTGGACGCGGCGGGAAAAGAAAAAAATTGTTTTTTGGTTTCAGCGGGCCTGCCTTTTTCCCTGTATTCTTCCTTGACGGACGAGGAATAAGAAATAGAGACTACGGTCAGATCCCGTTCTTTCAGCAGGCTGATGGCCTCGAAACGCGACCTGCATAAAATCGAGTCCTTTACCATGTTCCCGTTTTTATCTTTCGCTACGAAATTATATTCAAACAAATCAGGTCCTTGATTATGTATTCTCGGGCGGCGGGCAGACGCTTAAAACTTCCTCTATGGTGGTCACGCCGTCTTTTACTTTTCTAAAACCGCTGTCCAATAACGTCCCCATGCCCATTTGGATTGCTTTTTTTCTCAAGGCGCCTTCCGCCCTGGCTTCAGATATCATCTCTTTGATAGTATCCGTGACCTCTAAAAACTCGAATATGCCGGTGCGGCCTTTGTAACCGGTATTGGAGCATTCCTTGCACCCCTTGCCTTTATAGTGCGTCCATTTATGTATATCCGGTTTAAACTGGCTTATCGCCTTGAGGCTGTTGTGCGGGGGAATAACCTCTTCCTTGCATTTATCGCATATGACCCTGACCAGTCTCTGAGATATCACCAGGTTCACCGTGGCGGCCACCAGATAAGGCTCTATGCCTATGTCCTTTAACCTGTTAAACGCCGATGTCGCGTCGTTGGTGTGCAGCGTGCTCAAGACCAGGTGGCCGGTGAGCGCGGCGCGCATGGATATCCTGGCTGTCTCCAAGTCCCTCATCTCTCCTATCATTATTATATCGGGGTCCTGCCTCAGTATAGAGCGCAGGGCGTTCGCGAAAGTAAGGTCGATGTCTGACTTGGTCTGCATCTGATTCACGCCTTCCACAAAATATTCTATGGGGTCTTCGACTGTCTGTATATTGAGTTCCGGGGTCTTGATAAAATTCAACGCGCTGTAAAGGGTGGTTGTCTTGCCGCTTCCAGTGGGCCCTGTCAAGAGTATGATACCGTGCGGTTCTTTAAGGATCCTCTGAAAACTCTTCAGGGTCTCTGTCTCAAGGCCGAGGTCGTTCATGTCAGCGAGCATGGCGCTGCGGTCCAGCACGCGCATGACTATCTTTTCCCCGCACGCCTCCGGCAAAGATGAAACGCGTATATCCAGGACGCTCTTATCCACCTTGAACTTGAACCTTCCGTCCTGCGGAAGCCGCCTCTCGGCTATATTCATCTTGGAGAGGATCTTTATGCGAGTTACAATGGCGGGATATAAGGCCTTGGGCGGCGGCGTCACATTCCTCAATTTTCCGTCCACCCGCAGCCTGACGCTGACCTCTTTTTCCCCTGGCTCAAAATGTATGTCGCTCGCCCCGTCTCTCACGGCCTGCAGCAATAACAGGTTCACGAACCTGACTACAGGGGCGTCGTTCGCGAGTATGCGCAGATGATCAGAGTCGACGCGCGTTTCCTCAATAACACCCTCTATGCCCTTGCCGTTCTCCAGCTCGACTATATCCTGGAGATTCCTCTCTATGTGGGCCTCTTCCGCGTAATACTTATTTATCGCGGCCACTATCTTGTCTTCGCTGTTAACCGCCTTCTGCACCTCTAAATTCGTGAGGGTGCGCACCGTATCCACGGCGTTGATGTCCAGCGGGTCCTTCATCACGATGGTTATTACATTATCGGCTTTTTTAAAAGGGACTATGCAGAACTTGCGGGCGATGGCCTCCGGTATGAGTCTTATCTCATCCAGCTCGAGCTTGACGTCCTCCCCCAATTCCACGTACGGTATATTAAGCTGTTCGGACAGGGCCTGGGCTATATCGGCTGGCGAGGCGAAACCTTTCCGGGTTATTATCTCCCCCAGGAGGACCCGGGTATTCCCGTTTTTCTCTTCCACGGCCGCGCTGAGCTGCTTCTCATCTATCTTCTTGGACCTGAGGAGAATGGCGCCTATTAAGTTATTCGCTGTGTTTTTAACCATATAATCAAGTTTAGGTTATGAGAAATCCTTAGGATATATAATAATATATAGGTTGTATTATAATATAACATGGAAATATTGTCAATATTATAATATGACTGACAGGCAGGTTGATTTGACCATGAGGCAGGAAGTGATTTTATCCGAAAAAGGCCGCGCGGGGGCTATTTACGCGAATAAAGGCATATTTCTATCTGCGATGGGTCGCCGAGCACTATTTCCGGCGAACCCTTGTAATCTTTTACCGCGCCATAGACCCTTATTGTCTTGCCCCTGAAATAAGAGTCCGGCGAACGCCTGGCCTTGTTTGGCAGTGAAAAAAGCATGTCCTTGAACATGACCACCTTAAACCCGCCCTTGAACTTCAAGACCAGCATCTTGTCCGAGATATAGGTATCGACAACCTCCGCCTCTATGACCTTGACCTTGCCTATATTGTCTTTTGCCTCGCTCGCGGGGATGGCCTCGCCCACGTCAACCCACAATCCCTTTCCTGACGCCCTCGCCTCTCTCTGCGCCTCTAAAAACCTCTCGGCGTATTTTACGTTGGGCGGATACGTGTATATCGTCGCGTAACCCTCCCTGATCATGTCCAAATTCACCATTTTATCATCCACGTACACGTACGCGAGAAGCCGGCCGTATCTGTCTTTTTTCTGGACGTCGAATTCCAGGCGCGCGCGGCGCCCCTCGACCAGTTTTTTATTAAACGCCTTCGCCTCTTCCGCGAAAGGCATGGGTTTATAGACCCACCCGCCGGACTTCCTCTCTCTTGTCTCGGGCGTATCCACGCCTATGTACCTCACGTTTTCCCCGCTTGAAAGACGGACCGTGTCGCCGTCTACGACATAATCAACGAGATGCGTCTTATCCTGAAAATCCGAGGATAAAAAATCCTGGTGCCTGAACGCCTTGTTTATGAAAAACAACATGGCCAGGACCAGCAGGGATATTATTCGGGCTGTCTTTTTGCGGTTTATCTTTTTCAAATATTTTAATCCAGCGTCAGCGGATTGTAATTATACTTGGCGAAAATGGTGTAGGCGGTCCCTGCCGTGGACCCTGTCCTGGCGCCGCGCGGGACCCTCCAGCCATGGCCGGTGTCGACGTCGTCCTGGGTCGCGTAAGGAAGACAGCCCTGGCCCTGGCCTATCCTGGAAGGGCTTATGATGACCATCTTCTCAAGCTCTGATATGTAAAAATCGGCTTTTTTACCGTAATATTCAGCCCTGTCAAATTCTTTCCGCGCGCGGTAATAATCGGCCATTATCCTGAAGGTCACGGCCATCTGACCAGTCCACTCGGTTGAGACAACCCCTCCCCTCGCCACGTGTTCGTATTTCCCGAAATCGAATCCCGTGACCTTGACGTTCTCGCTGTCAGGCCTTGAATAATCCGTGGCGACCAGGCAATTTGTCTCGGCGAAATCGATTATCTGGTCAGGGTCCATGCCCTCATCCTTCAGGACCTTCGGCCCTATGGCGGCTATGGCCCAGGCAAACGTATCCGTGGCGATGGTGGCATCGCCCTTGCCCCTATTCATCCTGCCTTCTTTTTTATTAAAGGCGTTTTTCTTTATCCACGCGAGCGTCTTTTTCCGCGCGTCCAGATACTTCGCCTCTTCCGTGATCTTGTAAAGCATGCCGAAAAAGGCGTAGGCGTCCAGGTTGTGCTCCGTGCTGAACCACGCGTACCTGGGCCCTCCCTTTATCCCGTATTCCCTGTCCTGCCTCTGCAGATAGATCAGCCACTTGGCGATGTCCTCCGCCATGGCGAGATACGTCTCGTCTTTAAACTTGGCCGTGTACTGAAGTATCGCGATCCCCAGCCATATGTTAGGCCCGGCGTGGACGATGTATTCGCTGGGCTTGCCCGTATAGGCGTCATAGGCGTTCACGAACCCGTCATCGACCTTCTGGGCGCCATCCCTGTAAAAATCCAGGGCCGCCTTCGCGTTGCTCTGGTCGCCCATCAATGTAAAACACTGTATCGCGAGAGACTGGTCATAAGTAAACGCCCAGTCCTCCAGGTCCTTGTCCCCCTCGTAGCTGATCACCAGGCCCGTGCGCCTGTTCTGATGATTTTTTATCCACTTGTACATGCTGACAACGCTCTTGTCCTCGACCTTCCTGAATGACGCCAAAAGGGCCCTCAGGTTGTCCTCGACGGAGACCTTGTCGAACGAGATCCTCGAGACCCTGTTTTTCAGATATTCGTTTTCCCTGCTCAACCTGGTTATCCTCGCGTTAAACCTCGCCTTTTCCAGAAGAGACTGTTTTATCTTTGACTTTGCCTCGAACCCGTTTTCCCTAAGATACGCTATGAGACTGTCCTTCGCCATAAATTCGGAATTCAGCCTGTCAAGATCCGTCAGCTTGGCCTTGTACTGATCTATCTCGCTTTTATTATCGGAAATCGCGGCCTCTATTTCCTTGTTTTCCCTGTCAAACTGCTTTAGCTTTTTTTCCAAAGAGGCCTTTTTATCCGAAAGCCGCGCCAGCTCCTGCACTAATTTTTTATTGTCCACCCTTAACTTAAGGTCGCTGGCGGAAAAATACAGAAGCCCGGCGGCGATAACCAAAAACAGCGCGCCGAAAAATACGGGCGCGAAAACCGTTTTTCTGGCGTGGAGATATATGCGGTTCCTGTCTTTAGGATCTATATCCACAAAGGAAAGCCCTATCAGGTATTTATTCGGGTAAGTCGCGCCTACCTTCTGGTGCCAGGCGATCTTCGCGACGGCCTTGGTCTCCATGCGGCTCAGGGGGATGTGCATCCTGACGTCCAGCCTCGCGCCCGGATCTTTCAGGAATTGTTCCAGGTCGTCCCTGAGGTCGTTCGCCTCCAGACAGATGCCGCCCTTGCCTATGTTCCTAGTGAAGCCCTGCTTCACGTCGCTTATGGAACCGGACGTCTCGGGATCTATGAATTGGAATTCCACCGGAAAGACCGCGTTGAGGCGGATATAATTCCTGCGGTCGGATTGTTTTGGTTGGGACACTGCCATATCGATAAAATCTTATCAATAACCAACTATAAATGCAAGAAAAATCCCTTAGTTGACACTCAAGCAATACTCCTTTTGTCAACTTGCGGGATATTACGGGAGGCGGGGCTTCTTGATTTTCTTTTTAACCTGCCTTGGCTTGATAAAAAAATAGGAGCACAGAAAACCCAACAATATCACCGCGGAAAATAAAATGTGCGTCTCGCGCCTCATCGGGGAGGCCGCCGTGACAGGAGATGCGCGGTCCGGCGTGACTTCTTTCCCCGCCGGCGGAACGGGCGCCTCGCCGGAGAACCCATCGTCTTCATCGCCGGCGGCGCTCACGAACGGCCGCAATTTCCTCTTATTTTCCTCTCTCGCGGAATTTACCTCGTTTGACACGTTGATCTTTTCGATATCCGCAGAGGATTCCTCGGCAACCCATTCCCCGTCCCCCTCGTAAGGCCTCAGGGCGTAAAGAGAAGGAACGGCTGTCAAGATAATCAGGAAGACAGCCGACATGGTCCTTATTCCCACCATCTGATGATCTCCACTTTTTTTGAAACAGGGAGGAAAACGTCTATTATCCTGTTTTCGCCGGTCGTGTATCTTGAGTTTATCCGCTCATCGTAGTTGAATGTGAGCGTATTGGTATATATCATCGCCTCGTCTTTGGATATCACGGCGCCGTTTATCACCGCGCCTCCGCCTAATTTGCCGGCGACCGCGTGATTTGTATAAAAAACCCCGTCTATCTTGCTTACCCTGTTAGTGGCCAAATCCCCGAACACGGAGACGCCCGCCGGACAATTCGCGAAGCTTGTTATCGGGACCTGGGTCTGCACGTTTGACCAGGTATAGTCATAGTCGCGCGCGCCGTCAGCGTCCAGGTCCTCATATTGCGCCTGAAATATCCCGTCGTCCTCATGCGCGTCGTTAGTGTCCGGTATGCCGTCTTCCCCCACGTCTTCGTCTCCCATCCGATATAGATAACTGCCGGCGGACCATGACCCGCCTGTCTTACCGGTATAATCGCCCAATATTATACTCTCTGTCGCGGCGAAACCCACCAGGTCGTCGTCTTTATGCGCCTCCACCCATCCGTCTGTCACGCTGGGATCATCCGAGGCCGGCCTTGGGCTCGAAGGGGCGTTTTTATAATTGACGTCGTTGGCGACGTATATATTCCGGCCGGCGTAAAGAGTGCCCTGGCCCTTTATAGTGCCTTTTACCACGACATCGCCCCTTACCACCACCGGACCGTCTATCTCTATCGGATCAGAGCTCGTGCCCACCAAAACGATATTCCCGCTCTCCCCGGAATCATCCCCGAACACGCCGTCTATCAAAGTAACCCCGTTTACCTTTATCGTGCCGCCTTCCGTCTTCGCCAGGTCCTCATAATAAGACGTATCATAGAGATTTGGCATTTCTAATTTCTCGGAATCAGGATGCTGATGGTCGGCGTCCCCGCCTGAACCGCGTATGCCGTCCCCGCCGTCGTCTATCTCAAAACCGGCGTATATATCGCCTGATACCCCGGGTCTGTCCCTGAAATCGAACCTTCCGTTCGAACGGACATCGCCCTTGGCGTCAATGCCGTTACCATAGAACCATCCCCAATTATTTATGAAATACGCGTAATCAAAGACCGCGGCGGGGGGATTTTTCTGCATGGTGGCGTTCAGCGTCTTCGCGGAAAAACCTACCTGGCTGAAACTGGCCACCTGATACACACCATTCCCCAGATCCGTCATTGTCACTGTTATGTCGTTATCGTCAAGATAATTAAGCGCGGCGGAACCGCCTTTTAACCTGAAGGTCTCGCTTTCCACCACGCTGTCATTCTTTATCCTCCACACGGCCTTTTCCATGCCCGCTTCCGCTAAAAAGAACGCCTTCTCGGTATTCACCTGTCTCTCGGCGGCCTTCGCCTCGGTGGTGACCATGTAGACATATGAACTTCCACCTACCAAAAGCATGGTTAAAAAAGACATCGCCACGATTAACACGAACCCTTTTTTTCTCTTCATGTTAGGCGTTCCTCATGGTGACAGACGTCGACATGCTCGCCCAATGCGCCCCGTAAAAGGCGTTATTATCAAAAACCTTAAAGGTTATAACCGCCAATCTTCCGGACAGCTGAAAAAACGGGATGCCCGGCTCAGCGTTCACGTTACGCAGGAGCGTCACCTGGTCCCCGCTGACAGACACATTCGGATCGTATATGATATCTGTCCCGGATACATAATATTCCCTCGTGATATCGTCTGAGGCGTCTTGAGGGGTCCTGTTCGGATCGGTAACGAACCTTACGCGGTTTCCGCTGTCCAGTATAGTGGCGCCTGTCGCCGAACGCATACTTCTGCAAATCTTATCCAGGCTGACCCTGCCGAGCGACTGAAAGGTAATCTGGGAAAACCCGCCCCTCCACAATCGCTGAGTGGTGACATAGGTCCCGCCGATGATAGCGAACACTATCAGGGCGATGCCTAAACTGACCAATAATTCCGCTATGCTGAAACCCTTGTTCCCCACGCGCGCCTCACAGGTACGAGGTGATGGTCGACTCCAACACCTCTGTTATCGGACCATAATAATCGTTCCAGGTAATATTAACCACTATCTTATAGCCCTCCGCGACAGCGTAAATATTCGTGACCATGGTGCCGTTTATGTCGTCTGCCGCGGCCGCCGCGGTGCCGGTATCTATCTTGACTGTCTGCGTCAGGGGATAATCCGCCGGGACCATGTCCTCGTAAGACGTGTTTCTAAGGCCCTCTATCTCCGCCTGAGCGAGATTGGCCGCCATTACACGGTGCTTCGCCAGGGTCGACTGTATGGCGCCCACGGAATACAAGCGCATCATGCCAACCAATAAAAAACTGACGATGAATATGCTTACCATCACCTCTACGAGCGTGACGCCTCTTTTATAACGCCTCATATATGTATTATACCTCTATTTAAAGTATACCCCAAAAAACACCCCCTGTCCACCCTCTGTAAAAGGGCGAAAAGGGGGTCTCAAAAACCTGTAATTTTCGCTTATTCTATTCGCCGGAAACAACGTTCAGGAGGGATTCCTCCGCGAAGATCCGCGCCTTTGCCCTGACGGCTATCGCGATGCTGTCGCTGGGCCTGGAGTCCACTTCTATCACGCGGCCGTCCATCTCCATGACCAGTTTGGCGAAATACGTGTTCTGCTCTAATTTCGTGATGACTACCTTCGTGATCTTGGCGCCCAATTGCCTGATGGCGTCATGCAATAAATCATGGGTCATGGGCCTGGGGGGATTAATCCCGTTTATCTTCATCTTTATGGCCGTAACCTCCATTATGCCTATCACGATGGAAAGCATGCGGCTGCCGGCTTTTTCCTTCAGGACAATCACCTGCTCCCCCCTGTTTTCGTCTATCCGTATCTTTTTTAACTCCATCTCTATCATGGACATGTCAAATCTCCTGCCCCTTAGTTGACAAAAGGAGTATTACTCATGTGTCAACTTAGGATTATGTGTTCAGGGTTATCTCTCTCCTGCATTTGGGACAAAGTATCTTGATCCTGTCCTGGCGGGTCAATTCTTTCGGCGCCTCGATATTCAGATACGCCAATCTCAGCTCTTTCAACGCGGATAGATACGCCGTGGGGCTTGAATACGCCAGGGCCCCTAATTTTTTCGCGACCCACACAAGGTGGTCTTTCGCCCCAACCACGCAATTACAACCCTCGCACAAAACAAGCTCTTTTTCAATCGATTCAACGGCGTCTTCCCTGTTAAATACGGCGAGGTCGAATTTATTCGATAATTTTATGCCTTCCTGCGTTATGCAGGCCGCCTGGCATTGTCCGCAGAATATACATCTGTCATAGCGCAGATCGAGCCTGCGGACAGGAGGATTTGAATCGATGGAATCCTTTACCTCTATGCACCCCGCGGGGCATACCTCGCTGCAGGCCTTGCAGCCGACGCATCCGTCCTTAAAATATTCCGGCTTGCCCCTGAAACGCTTGGCGGGCACGTGAGGCTTGGAAGGAAAACTTGTGGTATAGGGGCCTTTTATCAGCGCCCTGACCGCCTCAGCCAGTTCTCTCAATTTCGGATATCTCATGACCGACCCTCTTTCAAACCTGACTTGCGGACCGCCCTGGCGAGCGCGTGGCTGGCCACCGGGGCGGTAAAAACTAAAAATAACGCCGTCACTATCGCCTTCACGCCCGCGGTGGAAAAACCTTTTAAAATAAAAGTGCCGAATAGAATAAGGCACGTCCCGAATGTGACGCATTTGATCGCGGCCTGTATCCTGCTGTAAAAATCCGGGAAACGCGCGATACCGATACATCCTATGATATTAAAACCCAATCCAATGACGATAAAAGCCGTCCCTATCATCTCACTCATCGAAACCTTTCCCTTCCAGATATTTCGCCAGGGCCAGCGCGCCTATGAAACTCTGAAGCGCCCACGCTATGGCGATGTCCAGATACCAATCCCTTCCCGTGGGTATGCTGAGTATGGCGCAAAAACCCACTATCAGGATCCCCAGGGTCTCGATAGCCGCCGCCCTGTCGCCGGCGGCCGGGCCCGCTATGACCCTGAAGAGGCACATGGCGAAACTGAGCATGAGTATGAAAAAGCATCTCGCCAGAAAAGGCGACTGCCACGCCAATAAAGACGGTATCGGATAGATCAGGACAAATAACATGATAACGCCGATAAACAAAAAACCTACCATCCAGCGCGCGTTCATTCGAATACCCTCTTTATTATGTTTTCTATTTTCCCGATCGCGGCGGCCGCGCCCCCCGACCCGATATCAAGACAATGCACGTGCATGACCCCGTTCTCGGCGTCCAGGTCCACAAAAAACACGCCCGGCATCAGAGTGATCGAATTCGCCAGAAAGGTGATCGCGGTGTCTGACCTTAGAACCGTCTTCACCCTGATCATGCCGGGATTAACGCGCGGCCGCGTGTCCAGCACCCTTAACGCCATGTCAACGTTCGCCTTCAGAAATTCCCAACTAAGCGCGGCCGCGTAAACCAAAAACCAGAAATATCTTTTTATCTGCCTGAAATTCTGAGGCCTTCTTATAAACAGATAGCTTGTCAGGCCCGTGACCACGGCGCTGACTATCACGCCGGCTATCACGTGCTGGGTATCGATGGGCCATGATAAAAGCGCCCAGATCATGAAATAAATTATGAATAATATTATCTTGTTTAATATCATCTCAATACCGCCTTCATCACTATGTTAGCGTAGCTGGTGCCTTTCAGTAAAACGCCTGAGGCGGTCTCGATAAAAAACCTGAAGGGGGGCAGAAGCATCAGGCCTCCCGCCGCGCACATGACCGCCAGACACACCATGGAAATCTTCATCGTGAAAGACGCGTCTTTTACGCCCCTCATCCTGTCTTTTATCTCCCCCAGGAAAGCGAGCTTCCTCGCCTTCATCAGCGCGGACAAGGTGAACACGCTTCCTATTATCGCGCAGAGCGCGTAACCGAAATGCCCTGACTGGACACAGGCCGCGATTATGATAAGCTTGCTGAAAAATCCGCTGAAAGGGGGTATGCCCGAGATTGACATGGACGCGATGAGATTCGTCTTTGAGGTAAGCGGCATCAGTTTATCCAATCCCCCCGCCTCTTTCAAGTCCCTCGTACCCGTCGAATAATCCATCGCTCCCGCGTTCAAGAAAAGCAGGGACTTCATGACAGAGTGATTGAACAAATGGAAAAGCCCGCCGAACACCCCCAAAGGCGTGCCCAGGCTGATACCTAATATTATATATCCTATCTGGCTGATAGACGAATAAGCCAGCAGCCTCTTGAAATCCGACTGCCTCAAAGCGAGCATGCCGGCGATTATGATAGAGATGACGCCGAAAAACATCAGGGCCTTTAAATATCCCTGGCCGGCGCCTATCACGTTAAATAAAATCCTGGTCAGGCTGTAAATCCCCAGGGTCTTTATCAAAACCCCGGAAAGCATCGCCGATATGGAGGCCGGGGCCGAGGAATGCGCGTCAGGGAGCCACGCGTGAAACGGGATCAGGGCCGCCTTTAAACTGAAACCTGCCAGAAACAGGACACCGGCAAACGGCACTACCCAGACGCTGTGCCTGTAACTCAGCACCCTGGCCATGTCCGCCATGTTCAAGGTTGACGTGAAACTGTAAAGGAGCGCTATGCCCATGAATATGAAACTCGACGCGACCGAACCCATGACGGCGTATTTAAAAGACGCCTCCAGCTCTTCCTCTCCCGTGCCGAAGGCCACCAGGGCGTAACTCGCCACTGAGGCCACCTCCAGGAACACGAAAAGATTGAACATGTCGCCTGTCATGGCCACGCCGTTCATGCCGCACACCATCAGAGAAAATAGGATGAAAAATTTCGGCTTGTCCGTGTATTTTTCCATGTAACCGACAGAATACACGGCGACGAAAAACGCCACGAGATTAACTACCACCAGCATCAGGCCGCTGAACCCGTCCAGCACCATGCATATGCCGAAAGGCGGGGCCCACCCGCCCAGCTTGTAAACCAATATCTTGTCCGGCGCGGACTCAAGCAGGATTCTCGCGTATACGGAAAGGCCAAGCATGAGTCCCGAGCTCACGACCGTCATCACTTCGGCGAACCGCCTCATGTATCTGCCGAACAGGGAATTAAGGAACGCGGCGGCAAGGGGCACTATCACGAATAAAGGTATCATATTCAGGGCTTTCATTTCTTATCCTTTAAGCCTCCGTATCTTGGTGATATCCAGGGTGCCGTATTTTTCGTACAGCCTGATGCTGATGGCGATCAAAAGCGCCATTACCGCGAGACCTATGACGATAGAAGTCATGACCAGCGCCTGCGGGATTGGGTCAACCATATTGACTATGCCCTGATCATGGGCGTCTATGGGCGCCCTTCCGCGGAACTTGTATCCCAACAATACAAAAAACAAGTTGACCGAATAACTCATTATCGCGATGCCCATGATTATCTTGACGATATTGCGCTTGCGCAAGACACCGTAAAGGCCGATAGAAAACAATATAAAGCATAAAAAATAAAGGGTCATGTTATTTCCTCGACCTTTCCAAAATCACCAGGGCTAGAAAAATGGCGAACAGGCCGACGCCCACCTTCAGCCCTATGGATATATTGCTCAGGGGTATGGTGCCGGCGCTGAACAGGTTGAACGCCTCGCCCTTTGTCATCACGTTCATGAAAAACGTGCCCCCGAAAAACCCCAGGAGCGCCACCGCCAGAAACATGACCGCGCCCACGGTCTCCAGTTTAGAGGCGACATTCTCCGAGATCCTCGATAACCTTGTTTCCTTGCCAAAGGCGATCAATAGATTAACAAACGCGAGCGCTATGATCACCCCTCCCGCGAAACCGCCTCCCGGGGCAAGATGCCCGTGCAGGATGATGTGCAGCCCGAAGATCAGGATGATGCCGGCTGTCAGGCGGCTCGCCGTCTTCACCACCAAAGACATATCTTCCCTTGAATAGTTACCCGTCATGCCGCGTCTCCATGATTCTTCTTGCCTGGTTTTCGCAAAACCGCCATTATGCCTATTATGGCGGTGAATAAGACCGCGACCTCTCCCAGCGTGTCATACGCCCGGAAGTCCAGCACTGTCGCGCTCACCAGATTAACGGCTCCCGTTTTATTGACCCCTTCCTCTATGTATTTCCTGACGACCTCCATCAGGGGATTGCCGAAAGACGGCAATTCTCTCAGGGCCAGCCAGCTGAACGAAAGAAATACGCAAAGGAAGATAACCGTCGTGAAAGTATTGAAGACCCAGCGGCCCTCTACCACCAGGGGCAGGTCCTTTCTTATGGTCGCCCTGATCAATATTATCAGGCATAATAATTCCACCACGAGCTGGGTTATGGCCAGATCTGGCGCCTTCAGCATCAAAAAAGCGAGACAAAGGGCGAACCCCACGGCGCCGAGAGAGATGACGCTCGAAAACAGGTCTTTCACCTCCATCGCCGTTATCGCGGCGAATATCATGAATAATAAAAGTATGTGCAGTTCCATGTCATTTCACCAAAAATAAAAACAGCCCCATCATGCCCAATAACGCCCACACCAGATAAGTCGGCAAGACCCCGTTATGCAGATATTGGAAAAATCTCCCGAAACCAAGCGTGATATTTTTTCCCTGTTCATAGATATCGAAAAATCCGGTTTCCGCCTTTTTATAGATACCCCGCAGCATGCCGTGTTCTTTCACGGTGTTATAAAATTCCGTCCCGGAAAGCCTCATCTCATCCGATATCTCCTCTCCCCCTATGTAAGGAGGACTTTCCCTGACGCCTTTGAAATTCCCCATAAAACATATCAATACCCCCGCCCCCAGGCCCGTCAACAAAAACAAGGCGGCTTTTATGGACGGCCAAGCGCCTATGAATGCCAAACCGCCCGGCAACACCGGGATTATCAGATACCTTAACGGGACGATATAAGCGAACACGCCGAACACAATGCATAAAACCGCCAGAATCACGACTGGAAGCCACATCTGCCACGGCACCTCACGAGCCAAACCGTGTTTTCTCGGGCCTAAAAAGACGCCGTTTATCAATTTTACGGACGCCGCCACCGCCAATCCGCTCCCAAACATCGCCGCTACCAGACAAAATATCCATAACACGCCGCCCTCGCTCCCTTTTTCCACCAGGGCCTGATAGATCATCCACTTTGAGAAGAATCCGTTGAAAGGAGGTATGCCGGACATGGCGAAAAACGCCGTGAGCGCCGTCATAAACGACAACGGCATCATCTTCGCGAACCCGCCCAGACGGTCCAGGTCGGAATCATTGGCCCTGTACTCGACGTTTCCACAGGACAAGAACAGGCACGATTTATAGATAGCGTGGTTGACCATGTGGAACAGCCCGCCCGCCAGGCCGATCACGCTGCCCGTACCTATCCCGAGCACTATATACCCTACCTGGCTTATCGCGCAAAAACTCAGAAGTTTCTTGAAATCATTCTGGACCAGGGCCGCCATGGCCCCGGCCATTATAGTTATCACCCCTATTATCATCAACAGCGCGCGGGAAAAATTATCAAGTACGAACACGTTCATGACCAATCTCGCCAATAAATATATCCCCAGCAGTTTATCAAGGGAAGCGGGGAGAAACGCTGTCACCGTAATCGGCGCCTCTTTGGCCGTATCGGGTATCCATGAATGAAAAGGCATGGCCCCGGCTTTGGCGAACGCTCCAATCGCGATGAATAGGAACGCCCAGAAAGAAAGCGGGTTATCTATCTCCACCCTTATGCCGCTTAAGCTCAAAGAACCCGTGATGCGCCATAATAGGGCGAAACCCAGTATCATGAAACCGTCTGAACCGGCCACTATTATCAGGGTCTTCTTGCTTATAGCCGCTGAGCGCGCGCCCGAGACATTGATGAGAGTATAAAGCAAAAGGCCTAAAAACCCCCAGGCGGCGATCAGTAAAATAACATTATTCGAGACCGAGGCCAATAAAGAAATCCCTATGGTCCATATCACGCAGGCGTAATAAGACGATACGTCTTTATACGACGACATGGACCGCGTTGAATACAGGGTGACGAGCGCCCCGAAAAAGCCTATGCCCAGCGCTATGAATCTGGAGAGGGAATCCACGTATAAGAAATCAGCTTCTATGGGCGCCTTCAAGAAGATCCTGATTGACGCCGCCAATAGGTACAGAGAGGTAACCAAGCTAAAGCCCTCTGTCATCTTCCTGAAGGTCTTTGGAAGGACGAGGATAAACAGCCCCGCGATTATCGAAACCAGTATTGGCTGTAACAATACGCCCATTCTATGTCTTTCTCATCCTCTCTGTCTTTTCCTGCGAAAGCCTGACCAGGTCCTGTCCGGTCATGACCTTTTTACCCGTCCCGCGATCGACCACGGTGACGCGCTCGGTGCAGCAATAACATGGATCGACGGCCGCCAGGATTATGGTGGCGTCCGATATGGTCTGGCCCACCACGGCCTTTTTATTGGACGCGATGTTCATGAAGCTCGGCGCCCGTATCTTGTGCCTTGAGGGCGTGTTTGTCCCGTCTGACATTATGTAATGCGCCACTTCGCCTCTCGGCGCCTCGTGCCTGCCTATGCCCTCGCCCACAGGCATGTCTTTTATGGCCGCGTCTATCGGGCCGTCCGGCATCTTATCGAGACATTGCGTTATTATGCTCACCGATTCATAAAGTTCCAATACCCTGACAACGGTCTTACTGAACACGTCGCCTTTTTCCTGCGTCACCACGTTCCACTTCACCTTATCATAGGCCGCGTAGGGATCGTCTTTTCTCACGTCGATCGCGACGCCTGAGGCCCTCGCCGTGGGACCCACGACGCAATATGTCTTCACGTCGTCTTTCGTGAGCACCCCGACGCCCTCGGTCCTGGCGCGTATCACGGGGTCGTCCATTATGGCCCCCTTGAACATGTCAAACTTGGAAAGCAGGCCCTGGAGCGTCTTTTTTATCCACGGGAAATCTTCTTTGGACATGTCCCTTCTGACCCCGCCCGGCTTCATCATGGCGTAATTCTGCCTGTTACCCGCCACGCATTCGAATATATCCAGCACGGATTCCCTGTATTTCCACGCCCACATCCAAACCGTATTATACCCCAGAAAATGCCCCGCCAGCCCGAGCCAAAGGAGATGACTGTGTATCCTCTCGAGCTCTCCTATCACGGTCCTTATGTAAAGCGCCCTTTCAGGCGGGTCCTTGGCCAGGAGGTCGTCAATGGCGTTCACGTAAGCGAATGGATGCGAGGTCGAGCATATCCCGCAGATCCTTTCCACTAAAAACGTCGCCTGGTCATAACTCTTTGATTCGGATATCTTCTCGATCAGGCGGTGGTTATAACCGATATCTATGTCTATGTCGACCACTGTCTCGCCTTCGACGTGCAACTTGAAAAATTCAGGCTCTTCCTGCAGCGGATGGTACGGTCCTATGGGTATGATCTTGCGCGCCATTTATCGATCTCTCCTTAAAGGATAATTGCCTTTCGGCCAGTCCTCTTTTAAAAGCAGGTGCCTCAGGTTCGGATGGCCCTTAAAATTAACTCCGAGCATCTCGTGTATCTCCATCTCTATCCACTCCGCGCCTTTCATGACGCCTGTCAACGTTTCCGTCTCGGGCTCCGGCTTAGCCAAAATAACCCGGAGAGAGACAATAAGCCCTGTCTCGTCTATCGAAAAGTGATAGAGTATCTCTATCGCCTTTCTGGTGTCCACTCCTGACGCGGTAATGAATCTGGCGCCCGCGTCATTATAAAGATACTTGACCAGCGGGACCAGCGCTGGATTGGAAACGGTAAAATAAATCCTGTTCTTCGACCTGTCCTGGAAATCCAGGATGTCTTTTCCCGCGCGCACCTTTATGTTCTCTATTATCTCCTGTCTTTTCATTTTAACACCCTTGTCATTGCGAACAGCAACAGTAGAGGAGGTTTAAACCTCCTCTACTGTTGCTACTTTTTGCTTGTCAATTTTTCTATGAGTTTCGTGATGCCCGCTATCATGGCCTCCGGCTTAGGCGGGCAGCCCGGTATGTAGACATCAACCGGCAGGACAGAATCGACCGGATCCGGGCAATTCGGCCCGTTTCTGAAAATACCCTGTCCGCACGCGCACGTGCCTATGGCGATAACGACGCACGGCTTCGGGGCCTGCGCGTAAATCTTTTTTATCAACGGCAGCGCCTTCAGGTTTAAAGAACCCGTCACCAATATGGCGTCCGCGTGCCTTATGCTTCCGACCAGCGTGATGCCGAACCTCTCCGCGTCGAACCTCGGGGTCAGCATATCCAATATCTCTATGTCGCAGTTATTACAGCTTCCCGTCGACATGTGATAAACCCAGATCGACTTGGTCAATGCCTTTAGCCTGAATCCCATCATAACCCCGCTATCGCCAATAAAACCGCCAAGGTCGCGAGCATGGTCATCTTCCCCCAGAAAAACCTCATTGCCTGGTCTATCTTCACCCTTGGGTTAGTGTTTTTTATGAGAATCGCCGCGACCACCAGTATCAGATATTTCCACAGGCCGAAACCGCCCAAAAACAAAGTAACCAACAATACGGGCAGGGCCACCATCATCATGGCCCTCGTGAGCTTGAATATAGCCAATAAGATCCCTGAATATTCTATAAAAACCCCTCCCATTATCTCTGTCTCCGCCTCAGCCATGTCAAAAGGCACGAGCCCGAGCTTTGCCTGGACGCAGAATACGGCTACTAAAACAGCCAGGATCCCTGAGGCGCTGAACACGAACGGTCCGTTCGCGGCCTGGTACGCGGCTATCTGGCCAAGACGAAGCAGGCCCCCTGTCTTTATTATCGGCACGCTGAGCGAAAGGATAAAGGGAAGTTCGTACGCCAGCATTAGTTTTATCTCTCTTGACGCGCCGAGCGACGCCAGGGGATTCGCGCTCGCCGAAGCCCCCAACATCACCGCCAAAGACGGCAATGTCAAAAGATACACTATGACTATCAGGTCCCCGGTGAAACCGATCGAGCTGAAATCCATGTTCGCGAGCCAGATAAAAGTGGATGACAACATTACGGCGCTGAGGCCCAAAAGCGGCGAAAGGAAAAATAACGGCCTTGAAGCGCCCTGAGGCACTGTTATCTCCTTCATGCTCAATTTTACCAAATCCAAGAAAGACTGGTACCACGGCGGCCCAACCCTCCATTGCACCCTGGCGCTCACCTTGCGGTCCACCCACGTAACCAAAAGACCGAAGATGGCCGTGAATAAAAAGCCCGGGAATATTAAAAAATTGAATAAATATCTTATCATGGGTGATACTTTTTCCACGGCATGGCGTGGACCGCTATGTGCTTTCCTATCAGATATATATCGTCTTTCTCGGATTCTTCCACATCCATGAACTTCACCGCGTCTTCCACGGAACACGTCTTCACGCAGACAGGATCCTCGCTTCCGCTCCTGTCGATGCAGGCGTCGCACTGAGCCACGATATAAGGCACCGTATCAATGGCTATTGTCCCGAAAGGACACGCCATGGAGCAGGATTTACAGGACACACAGCGCATGGTATAGCGCTTCACTACCCCGTCCGCCTGTTTTTCCAGAGCCTCCTTTGGACACGAATTGACGCAGGGCGCCTCTTCGCATTTCCTGCATATGTATAAAAATTCTCCCATCTCCCTCAGGCGCGTAATGCCTGAATTCCCGGGATGATAATAATAACTGCACTCCGCTTTTATGGGCTCACACTTGTTCAATTTTTCCAAATCGATAAAAAGGCGTTTCATGTCAATCCCATATCTCGTGAATGTGGCTTATCCTGTCGTACCTGAATACCGGGCCGTCCTTGCACGCGTAAAAATTCCCCAGGCGGCAATGGCCACATTTTCCCATACCGCAGCTCATGTTCTTTTCCATCGACAGATAAACCTGGTCCTGCCTGTATCCCACGTCCATAAGCTTGAACGTGGCGAACTTCATCATTATGGGCGGCCCGCACACTATCGCCACGCTGTTTTTTAAATCCAGATCCAGCTTGTCCAGCGTGGTCGTGACCAGGCCGACATTGCCTTTCCAGCTATCATCTTTTCTATCCACTGTTATCCTGAATTTGATCTTCTTTTTGTCCAGGCACTGCCACTTATCCAGCATGCAGTCCTTGTATATGATATCTGACGGCGTCCTGGAACCGCAGCAGAACAGGACGCTCTTGTACCTGTCTATGTCGTGCGCCAACGCCAGAAAAAGCGCCCTCAGAGGCGCGAGCCCGACCCCGCCGCCCACAAGCAGGACGTCCTTGCCCTCGAATTCGGATAACGGATACTCGTTGCCAAAAGGCCCCCTGAGCCCGACCGCGTCTCCTTTTTTCAGGCCGTGTATCATGCCGGTGATCCTGCCCGCTTTCATTATCGTGACTTCCAGCCTGCTCTTTTCATAAGGGGAGGATGAAGGGGTAAAAGGCGCCTCTCCCACGCCGGGCACTGTCATTTCTATGAACTGCCCCGCCTTGAAACCCATCGGCCTCTCAGGCCTCAGACAGAATGTCTTTATGGTGGGGCTTTCGTCTATTATATCAATTACTTCTGTCTTTACGGGTAAATACGGATTATCTATCATCACTTAATCAATCCCTCAGCAGCAGTAGGGGAGGTTTAAACCTCCCCTACTGCTGCTGCTATTACTCAAGCGCTAATTTACTGAGGACTTCCCTTATGTCTATCTTCCCGGGACACGCCTCCACACACCTGCCGCAGCCGGTGCACCCGAACCTGGCGATATTATCGGGGAAAAAATTGAATTTCTTGTCAAATCTATTTCTCAGGCGCTGCGCGAGGAGCTTGCGGGGATTCGCGCCTCCGGCGACCCTCGCGAAAGACATCAAGAGACAGGAATCCCATTGCCTCAACCGCTCAAAACCCTCTTCGCCGTTCTGGTCCTTCAGCACGAAACAATGGCAGGCCGGACATATGAAATTGCACGCGCCGCATTCAACACACGTCTTCGCCGTCTCTTCCCACAATTTCGACTCGAATTTTTTCCTGAATAAACCCTGCACGGCATCGCTCGGCGGGATATTGCTCTTCTCCACGTGCCTCGAAAGCCTGTCTTTCAGCTGTCTCCTGTTGGATTCTCTTTTTTCGGAATAGGGCGCGGCGCTCTGGAATAATTTAAAATATTCCCTTATTATCTTTTCTCCCTTATTGGAACCGGCCTCCGCCACATAACCGCTTTCTATCTCGGAGATATTTATGTCAAAATTATCCGTTGGGTAAGGCATTATGCCTATGGCGAGACAAAAACACGTCTGGCCATGGGTAGTGCAATCGGATGATATGATCAGGCCTTCTTCTCTCCTGGAGACGTAAAAGGGATCCTTGAACGGTTCCTGCGAATATACATAGTCCATGACCTTGAAGGAAGCGAGATCGCATGCCTTGGCGCCTATTATGGCGATGGGCCTTTCAGTCCTGTCGCTGTTCTTTTCCGAAAAATAACCCGCCACCTTTGACCGCGCCGGAAAATAAAAACTCTTCAGGGGTTCGACGGCCCTGATCTCCCCCAGCACGGCGCCTTCAAGCCCTTCCTCCCCCATTTTCTTATAAAACCGCTCTTCACCTGACTTGACCGGGACATAAACCCTGTACGTCTTGGCCAAAGACATGGCCAATCTGTCCAGGTTCGGCCTATTAATAAAGTATAAATCCATTGGGTTGATCCTTAGAAGACTTCGTGAAATTTATCACAATCTTTTGAAAAAAAAATAAATTACCTATATTTTATAATACAAAGACGCTCTCCTGTCAATATAAATTTTACCGGCGTTAGAAATGCAGCTCCATGGCGCGAGGCGGACAAGCCTTGATGCACAATTCACAAGCAATGCACTTGTCTTCATAAAACAGGACCTTGCGGGTCACGGGATCCGTTACCAGCGCGGCTGTGGGGCATATCGGCACGCACGCGCCGCAGTGGGTACATTTCGCCTCGTTTCTCTTGATGTCCTTTGAAAGCGGCTGGACCGTCACGCCGAGAGACCTAGCGTGTTTTACTGCCTTTTCAAGGTTCGCCTCGTCGCCGGTGAACTCAAGCACCAGGAGCCCTTCCTCTCTGGGCGTCACGTAGGCCTTTAATATATTGAATTCCAGGTCAAAATCCTTTACCATCCTGTACACTATGGGCTGATCCACAAGCCTGTGGGGAAATTTTAAAACAATTCGCCTTGAAACCATATTGGACCTCCTTCCGGCTACGCCAACTCTATATTGCCAGCGCTCCCGAAATCACTGCCGATTATCGCCAACGCGCCCTCGACACCTTTAATAGAAACGGCGAATTCTAAAGCCGCCTTTATGTCTTTTTTATCTTTTATCCTGTTGCAGACGGCGGTCGCCATCGCGTCCGCCAGAGATGTCGACTTGGATATTATAACACAGGCATCGGCTTTTCCAAAGCTCAAAGAATGACCCACTGTACCGCTGGACGCGCATACCCCCAAAGGTGTCTCCGCGGCTTTTATCTTTATAAAAAGTTTATTGCTCAATGGGGAATCGCCCGCGAATATCGCTACGATCCTCTCCTTCAGAGATTTTATGAATATGTCCCCGCCGTTTTCTATGATAACCTGTCTGGAACGCGCCAATAGCTCCCCGCCGACAAATTCAGCGATCGCCCCGGCCACCGCGGCCATTGGTCCGACCCCGGCCAAACCCGACGCCCTGATCATCTCTCTTATGATTTCCGGGGCGGATAGGTCCTGGCCGACAGGCCCCAGGCTCGCCTGGAATTCAGGTCTTTTTTTTATATACCCCTCTATCTCTCTCCTGTATTTCTTGACGGCGTCCTCCGCGGCGCGGCTCAGATCCTTTTCAGCGAAAATGAAAAGGTCAGTCTCTTTAACGACAACCTCCTGTCCAGTGAGGTCGCCGGAACCGGACCATTTTCTGTAAAACCGCTCCTGGAAATCCTTGCGCTTGGCCATGCCGCTTAATCCACCTCTATTGACTCGACGCTGATGCCTGCGCCCCCAATGACTTCCACCGCGGCTGACTTGCACTCGGGACACCCCTTAACGAACTTACCGGCCAGAAATTCATTGCCGCAATTCTTGCATCTGAACCCCGGCTTGACCTTTTTAAATTTCAATATCGCCTTTTCCAAAGACGTCCCAACGGCCCGCTCTTTAAAATGAAACTCAAAATGATCAGCGCTTATCTGCTCCAATTCCCCCAGGAGTATATTAATCCTAAGGACCCTCGAATAAGGGCCAATCTCCTTGAGCTTTGAATTTACTATGAAAATTATGTTGTCCACAACCCCTGTCTCGTGCATATGCTCTCCTCTAACAAATCCTCGGCAGCTGCTCCCCTGTCAGCATGTCCAGGATCCTGGCGCCGCCAATCCTTGTTTTCATGTAAACCCCGCCGCCCTTGTCTCCGGTAACCTCTCCTATTATCCCGCAGGACCTGCCGAGAGGATGTTTTTTCATCTTGTTCAGCACCCCCATCGCCGACTCAGGGGAGACAATCGCCACAACCTTTCCCTCATTGGCCATGTAAAGAGGGTCAAACCCCAATATCTCGCACAGGGCCCTTACCGAGCTTCTCACCGGGATAGACGCCTCTTCTATGAAAATATCGCGTCCCAGCGCCGCGCTTATCTCATTCAAGGTGGTTGCCAGGCCTCCCCGCGTGGGGTCTCTCATGAATTTTATACCCCGGCACATCACGCTCGACACAAGCCCGTTCAGGGGAGCGCAGTCACTGAAGATCCTCGCCCTGAATTTAAGGTCCTCCCTGGCCAATAATATCGACGCCGCGTGATCCCCCGCAGTCCCGCTCAAGATTATCTTGTCGCCGGGCCGAATCCTGTCCATGGATAAATCAGCGTTTTTATATACCTCTCCCACGCCTGAGGTATTTATAAAAATCTTGTCCGCGCCGCCCTTTTCGACAACCTTGAAATCGCCCGTGACCACATCCACCCCCGCCTGCTCGCAGGCGGACTTTATTGACACGGTTATCTTCCTGAGTTCGTCATATCCGAACCCCTCCTCCACGATCATGGCGCACGACAAATACCTCGGCCTGGCGCCGCTGACGCACAGGTCATTGACAGTGCCGCTGACCGCCAATCTGCCTATATCCCCCCCCGGGAAAAATATCGGCCTGACCACGAATGAATCCGTCGTGTACGCCAATTTTTTCCCTGCCATGTCTATAAAAGCGGAATCGCCCAGTTTATCAAGGGAGGGATTTCCAAAATTCTTTAAAAACAACTCCCTGATCAATTCATGCGTCAATCTTCCGCCGCTGCCGTGAGATAAGGTTATTTTTTTCATTTTCTGTACCTGTAATACGCGGCGCACGCGCCTTCGCCTGAAACCATGCACGCGCCTCTTGGATTTTCCGGAGTACAGCTTTTCCCGAATAGCCTGCAGTCGCGCGGCGTCTTGATGCCCTTCAAAACCTCGCCGCATACGCATCCCTTGTCGGGCCTTGTAATCACGCGGGGAAGACGAAATACCTTCCCGGCGTCAAGATCGGAATAGGCCTTATTTACGCTCAATCCGCTTTTAGGTATGATCCCCATGCCGCGCCACTCTGAATCGCCCTCCGAAAAGACCCTGGACATTAACGCCAGGGCCTTCCTGTTTCCGGACCGCCTCACGACCCTTGCGTACTGATTTTCGACCTCCGAGCGGCCTGACTTCAGCTGCTTTACCAGCATAAGGATAGACTGCAATATGTCCAATGGCTCAAATCCGCTTATCACGCAGGGTATCTTGTATTTTTTGGAGATCCCGGCATAAGGCCCCGTGCCTATGACGGCGCTCACGTGCGCGGGGCATAAAAACCCCTGTATATTTATCCTTTTGTCCCTGGCCAGTAAATCCATGGCCGGCGGCATGACCTTGTGGCCGGAATAAACGAAAAAATTCCGTATCTTTCTCTTTCGCGCCAATTCCATGCTCGCCGCGACCGTCGGGACCGTTGTCTCAAATCCTATGCCGAGAAACACTATTTTTTTATCCGGGTTTTTCGCCGCGAAATCCATCGCGTCCAGTACGGAATAAACGACCCTAACCTTACCCTTCCCTCTTTCCTGGGCGAGGGTCGAATCGGAACCCGGCACCTTGAGCATGTCCCCGAAACTGGCCACTGTAACGTCTTTGATGCCCGCGAGGCCTATCGCCCTGTCTATGTAATCTTTGGGCGTGACGCATACCGGGCATCCCGGACCCGAGATAAGATTTATATCCCGCGGCAGCATCCTCCGTATGCCGAATCTCTCCACCGCCATGGTATGTGTCCCGCACACCTCCATGAAATTCACGCCGCCCAGACCCCTGGCGTGAGAGGATATAGCCCCGGCTATGTCCCGCGCGATCTTAAAATTTCTGAATTCATCTACGTATTTCACTTGATCTCTCTCAATAACCGCAATGTCTCTTTCGCCTTTCCAGGATCTATCCTCTCTATCGCGAAACCGGCGTGTACTATGACGTAATCCCCTGTCTTGGGCCTTGTCAGGAAACCTATGTTAATCCTGCGCCGCACAGACTCCACGGACACGATAGCGCTGTCGCCCTCTATCTTTAAAATCTTCATCGGGATACCGAGACACATCTTACCTTTCCTTCGCTAAGTTGACAAAAGGAGTATTGCTTGTTGTGTCAACTTAGACCGGCTATTATTGCCTGACCCAGAGGTATGCCGCCGTCATGCGTCGGGATATTTTTATGTAAATACGCCTTAAAACCGCTTTTCCCTAAAATGGACCCAACGCGGCCGCTCAGGTATCTGTTCTGGAACACGCCTCCGCTCAGGCATACCCTTGATATTCTATATCTTTTCCTCAATAAAACGCAAACATCTTTTATCATCCCGCATACCGCGTCGTGGAATTTTAAAGAAATGACGCCGGGCGGGATTTTCTTATCTAAATCCCTGATTATACCCTTAATCACTGGCCCGGGCTCTATGATAAAAATATCCTTATCTTTAATTATATCAAACTTATACCTTGTGACCTTGTGACCTTGTGACCTTGTGACCAATATCTCTTTCTCTAATTTAACTGCCGCCTCCCCCTCGTATTTCGCGAAGCCGCATATCCCGATCAACGCCGAGACAGCGTAGAAAAGACGGCCCGCGCTCGAAGTCAACGGGCTGTTTATGTTTTTCGCTATCATCTGAATCGCGATATTCGTATTTTCCCTGTTTATTTTCAACCTGCTCATGTCTTTATCGTGAACGCCATGCAGATAACTCAGCGCCATGCGCCAGGGCTCCCTGACGCACGCCTCTCCCCCGGGCATGGGCATGTATCTCAAATGTCCGGCGCGCGCGAACCCCCTGAAGCCGCCGATAAAAAATTCCCCGCCCCAGATATTTCCGTCAGGGCCGAATCCTGTCCCGTCAAACGCGACACCTATTATTTCGCCCTTGACATTATTATCAGCCATGCAGCTCGCCACGTGCGCCTCGTGATGCTGTATTTTTTTTATCCTTAACCCTTCGTCCCGCGCCAGCTCATCCGCGTATTTAGCGGAAATATATTCCGGATGCAGATCGCATGCTATTATTTTCGGCTTTACGCGGAATTTCTTACGCGCCGCTCTAATATGCCGCTCGAAAGACCTGAAATTACCCAGCTCGGACAAATCTCCCCCCGCTTCCGAGAGATACGCGACATTCCCATCGGCAAGGCAAAAGGCGCTCTTTGACTGGGCGCCAAGCGCGAGGACGCTGTTCTTTAAACGATAAGGTAAAATAATTTTGATATAATCCATAAAAATAACTTTGTCTCCGGCCGACAGGCCTGAGAAAAGCATTGTTTGTTCGAGCGGGCACGGTGTCCCGGCGCTGAAAGTGCCGGGACGAGCGAGAAGAAACACTGAGCGAGGCCGCCTCGCTGGGGCGGCCGAGCGTCTTTTCGAAGGCCTGCCGGCCGGAGACATAAATTATCTTATTAAAATTTTTCTCTAGCTAATTTTGCTACCTTGCCCAATTTACTGATAATGTCTTCCGCGAGCGCTTCAGAAAGGGTACCCATGCCACAACTCGGGGTAAGCATTGAATTGGATATTATCAAATCTCTGGGGATTGATTTCGCGGCCAGCCTCTCCATCCCTTCGGACAATCTCTTAAAAAGCGACGCCGGCGTCTCTTTCAAAGCGGCCTCCGAGGTAGGCACTATGCCCCACGCCAGATATCCGCCCCTCTTCAAAAATCCCGCGATATCCCCGGAACACAGCAATAACCCCTCCAGGTATGAATACGCGTCAAAATTTATTATATCGACCTTCGTGTCCGTGAGTATCGACCAATCCGTGTTGCCGCAGCAATGAATCCCCGCGAAGGCCCCTCCCGCGTGTATCTTATCTATGACCGCGTCCAGCATTAATACTATCTCCCGCTTTTCCACATTAAAAAAACTTGAGCCGAAACTCACCAGATACGGCTCATCTATGAAAATTATGACATCTCTCTCCGAGGTCTTTAATCTATCTATCTGCCAGCGCGCCTTTATGCCCAGGAGCTTGATAAACGCGTCTTTCAGCGTGTCATCATAAATAATCGATTTTCCGTTTTCATCAACCACGCCCAGCCCGAAACTCACCGGTCCCGTGACCTGGCCTTTTACGTATTTTTTATCACAGGTCTCCATGCCGTCCAGAAACGCGTAAAGGCCGGCCGCGAAATCATCCGTCATCCCCAGGCCGCCGTAATCCCCGGAAAGATACGCCTCGTATATGGCGCTCAACCCCTCGCTCAGGTCGCCGGAACTATCCACATGCATCTTTTTGTTTTTTTCGTCAATGACGACCGAAGGCAATCCCTGGGCATACTGCGAATACATGCCTTCCTTGAAAGACATCTTCGGCAGCTGCGGCCAGAATGGGATGTCAAAGTTATCGCGCACGATCCTGACGGCCTTTTCGGCGTCCAGGTGCGGCAAACTGCCTATCCCTATCGTCAGAAATTTACCGTCTATCCTCATCGCGGCGCCCGGCAGGAATTACGCTCTATCAATTCTGTGTCCAATATTATCTTCTTGTTGGCCTTTATCTTCTTGAATATTACCTGATTCAGGGTCTCCACGCTGATAACCGCCATCTCGTGCAAAGGCTGCCTTATGGTGGTAAGAGGCACGGGAGAATAACTCAGGGCAAACTGGTTATCGTCAAAACCTATCACGGAAATGTCCCTGGGGACGCTTACGCCGTTTTCAAGACAGGTCTCTATCGCGCCGACCGCCATCTCGTCGCTGGCCGCGAATATGGCCGTGGGCGGGTTTTTTAACCTCAGGAGTTCCTTCACCGCCTTCTTGGCGGACCCCCTGCCGAAATCGCCGTATTTTATGTAGTCATCCCTCTTTGTCACGTTGCGTTTCTCAAGGGTCTTCAGATAACCGTTTAAACGGTCTATCGCCACCTGGGATTTCAGCTCTCCCGTGACAGTGGCTATCCTGGAATGGCCGAGTTTTATCAGATACTCTGTCGCCTTCACCGCCGCCTTGAAATTATCTATGGATACGCAGGACACGGGCAGGTCTCTCGTAAAATAATTCATGATAACGCACGGGAGCCCGGCCTCCAGGACATTGTCTACCTGGTCCTCATTGCCTATGATATCGGAAAAGATGACGCCTTCCACGGAAGACATGTTTAAAAAACTTTCGCCGTTACTGATGTGCACCAGGAGGTCCATCTTAAGGCGCTCCACGGCCAGGCCGACGCCCTGGATTATCTGAAGCGCGTAAAACGAGTGGAATATATCCTCGTACCGGGGAATGACCAGTCCTATGGTATTATTGTGTTTTGTCGCCAGCCGCTGCGCGCTTATGTTAGGCCTGAATTTAAGCTCTCCTATGGCCTTCTCTACCTTCTCCTTATTATATCTTTTCACGGAACCCTGCTTATTTACCACCCTGGAAACCGTGGCTATTGACACGCCGGCCAATCTCGCCACGTCTTTTATGTTGACCTTGCTCATTTTAACGTCTCCCCGGCCTTGCCCAGTATGCTCGCCGTTACGAATATCAATAGGTTTTTTCTTTCCACGCTGTCTGAATTCTTCCTGAAAAGCCCTCCCAAAAGCGGCATGTCCCCCAGCACGGGGACCTTTGTCTTCGTATTAGTCCTTGATTCTTTTATTAGCCCCCCCAGCACCACGGTGTCTCCGTTGCGCACCGCCACGTTCGTGGCGAGGTCCCTTGTCGTGAATTTCGGCAGTTTGACCTCCCCGCTGTACTCAAAAGCGTTTTCCTCGTATTCGCTCACTTCGGGATTCAGGGTCAGGGCTATGATCTCCTTGTCTTTGCCCACGCTCGGCGTCACGTTCAGGAGTATCCCTACGTCCCTCGTCTCAAAACCCTGGGGGACATTGACAAACCTGGTCTCTTTTATGCTGACCCCGCTGACTACCACCGTATCCAGGAAGTCGCCGTCGTTATTCAAGTCCTCTTTTGTGAGGGTCGGTTCATACCTCGTGGGATACACGTATTCGTCCGCTATCTTTATGGTCGCTGTCTGGTTATTCAGGGTAGTTACCCGCGGCGCGGAAAGGGTCTTCGACTTTGTCTTTTTCTCAAGGGCATGCAAGACCGCTGAAAACTGCGGCCTCGTAAGCAGTCCCTGATAACTCAGATTAAGGCCTTCCGTGGGCGCGCCCGTAAACGCTGAAAACATGGAACCGCTGTTCGCGCCTACCTGATTCACGGCCGAACCGGAATCTTTATATATCACCCATGGGGTATCAAGGGACAGGTTAACGCCCAGCTCGCTTAAATCCGTCACGTTTATCTCGACGAATTTCGCCTCGATCAGGATCTGCACCGCGTCTATGTCCAGATTATAAAGGATATCCTCGACTACCTTTAAATTCGACGGGGTATTCGTGACTATCAAGGCGCCCGTGCGCTCGTCCAGATTTATCTTTGAATCGCTCGGCCATGCCACCGCGTTTTCGAGCACGTCTTTTATGGTGCTTGTCTTCGATATCCCGGCCGCGCCCCCGAATCCGCCTTTTATGCCGCTGGTATTGCCGCTGAATTCGGTATACATGGCAAGCCCCTGATCAAGAAAATACATCCTTGTCTCAGGCGTTTCCTTGTCCATGTTGTCAAAACTATCCACCCATATCGCGTTCTTGTCCACCCTGTAGGCGAGCCCCTGGTTCCTGAAGATATACTTCAACAGGCTTTCCAGCGGCATGTCCTTCACCTTTATGCTGACTTTTTTCTCCGACAGCTTAATCCCGTTCCCGGGTATTATGTTCACGCCCGTGGCGTCTGATAAAAAATCTATCACGTAATCGAGGCCCACGTCCCTGAAATCAACCGTGACAGGCATGCGGATCTTATTCCTGATCTCCGGGACCGACACTATGGCGTGCCCTTCGCCGCCGTCGCGGCCTTTATCCATCGGCCTGGATTCATAGGCATAAAGCCCCTCGCAGGATATTAAAAATAAACACAGGTATATGACCAGATTTTTCTTCATGTTGCGCGCCCGCCTTACTGTTCGATGGCCGCCGGCCTGCCGCCCAAGACGCTCGCCATCCTGTCTTCGTCTCTATTCATGACGCTGGCCGTGACAAATATCAAGAGATTCCTGCGTTCCGTGGAATCCGTGCTCTTCCTGAATAATCCCCCGACAAAAGGCATGTCCCCCAACAAAGGCACCTTTGTCTTCACTGTCGTGTTCGTCTCTTTTATGAGGCCGCCCATCACCACTGTCTCGCCGTCCTTTATTATCACGCTGGTGCTGAGATTGCGCGTGGTGAACTGCGGTATGGTCACGCTCCCCGAGTACGACTGCGTGCCTGAGGCCTCGCTTACCTCCGGCGTCAGCGCGAGCGTTATGTTCTTGCCGTCCACCCCGACGCTGGGCTTCACGTGCAGCATTATGCCGACGTTACGTGTGACAAAGTCCTGGGGTATGTTCGCCCACTCTGTCTCGCCGGCGTCGTCAAAGTCACCGTCGCCGTTTATGTCATACTGCACCAGGCTGACCTCATACCTGGTCGGATATATATATTCGTCTATCACCTCTATCGTGGCCGCCTGGTTATTCATGGTGGTGACGCTCGGGGCGGACAACGTCTTCACGTTCTGCCGTTCCTGCAGTGCGTGGAGCGCGGCCTGGAACTGCGGATGGCTGAGTATGCCCTGGTACGTCAGGTTAAATCCCTCGTCCGACCGGCTGAAATCCGAAAAACCAACACCGCTGCCTGACGCGACGCCATGCAGGGCCTGCCTGGAATTGCTCACCTTCGCGCCCCAGTCGCTGTTCAATATCCATTCAAAACCTAATTCATCCGTGTCAGTGACCTTTACCTCCAAAAACTTCGCCTCTATGAGCACCTGCACCGGCGTGATGTCCAGGTTATAAAGCAGATTTTCCACTATCTCCAGATTTGATGGGATATTGCTGACTATCAGGGCGCCTGTCCTGTCGTCAAGCGTCAATTTGGATTCCTTCGGCCATTCCACCGCGTTCTGAAGCACGTCTTTCACCGTCTTGACCTCGGCGGAAATCGATGAGGACGAGGAGGAACCTTCCAGATCCCCGCCCTTCGCCTGTGTGATGAATTCCGCGAACCTGCCCACGCCCTCGTTCAAAAAATACACCCTTGTCTCGACCTTTTCGTTGTCAAGCTCCTCTTTTGTCGCTATCCAGACAGCGTCCTCCTCTATCCTGTAGACAAGGTCCAGCGATTTCAATATATACATCAACGCCTCTTCCAGGGGCATGTTCTTTATCTTCATGGTCACCTTGCTCTCCGATATGTCTATCTGGGTCGAAGGCACTATGTTCACGCCCGTGGCGTCCGAAAGAAAGGCCAGGACATAATCAAGCCCCACGTCCTTGAAATCCACGCTGATCGGTATCTTGAGCCGCTTGCGTATCTCAGGCACCTTCACGAGCGGCGTTATCTTCTTCTTTCTCTCAAGGGCCCCTGTTTTTTCCTCGGGCAGGATGTGTTCCCTGGCCACGTCCAGGAGCATCCTCTCCTCTGTCAGCTCTCTCGCCTTTTTCAGGGCGTCCTCTTCCGTCTTTATCCGCTGCGTCTCAATATAATGCAGGGTCTCCTTGAATTTTTCGTTCTCCGGCAATTCCGATATGGCCCTGTTCGCGGTCTCTATCGCCTGGTCAAAATCCTTGCCCTTGATGTCCTTTATTATGGAGTCCATGTAATCGGTGACCTTGGCTATCTTTTCATGCGCTTCCCGCGCCTTTAACCTCTGTTCAAAGACCCTTTTAAGGGCGATCTTTTCCACCTCTTTTCTCTGGCGCTCCGCCTCCCGTATCCTCTTTTGCCTCTCCATCTCCAGCTTCGCGAGCCTCGCGCCTTCCATCCTCGCCAAGAGCAGTCTTTCCTCGTCTTTCTTTATCCGCTTCCGCATGTCGTTTATGAGAGATTCCGCCTGAGGGACCAACTCGTTCACCGGATCTATCTCTTTGATCTTTTTCAATACCACTATGGCCAGGGGATAATTCCTCTGCTTGTAATATTCCATGCCCTGTTTATATGCCAGTTGTATCTTCTGCTGCTGGAATAACCTCTGTTTCCTCCTGGCCTCTTCCCAGGCGATCCTCCTCATCTCTTCCAGATTCACTATCCTTTCCTCTTCCTGCCTGGCCATCTTCTCCGCCTCCGAGACAACATCCTGCTTCATCTTTTCCAGTTTTTTGTACTGCAGTACCAGCATCTCCGACATCCTGGCCTTGGATTTATCGATGTAGATCTCGGCGAAAGGCGTGAAATACGGCTCGCCCTGCTTTTCCTCCACCTCTATGAGCCTTTCGAACAGCGCGATCGCCTCCTTGTATTTCCCATTCTCGAATAAGGACATCGCCTCCTCAAAATATTTCCGCAGATCGACCTTTGAAAGCACGGCGGTCCTGACATAAGAGGGATCCAGGGACGCGGCGCCGGGGCCGCACCACAGGCCGATACTGAACAATACTATTAAAATGCCGCTCAAGATCTTTCTCATTCAGGGCCTTTCTCCGAAAGCTCTTCCTCTTTTTCCTTCCTGACCGTACCCAGCACGAGCTCTTCCCCGTCATCTTTCTTCAGGCGCACCTCTCTATCCCCCACGCTCGACACTATGTAATCGGCCACCTTGTCGCCCTCCTGGACCGAATAACTCTTCCCCGTACCCTCGTCTTCTATGATGACCATGACCTTGGAGCCGAGGGTGATCCTGCCCTTGTAAACCAGCACGGGTTTCCTGGGCGCCTCTTCCTCAAGAGGTATTATCTCCGGTTTTTTCGCGGCGGTATCTTCTGTCACCAATTTTCCGAAAATATTTCTCCTCAAAAGCGGCTCGCCGCCGTCAAGGGAATCCTCCGACTTCAGTACGGCCGTATCCCAGATATCCTTAAAGGCCTTCTTCCTGGCCTTGGCCTTTTCAGTGGCGCTCTGCATGTCCTTCATAAACTCATCCGCCTCTGTCTTTTTCTTCTCCTGGGAATTAAGGCCCACCGCCAGGCTGATCGCCAGACCTATCACCAGTAACCAGAATATGACCTTCTCTTTTGTGATCATTTTTTTGGCCTCGCCACCATGAACGTGCTCGCCACGAAACTCACTTCCAGGTCTTCGGATTCTTTGCTGTTTTTCACGTGCAGTTCCTTCACCGAGACAACGGGGCTCCCGTTCCTCAATATCGTCAAAAGGCCTGCCAGGGTTTCGTGATCTGTCTTGATCGAAACCTGAACAGGCAATTCAGTATAAAATAACCCCTTGCCCGAGGGCACGGCGTAATCGATGGACTTGAGCGGTTTCAGGGCGTATATCTCTATATTTCCGCTTTTCAAGAGCGTGCCCAGGATCAGCTCTATTGTCTCCAGCTGTCTAAGAAGCGCCTCTACCATGCTGTCTTTGGGGAGCCCATCCCCGAAGCCCAGGTTCTCCGGGACCTTCACGCCTTTTTCGGCCGCGGACGGCTCAAACTCCTTCATCGTGCCGTGCAGCCTCTCTATGAAATACAGGCCCGCCTCCGCGCCGGATTCCAAGATCCTTGTTTTTTTCGGGTCCACGAAATCCATAAGCTCTGAAAACTTATTCTCGAGCGCCGAGTTTTCCTTCTCCATCCTGTCAAAACTCTCCTTGGACGGCAGGGATCCCGTGCGTGTCACGTACCTCTTTATCTCCAGGGTCTTGCGGTCCAGCTCCTCATCCATCATGCTCTTCCCTTCCTTCAGAAACGGATTTATTAAAAATACGTACAGGCCCAGCATCGCGCCAAGCGCTATCAGACCCTGCTTCAAGAAAGTTTTTTCCCTGCCTGCCTTCAACATGTTACTCCCCGCTGGCGTTGATGTCCATGGTTATGCTGAACTTCACGACCTCCTCGGCCGTATCCTTGTCTTTTTCCACGGAAGACGATATGGGCTTCACGTCCCTGAAAGTGGGGGACGCCTTGAGCGCCGTGACAAAATTATTGACCGCCTGGTACGAAAACGCCTTGCCGTTCAGGTCCAGACGCCCCAACCCGCTTTTTTCCATGGAGACCACGCCTGAAAAATCAGTGAGCCAGACATCATCCGGGATTATGCCTGAAATGATGCCGAAGACGTCCAGCCACATGGCCCGGGAAAAAGCCACCTGGTAAATCGCGCCGATCTTCTCCTTCAGCGCCTCTTCGCTTTCCTGTATTTCTTTTATCTTCGGCTCATAGGTCCTGTAGACCTCCATCATCTCGTCTATCTTTTCCAGCTTGGCCTTCTTCAGAAAATAATCCTGCCTCATGAAAATAGATACGCTGGCCAATAAAAGCGCCAGGGCGGCGGCGGAAAGACCCGTGTAAACGCGTTTCTGCGCGGCCCTGGACCTTTCGCTGATCGTCTCTTTCAAAAAATTAACCTCTATCTTTAAAGGCTCCATGTCTCTCAGCGCGAGGCCCACCGCCACGCCGAACTGATTCTTGATACCCTTTGCCTGCGCGGCCTGGAACATCTCCTTGGCTATGCGTAATTTTCTAAAGGGGTCCAGGAGACGCGGTTTTACCCCGAGCCGCTCCGCGAACACGGCCTCCATGTCCTCAAACAAACTCCCCCCGCCGGTTATTATCAGGTCGTCTAATTTCTTCTTGCCGGACGGGTCCTCGCCCTGCTGCATGAAATAATATTCCAACGAGCGCTCTATCTCGGAAATAATCTCCTCCGCGCCCTGGCCGCGCGATTCCCGCATCCTGTCAGCCGCTATGGGAAAACTCCGTATCCACACATTTCCCTTGTTATATACTATAAAGTTCGTTGACTTTGAGCCCATGTCGACTATGGCCCCCAGCTTGGAATCATCGTAATCCTCATTAAAGGCCATGCAATTATACACGCTCAGGGTGGAGACATCTATTAAAGAAGTCGATAATTTCGCTGACTTCAACGCGGATATCGTATCCTCGATGATATTCTTTTTTATGGCGATAATCACCGCCTTCTGTGCCGCGCCCTTGTCCTTATCCAGCACGGCCCAATCCCAATTTACCTCGTTCAGGGGGAAAGGTATCTGGTTCTGGGCCTCGAACTTCATTGTCTGCCTCAGCTTATCTTCCTTTACGCTTAACAGCTTGACAAACCTTATGAATACGGATTGGCCGCTCGCGCAGACGTTGACGCTGGACGGTTTTATCTTGTTTTCGGAAAACAACTGGGATATAAGCTGGGATATGGCCTTGTTCCTGTCCAAGCCGGGGTCATCAGGGATCTCTTTTATGCCGAATTTGGTCAGCATGACGCCCTTGCCCGCCCTTTTCAATTCCACGAGCTTTATGTACCGGCTGCCTATGTCCAACCCTATTGAACTCGACTTGTGTTTAGCCATCTACCTTGCCCTTCCCATTATGGCCCTTAGTTTTCTGACGTCGTCCTCCGTGTACTCCCTCCAGCCGTTCAGGGCATTTCTCCCCGGCTCCGGAAACAATTTTTTATTCTCATAACGAACAAGGGTCTGTTTTGATATACCCAGAAGCCTGGCTGTTTCCGTGACAGAATAGTATTTTTTCTCTTTCATATATAAAACCTCGCTTTTTAACATCACGCCTATCCGCCCCCCCAGACAAATTAGGCCGAATCTCTTCGGCCTTACCTTGAATGCGCCCCATCTTATGACCCTGATACGGGTTGATATGGAGTGATACAACTATATACTATCAAATAGTGTTTGTCAAGGGCAGGGGGTAAAAATACTTATTCTTCTTTCCAGAACTTGAAGGGCTTTTTGGCGGGCGCTTCCGGCTTCGGTACGCCTTTTTCGTTTATAGTCCATGCCCTTTCCGCGGGCACGGGATCCATCTCGTCCAGATCGATGACGCCGTTATTGTTCACGTCTTTCGCGGCCTGAACCTTAAAATAATGGTTGCCATCGGCTAAATCCTTCCTGCCCGCGGACGAATCGCGGGACGACCACTCAGACCATTCCTCATTATCAAATTGCCATCTGAACAAACATCCGTCCACGGTGCCCTTAAAGGTAAACAAGGCGTCCCTGGATCTGGTCAGCAGGCTTGGCCCGCTTGTTATCAGGGTGTCAGGCGCTATTATTATGAGCTCTATGGTATCGCTTACTATCTCTGACTCGTTCCCGGCCGAATCCCTGAATTTCGCGTATACCTTGCGCGTGCCGGTTATAGGGGTAAGCACCCAGTTCTCTTTCTTTGTCTGATAAGGCTCCCATGCCTCGGTGTCGAAAACGCCGTCATTTGAAATGGCCATGTACTCCACGTTCGAGGTGGAGTCGGAGGCGGAGATCGCCAGGTTCACGTAAACCGAATTAGTGGTCGCGTCCTGATTATTTATAATAAGATATCCTGAAGGACCCTTCGTGTCTACAACGAAACTCCACACCACCGGAGAGGTCTCGTTGCCAACGACATCGCTCACCTGTATGGATACCACGTTATCCCCTTCGCTCAGGGGGGTGGAAGGTATGTATATCACGCTCTTCGAGTTTTCGTCATAAGTGGCGTTTACGCTTCCTTTATTTATGGTCATGTTTATGGACTCCGGATCCACGCCGCTGTGATCATCCGTAACGCTTATGGAAATAGTCGACCTGTCATTGGATATCATGGCGCTGTTGGTCGGAGAATAACCGCCTATGACAGGACTTGCCCTGTCTATCCATATCTCAAAAGAGGCGGTATCGCCCCAATTCCCGGCTGAATTCTGCGCCTTGAGATTAAACACCCTGACTCCGTCGGAAAGCAGGCTCGAGGGCGTCTGATAAGACACGGATTGCGTGTCCGCCTCATCGTCAGGCACGTCGCCCCAGGCATAGCTGTATCCGATAATCCTGACCCCGGTGACGGGATATTCCCAATACATGTAAGGGTCGGCGCAGCCCTGCCATAATTTCGCGGGTATGTCCTGGCCCGCGGGGGCTGTCTTGGCCCAGATTATGGGCACGTCCGCCGCTCCTGTAGAAAGCCTGAATCCGCTCGTGGCCGTCTTCCACCCGGAATAATCATAACCGTCGCTTACCCTCACGCGCCACCTGTAATCCACGCTTTGCTCTGTGGTGGAAAGCACGGGGGTAGTGTAGTCATTGCCGCCGGACGCCACGAGGCCTGAATCCACGCTGAGCGTGACAAAATTATCCTTTGATACCTGGACCTGGTAATAACGCTGTCTGTGGCCGTCTTTATCCGAATAGGCCCAGCTCAAGGTAGGCGTGCTGTCAACGGTTATGAGGCCGTCGTTGAAACTCGTTACGCTGACATCCGGGATCATGTTGCTTGAAGCCAGCATGCCTCCGTATATCTTATAGGCCTTTCCTATGGCGACGCTGGTCCCCAAAGGACTGCCGACGCTATTCTGGCTGTTATAACTGCTGGAGGCCCCTGCCGCGCCGCCGTTGTCCGCGACCGCGGAGTGAAGCTTATAGCTCTTGCTGGAAGATATGGCCGCGCGCGCGGCGCCCGTGAAAATAAAAAAGGCCGCCATCAAAATAATAGCGACCCTTATAATAAATCTATGACATATGTTATTCATATATTAGCTTGATTATAATAAATCAAAAAAATATAATCAAGAGAAATATTACTTTCTTTGACCGCCAGGCCTAAAGAAACAATTTAATTTAAAAACGTTATCTCTCGAAGACCGCCCAGATCTTCTTCTCTGCCAGGACCTTTCCGTTTTCCAGCACCTGCGCGGTGACAATAATCCTGTAAAGATTGGAATGCACCGTGACAAGATTCGATATCCGCTTGAATCTGTTCTTTTTATCCGCGTCGCTTGAGCCGAGCGTGTCCGCGTAAAGCAGGTCTCCTATGCCCAGCTTCAATCCGCCCTTATTACCGAATACCCTGTTATTTACAATGCTATTCGCCGTGGCGTCGTCTATGCCGGGCAGGACAGCCAGGATACGGTTGGACGCGGTGTTGACATTCACCCTCCCGTCAAAGGTATTTACGGGATCCAGCCTTATGAAATCAAAATGCGCGGCGCCTGTCTTTGAGCGATTTTTTATCTTTAACTCCAAGATGCCCGTCCCTATCTCTACGTCCCCGAAAACTATCCCATTATCCGGGCCCGGGCTTAACGCCGGGGTCCATTGACTCCAGGTCCCGTCAGCCAGGCGCGCTGAAACGCTGATCTCTTCCTCTTCCTGGCCGAATATCCTCAGTTTATAATAACCGTCTTCCGCCTCCCATTTCCAGGTTCCTATGGAATCCGGCGAACCGCTTTCGAAATGGTCTGTCAGGGGCGCGGCCCTCTGCACGATCTTCCATCCGCTTTCAGATTCAGGGACCATATGTCCTTCCGCCTCAAGCCGTATCCCGAATACCGTCAGCCTGTCCGCTATCTTCGCCACGTCTTCCGTCGTAATGGTTGACCAGTCATCCAGGCCTATCGGCACGAACCCGGCCTCTCCCACTGAGGAAAAATTCCTGTTCTTCACGTTCACTTCCGTGTCGTAATGCTCTATTATCTCCTCTCCTATCCTCTCTTTCATGCCCTCGTTATTGTTCGGCAGGCCGGGCGTCCCGCCTTTATCCGCTGCCGAGACATGCCAGTTATCAGGCGCCCCGTTATTGTTCGAATCGATCACGTGGCTCGGATCTGATTTTTCCAGGCTCTTGCTGTTCGTGACGCGGCCGGAAAAATATTCCTCCTTGTCAACAACGTGGCCCATCGGGTCTTTTAAAATAATTATATTCCCGCCCACGGCGTCGGTGTTTGATAATAGGTCCGACTGCGGCGTTATGGTCCTTAAAAAATGCAGGGCCGCTGACCTCTGCCTGCCCCAGATGGAAACAAAAGATAATCCGTTGCCGCTTATCCCGGACTGAGAATCGTCTTTATCCACGGCGAGCGCCAGGTGTTCGTGCGGCCCTATGGTTGTCCCCAAAGGGATGGTGGCCGGCCATCCTTCCTTGCCGGGACCCTCCAGACTCCAGCCGCTCAGGTTTACCTCGCGCGGCGTCAGATTTATAAGCTCCACGTATTCCCCGTCCGGCTCCTGGCTCAATTCCACTGATTTAAAATAAGTCTCCCCGGCCGGGAGATTATTCTGCACGCTGACCGTGAGTTTTCCGCCCGAGACGGTCAAGACCTTGCCTCCGCCGAACAAATCCCCGTCCTTCAGATTCTTAGAGTAAGATCCGTTGATCTCGGCGTCTCCTATGTCGCGTCCGGACGCGCCGCCAAAAAACCTGACATAATATTTCCCGGCGGGTATGTCTTTCCATGTCCACGTCCCTTCGCCCTGTTTTCCGCCGTTCGGCTTATCATTCCGATAAAAACCATTCTGCCATGCCCAATCACCTCCCGGCTCCTGTCCGCTGAAGGCCTCCCTGGCGATGACCGGTTTTACCATTATCTCGTTTATCCTTATGCCTTCACAGCCGCGTATCTCGACTGAGCTAAAACCCTGCTGGCCTAAGCGCGGATACAGTTCCAGGTAAGAAAAATAACACGTCTTATCCGAATTATTCGTGATCATGAGGTTAAGGATCCTGTCCGCGAAAGACACTGCCCCCATCCTCAATATCTCCCCGTGCGCGACCGAACCCTGAGTCATGTTGTTTATCGTAATGTCCCCGACCAATTCGTCTTTCACGCCGAATACGCCCACGTAATATTCGCCTTCCGGCACATTCAGCCAGGTCAGTATGAGGTCCTGGCCTTCCCTGATATCGCTCTCGTAACGCCCGCCGCGCCATATCCAATCCCCGATGGGCCCTTTATTTATCGCGGAAAGCCTGTTATACAGCTTTGTCACGACGCTCTGGCTGAAATCTTCGTCACAGGCGTCTATCATGTTCACCGCCTTCTGAAAAGGATCCCTGACGCCGGCATCCTCCAGCGATACCAGCAGAGAATTCGCGTCCATGAAATTTATATTATTCCTAAGGCGGCCTTCGACATCCACGTTCCTGTCGGTCGAATAAGTTGTCAGATAAGCGCACAAATCCCTGACCGTCTCCCTGGGGATAGACCTGATCTTGCTTATCTCGAAAGGGGTCTCGAACGCCCTGTCGTCCCCGGCCGGGGATTTAGGGGAAAATTCGAGCGGCTCGTCGACGCCTTCGCCGGATTCGTCTATGACCCCGTCCGCGTTATTGTCTATGCCGTCGTAATCCAATATCCTCTGGTTCTGGTTATCATCAACGCCCGCGGCGCCGGGCTGGCCGTCCGGACCGTATCTGAAATCGGCCACGTCCTCATATATGTCTTCTGAATTGTCCAGCTTGAATGAATCGAAAAATTTCTTGAGGTCCAGCTCGAAAGGCGCCCAGCCCTCCGTGACCTTTAAAGGCGAGAGATTCTGCTTGTCCGCGATATTGATGTTCAGCAGGCCGGCTTCGTCCTTTACCAGCACGGCGTAGCGGCCTATCGTGTCCCCGCCGTCGTCCCGGACGTTTATCCATTTTGAATCAGCCTCGCCGTCGGAATCATTGTCTACCTCATCTCCGACGAAGACAGCGCGCCAATTATCCTCAAAACTATCTATGTCCCGCTCATCTTCCTCCAGGATGACCTGGGCGTGAGTGATGCCCGTCTCCGCCAGCTGAGACGCCCTGACCGCCTCCAAATAATTAACGGCCGCTTTCAGCTCCAGCCGCATGGTAAACGCGAACGCCACCGCCATTATGCCCGCGACCGCCAACACGCTTATTACCAGTATTAAAGCAACTCCTCTATCCTCTTTTATCATTCTCATCATTATACAAACCACCCGTTGAATTTGCAAATAAAAACCCCGTCCACCAAAAAACTTCGGTGGACGGGGTCATGTCACGAACCAACAAATCTAAATAATTATTTACCCTTTAGCTGGTCAACCATCTGCTGGATTAACTTTCCGGCGATGTCCTTTGAACCAATGCCTACCGCTATGGCAACGGCCAACCCTATGGAACCCAGCAATATGTTAATCGTGGTTGTCAATACGGTGGCGGCTATATTAAGCTGTTCCAGGGTCATCACCACAGAGAAAATCACTATGACTATCTGGGACAACTGGCCTAAAAACTTCGCCTGCGTGATCCCCGCGTTGGTGCTGGCCGTGCGCACTATAGTCCCTATGACGCTGGCGAAGAATATGCCCAGGGCCAATATGAATATGGCCGCGATCACGTTCGGGATATAGAGTATGACCTTGTCCAACAACGACGCGACAACCGTCATCCCAAGGGCATTCAAGGCAGCCATAAACACCAATAACATTATTAACCAATAGATGATTCCGCCTATTAATTCAGCCAGGCTGTTTTTTATGCCTCCCCGTCTCAATACGTCGGCAAGCCCCGATTTTTCGCTGGCGACGTCGAACTGTATCAGCTTTAACAGCTTTACAACGACGCTCTTCAGCACGGCCGCTATTATCCAGCCGACTATCAATATCACAAGGATACCTATCAAGGTCGGCAAAAATGTAGCTGCCCTCACCAGCATAGCCTTTACCGGCTCTATCACAATAACATTCCAATCCATATACTACCCCCTTTCTAAACGAGAAAGTATACCCTATGATTATAAAATCGTCAAGGGCAACAACCTTACATTCCCGCAATACCGCTTTGTCAAGTTGTTTTGGCCTTGCCCTGTTTTGCCACGGATTCCATGGCTGACTTTACCTTTTCAGGGTCTCCGAGGTAATAATGTCTGATGGGTTTCAGATCTTTGGTAAGCTCATAAACGAGCGGGATGCCCGTAGGTATGTTTAACCTGACTATCTCTTCATCTGACATGCTATCCAAATACTTCACTAGTGCCCTTAAGCTATTGCCGTGCGCGGCTATTATAACCCTCTTGCCTGACCTTACATCCGGCGCTATCACATCCTCCCAATAAGGTACGAACCTGGCCACAGTATCCTTCAGGCATTCTGTGAGAGGGATGTCTTTTTTATCCAGATCCTTATATCTCGGATCGTTTCCCGGGTAACGCGGGTCGTCTTTCGCGAGGGCCTTTGGCGGGATGTCGTAACTGCGTCTCCATATTAAAACCTGCTCCTCCCCGAATTTCGCGGCCATCTCTGACTTATTAAGACCCTGCAGCGCTCCGTAATGCCTCTCATTCAAGCGCCAGGAATTATATACGGGTATCCACATGAGATCCATCTCGTCCAACGCGATCCACAACGTCCTTATCGCCCTTTTCAGGACAGAGGTATGGGCGGCGTCAAACACGAACCCTTCTTTCTTTAAAACCCTGCCCGCCTCGCGCGCCTCTTCAACGCCCTTGTCGGACAGATCCACATCAGTCCAGCCGGTGAATTTGTTTTCCTTGTTCCAGACGCTTTCCCCGTGCCGCAGAAGAACTACTTTGATATCAGTCATTATGCAATCTCCGTGTTTTTAATAAATATAATGATACACTAACGCCTTTTAAAAATCAAAGAAAATATGCTACAGGCAGGCTCCGGAAGCCCGGAGCGGATAGAATAAACCCATGAATTCTGTTGTCTCTTGCATGGCTGATCTTGTCCCGTCCCACAGCCCTCGCGTAAGTTCGTCCTGCCGGACGCCGTCGCTGTAAAATCTTTTTACAATCCCGGATTCCAGCGGATCGCGGCTATCCTTATTTATAACCACGACATCCTCATCGCCCAGTTGATTCGCCAGTCTCCGTAAATCGCGCTGACCGTAACCCAGCGTGAACGCGTCTATGACAAACCCATCCTCTGTCTCTACCCAATACTGGCCATTATACATGACATGCGCCTTTATCCCGCGCTCCTTGAAAAGCCTTTCTACAATAATTTCCGCGTGCCTCTTGCACGCGCCGGCGGTACCCTTTAAAAACTCATGCACATCACGCGCCAGGCCATTATACAAAAGCTTTTTCTCATCCAAACTGACTCCGGATATATCAATATCCCCCCAATCCCAAGAAGTCACTCTCGCCCCGTCTTTTTCTAAAGTCAAACACACAACCCTGACCGGATAGTTAATAAACGGCCTGTTTGCCATCGCGAAAGTGAAGTTAGATTCCGACCCAACCTCATCCCAAAGAATGACTTTTTTACGCGGCCTGTTCAACAATGTTTCCAGATGCATGTCAAAGAAATGACCTAAATACATGTCATATGACATCTCATTATTAAGGATATGCTCCTTATCTTTATATAACAACTTCAGATAAAGATCATTGTTACGCGAAACAGTGTCATCCCCATCCCTGATCCTGCGAAAACCGCCGGCAAAAAGCTGGTCTATTATAACTAAAATCTCTTCCGGATTAAACATGCCCGCATTATATCTATATTTTTCATCAACCTTTACGCCGGGATTCATGATGGTTTTCGCGAGAGTACTTTTTCCCCTCACGCCGGCCTCAGAATCAAGCAAGAACAGCACGGGCTTCTCTGATTCGGATATATGGCGGCCCGCGTAGTCAAGGGCCTGCTGTGTATCGGAAAATCTGGCTTGTTTTTTCATTTCCTCTATTTTTTGAACCGCATCCCCAAGATACTCTAACCCAAAAATAAACCCTCTATCAAGAATAAAACGATCCAGAAACTTGCCAAGCATACTATCCATCATACTATTAAAAATAAATTTCTCTCTTCCTAAGGTATCCCACTCAGGAACAGCCTCGCCGCATCTCTTAATTATATCTCTATATTCATCCTCTGTTATTTGTATCGCGGCGGCGCGCTTTCCCGAACCCGGAAACATGAACACCGTATCTCTCGCGAAAAATTTTGAGCGCAGGTCCGGCATTTTATCGGAATATGTCTTCACGAATAACAGCGCCGGCAGATGATTCAATTCCTGATCGCTCAATTTCCCCCAATCTCTGCCCATCTGCTTGGCCGCGTAAGAAACAACATCTCTAAGCGCCGTATCCAGCATTTCCCTGAAATCAGCGACATCAAGTTTTCTGGCGTTTCTGTTTATAATATAAGCGGTCCCGTGAAAATCTGTGGTCAGGGCCCTGTTCAGCTGCGAGCGGGGCAGTCCATGAATACCTATATTGGGCAGAGAATCTATAATCTGTCTTGCCACTGTATCGTCCCGCCATATTTCTAACATATTATTGGACGCCAGTGTCCCGCCGGCCGCGGCTAATCCGGCGTAAGCCTGATTCTTTTTAAATTCAGCGCTCCTTAAAAACATCAGATACGCCTTTACCTTCCCGAGGCTCCTTTTCTGGCCTGTCATCGACCTTACTACGCCTGTATACCTGGCCGCCGCGGCATAGTGATAAAAATAAGGAGGATAGTAAGACGAGTTGAAAATCCCGCTATATCGATCCTCAAATTCAGGCCCTGTGATTTTTTGAAACTTATCCACAACCCACGAATCTGAATGCTGTTTCATCTTAGAGACATCCGGTATCGCCTTCTCGTCTTTATTGCTGTCAAGTATCCCGTCTACCGCGGTCCTTATGGCCTTCGCGGCAAGCAATATGTTCACCGCGTCTATGCCCGCCACCCCGATTAATAACCCCTTATTGACTGTTATATATCCCTGCCGGATGCCGTATTCCTCAGAGTATGAGACAAGATTAAGATCGATAAATTCCTGGAACGCCGCCCTGTCTTTTTCGCCGGTAATCATTGAAAACAAAAGCTCCTTATTGTCGTATAACAAAGTCAAGACATCGTCTTTCGCGATGAAATCCGCCCTCACGTTGGCCATGCCTGTCGTATTTCTAAAATCAAACATGCCCATCAATTCCGAGAGATACTCTTTTACAGCCCTTTTTATGGAATTCTGATTATCAGAATCCAGTTTTTCCTCGTACGCCACCCCGGCCAGAAACTCCGGTTCAAGACCATACTGCCCCGCGGCGAACCTTATCGCCTTTGCGCGCGAAGGGGTTAGAAAACCTTTTACTATTTTCATATCTTCTTTGGATAAAAGGCTTTTCTTTGTCGCTCTGGAGGCGCGGAAATATCTCAGCTGGGCGGCAAAGGCCCTTTCCTCAACATATCTTTCTTTGTGAAGGGGGCTGAGCAAATCCTCCCGCTCCGCCTTTTCGCGGGAAGAAGGCTCTCCGAGTTCCAGCGCCAATCTCCCTGCGCCCAAAAGCAATAAGAGACCGCCTCCCCTCTTCACCCCCCTGCTAAGGAACTCCCTTCTTGATATGTTTTTATTGGAGGCTAAAGTTACCGGGCCTTTATCTATTACTAATGGCGTGATCGCCAGAGGCAGCGTTCCGCCCTCATTAGATTTAACCTGTTCTAACTGCGACAACAGAGGATCCAATAAATCAAAGGACAGATTTTTCACGTTGGCGGGCAGATCAAACTGCTTGGAGTCCCCGGAATTAACAAATGACAGGGCAACCCCTCCTTTTATCTGCGGCATGACTATGCCCGTGACCTTTTTAATCCTGGTTAATGTTTCCTGCACCATCTTAGAGTCTTTTATGTCAGAAAAGAATTTTTCTACCGTCTCGGTATGATTCGCGGCATGCGGATGCAAATTCACCAAAGAATGCCCCTGCAGAAGGTCGTCGTCGATTGTGATCAAAGAGGCTTTATTGAAAATGTCAAGCCCGAGACCCTTGCTGAAAACATCATCCACGTAAGCCAATGAAACGAGTTTTCCGACCTGCCAATTGCCGGTTATCGGCACAATCCTTTCTATTGTCCTTCCGTCTCCGGACCACCTGCCCTTATTGACGCGCACATAAGTCATCAATTTATAATGCGGGTCGTCAATCATGACACCCTTGACGATAAAATCAAAATCAGACCTTTTTATCCCCAGCCTGGTAAAATCTTCCGTATTTTCTATGTATCTCTTGGCCTTTCTTATCCCTTTCAAAACGTCTTTTCTGTTTATCTCCCCTGGTATCTGAACAAGCGCGGCGCCATGACTGACTATGCCCGCTATGACATTGTCATTGCCGCGCAAGACCTCCAATAGTTTCTTTAAATTTTTTATCTTTGGCTGTCTGCGCAAATCCCACAGTGTCTCATCTATATCGAACATGACTATGACAGGCTCTTTGATATCTTGCAGCGTATCGGAGATAGCCTTTAACCTGTTATTATCATCATCTTCTGAAACATTTATCAAAACAGGATAATCTCTTATCCTGCGGGTCATGTCCGCGAAAGAAGGTTCTACAAAATAATTGACCGCCATTTCCTGTTTGCCTGTCAAATGGTCTCTGGCCAAGGCGACATTTATGATCTCAAGACCTTCCTCAACGTATGGCGCCAATAAATCCTCTTTCAATATACGGAACACCTTATAACTATTAATCCCGTCGTATAACACAATTTCGTTGGAATCCAGACTGACAGAAAGTTCTTCCAGGATATTATCCAGCTGCCCCTTGGACACGTTTCTCAGCCTGTATCCTATCTGATGCTTATCTTCGTCTACCCGGCCTATTTTTTTAGCTCCAAGCTCTCTCTGAAGCCGGATCGTAAAAATAGTCTTGCCTGACATTTGATTGCCGTTAATTAAAATGAGTTTCTTTTTCCCCGGATTTTCCATTACCATGGCTTTGATTTTCTTGACTCCCTCATCCAAAGAAAAGCTCCCCGCTTTCTTTTCCATGATACTGGCGTCCAGCCTGCCTTTTAGTATCCCGGCGTTGGAGGCCATGCCGCCGCTTCCATTCGCGCCATCAAATCTGTCTCTGAAGCTATCTTTGGATTCCGCTGAATTCGCCAGGGGCGCCCTTAATTTCCCGTTCACCTCGCTTATCAGCTCTTCTATGGGCTTTCGCTTGCCGGACAATAAATATTTATAATTCTCCTCGTCTATCTCCGTGCTGGAATACGGCGTTATGACTACGTATGAATATCCGTTTTCCTTTAATAACCTTGTTATCCCCTCCGTATGGAACCCCCCTGATATCAGGGCGGCAGTCTTGACTTTGCGTTTTTCTATCTCGCTCGCCGCGTTATCGAATAAAACATTGTCCCTTTTGCGCGCGATCTCATAGAAACGCTCAAGCTGAGAAAAATGTCCATCTATCAAGGCGGGATCATAATCCGCCGCCGTCCGTATATTATATTTGGGCAGGTTTTCCTTTAAGAACCTCTCAAAAAATCCTATCTTGAAATCATCCTTATTTTTAAGATAATAAGTTAATTCCTCGTTTGAGAGTCTGAGGTTAAAAAATGAATCCAGGATCTTTATGTGCCTCAGGGCCTTCGAGAGAAATCTCTGGTCTGAATTTTCAGACAAGCTGTCTTTTATTTGGGAGGCCAGATCTTCTATCTCATTAAAGAGCTTTACCGCGTCAAGGGAATTGGCCTTTCTCAGATAAGCCAAAAACCGCCTGACATCCTGAAAATCGCTTAATTCGTCCGTTAAATGCCTTTGGGCCAATTCATCCAGATAACCATAAAAAGAATATGGCGAGATCTTTTGGTCCTTGAATAAGGACGCCTTGGCAAGCAAGGTCTCTGTCTCGCTTTTATTATCCTTCTCTGTCAGGACAGCCTGAAGTCTCGCCAGCAAATCCTGAGAGTCGTTTTTAATTTTTTCCTGGTCTATTGTTTTTTCAAAATCAAGCGATTCTTTCAGTATCGCTATATTTTTAAAGCCGCTTATATCCATATCCCCGACCAGGGCGAGAAGATAATTCAAATATTCATTCGTTCCCAGCTTGGCGCGTTCATATTCTTTTTCCTTCGCGTCTATTTTCAGGAGTTCGGAGGAATACATCTTTGGCTTCAACTCTTCCAGCGCCGATTTGACCTGGTCAATCACAAACTGGCTATCCGCGGAATATTCCATTATCTTGTTAAACTCCGCGATATTTTCGAAATAAAGCCCCTTATCCTCGATACCCCATATCGGAAGCTCGGGATATTTTGTTATGGACAGATATTCCTCTCCGGTGAGTTCCCCTGATTCCACAAAGAGCCTGGCTGTCTTTTCACGGACCTCTGGGTCAGGAAAACCAGCCACGGAACTCGTATCAACCTCGCCCTCGGCCCCCTCTGAACACACGAGGCCCAGATCATAATCTTTTATCAAAATCTCCAAAATACCGGCCAGGTTAAAACTCGCTTCCGGGTTAGTGTGCAGGTCCTGGATATGGACCACTAACGGCTTTCTCGCCTTTTGGTCCGCGCCTTGGGCCTCATACACCTCAATTACCTTTCCTGTCGTTTCCGGTATATATATGCTAGATATATCTTTGAAAGAAGATAACTTTACGCTATGAGATATATCTTTATCGTAAACGCTGGATTTGGAGGCATGGGCCTTGCCCGACAGGATATCCGTCTTTTTCTGAATCTCCGATTCTCTTTGCTCCTGTATCTTTTTGTAATCAGGTCTTTTGCCCTTGAATATACTCCTGTCGCTTGGCTCAGGATAGACCGCGCCAGTGGCCAAAAATACCTGGACCAACAATAAAGATATTATTTTTATTGATATTCTTTTTTGAGGGTTCAGCATGGTTAAAAAAATCCCGGGCACGTCCCTTATTAGTATGTGGTCTCTGCCATGGGAGAGAGGCCATATTAAGAGGCGATGCCCGAGAAATATCCTTTTTAACAAAAAGGCCAGGTCTCCTTCTACCTGGCTATTGAGACCCATGGCTACTTAAAATCAAATTTTGATTAACTCTTTTATAAACTCTATCATAAGTATACCACAAAACTTAATTTTGTCAAGGTCTCCTCCAATCTTTGTTGCGTGTCAAGTTGTTGGCAGGGTTATGGTCTTTTGGGATTGATAACGGCCTTTGCGGTCAGCGTAGGTGACCTGACATTGCTCATTCGATTGAAAAAATACCACTTGAGCCATGCCCTCATTGGCGTAAAGCTTTACAGCGGAAGGAGATGTATTGCTTATCTCCATTGTGATATATCCATCCCAGGAAGGTTCCAGGGGCGTGACATTCACGACCACGCCTATCCTGGCATAAGTGCTCTTACCCGAGCAGAGCGCCAGGACATCGCTGGGAATTTTAAAGTACTCGAACGATCTCGCTAAAACAAATGAGTTTGGGGGAATGACGCAGATGGGGCCCTTAAAATCCTCAAATAAATCGGATCTCGCGTTCTTGGGATCCAGGATATCGCCGGAAGAACCCTTGTATATCTTGAATTCATCGGCTATGCGTATGTCATAACCGTAACTCGAAAGGCCGAAAGAGATATTCCCTTTTTTTATTTGATCGGGTTCGAACGGCTTTATCATTTCATATTCCAAGGCCATTCTTTTGATCCAGGCATCGGGTTTCAGCATTTAGAATATCCGCACGAACGACAGACCACGCAGCCCTCCTCGTGCCTCAGGGCGGCTCCGCAATCAGGACAAACCCCGACCACGTTACCCAGCTTATCCTCTATCATTGTGTGAGGGGAATGATGCTCCAGCTCTTCTTCTTTATGATGCATCTTGCCGTTGCCGAGCCTCAATTCAAGGACCCTGGCGATGGCGTCGGAACAGGAGAAGATCCTCCCCGTCTTTTCCCAAGAGGGGGACGGGCAGCGTATGCCTCTTAACTGCTCCACGATCTTGCTGTTCTCGACCCCTGAACGAAGCGCCAATGACACCAGACGGCCTATCGCCTCCAGCTGACTGGCGGCGCAGCCTCCGGCCTTGCCCATCTGGATAAAGACCTCGAAAGGCAGATTATTATCGTCCACGTTTATGGTGATATAAAGGTTCCCGCATCCTGTCGCGACCTTTGTCGTGGTGCCCTTGGTGACTATCGGCCTGGGTCTCGGGGCGACGCCTTTTTTATCCTTTGTCTCAGCGTTGGCGCCGGATGGGTTTTGTTTCTTGCTGTCGATATTCAACACTTGCTCCTCCCTGCTTTTATCTCTATATATGGTCACTCCCTTGCATCCCAATTTAAAGGCCAGCATGTAAACCTCTCTCACCTCTTCCTTTGTCGCGTCGTGCGGAAAATTCACGGTCTTGGAAACCGCGTTATCCGTGTATTTCTGAAACGCCGCCTGCATCCTTATATGCCATAAAGGGGCAATGTCGTGGGATGTGACAAAGATCTTCCTGTATCTCTCCGGCACCTCGGAAATCTCTCTCACGGAACCTTTTTCCGCGACGGTCTCCATAAGCTCCCTTGAATAAAACCCCTCTTTCTTCGCTATCTCCTCGAATAACGGGTTGGCCTCCACGAGCTTATCGTTATCCATCACATTCCTGTAATAGGACAGGGCGAATATGGGCTCTATGCCGCTCGACGTATTTGATATGATCGAGATGGTCCCCGTGGGCGCTATCGTGGTCAAGGTAGCGTTCCTGATCTTTTCCGCGCCGTCTTTACCGAACACGCTTTGGCTGAAAGACGAGAACTCGCCTTTCATGCCGGCCAGCTCGATTGATTTTTTTCTCGCCTCCTCATTTATAAAACCCATCAATCTCTCGGCCAGCTTCACGGCCTCTTCGCTGTTATACGACATGTCCAATTTTATCAGCATGTCGGCCCAGCCCATGATGCCCAGGCCTATCTTTCTATTCTTCTTTGTCATCTCCTCTATCTGATCCAGCGGAAACCTGTTCATGTCAATGACGTTATCCAGAAAATGCACCCCCAGACGCGTCAGGCGTTTTAATTTTTCCCAATCGACTTCCTTGCCGCCGTTTTCGGACACGACCTTGGAAAGATTTATCGAACCGAGATTACAGCTCTCAAAAGGCAACAGCGGCTGCTCTCCGCATGGATTGGTGCTTTCTATGTTCCCCAGCGAAGGCGTGGGATTGTCCTTGTTTATCCTGTCGATAAACACTATGCCCGGCTCCCCGTTCTTCCAGGCCATGTCCACGATCAGGTCAAACACCTCTTTTGCCCTGAGCCTCCTGACCTCCTTGTGATCGTGCGGGTCTATCAAGGAATACTCCGAATCCTCTATCACCTTGTTCATAAAATCTTCGGTGATGGCGATGGAGATATTAAAATTGGTTATCTCCTTGTCGCTCTCCTTGCATTTGATGAATTCCAGGATATCCGGATGGTCCACTCTCAGGATGCCCATGTTCGCGCCCCTGCGGGTACCTCCCTGTTTCACGGCCTGCGTGGCTGAATTAAACACCTTCATGAAAGACACCGGACCGCTGGAAACGCCTCCTGTCGAGCGCACGACGCTGTTTTTCGGTCTAAGGCGGGAAAAATTGAAACCCGTGCCGCCGCCTGATTTATGGATCATGGCGGTATTCTTTATCGCCTCGAAAATCGATTCCATCGAATCTTCCACCGGAAGGACAAAACACGCGGACAGCTGACCCAGGTCCTTGCCGGCGTTCATCAGGGTAGGGCTGTTAGGCATGAACTCAAAATTAGATATCGCGTCATAAAACTCGTTCTCGACCTCTTTTATTTCCTTGTCGGTGGCGCCGTATAATCCGTCAGCGGACGCTATGTATCTCGCGACCCTCCTGCACATCTCCTCCGGCGTTTCTATCACCTTTCCCTGCTCATCCTTAGTAAGATAACGTTTTTCAAGTACCTTCAAACAATTTTCCGTGATGTCTAATTTTTTCGCGCTGTTCACTCCTGCCCGCATCTTCACCCCCTTAAATTTTTTAAAATTTTAATACAAAAACAAGTATATCACTTGAAAAATCAGTGTCAAGTTAAAAATACAACCTATTGATATTTTTTCAGCTAAATCGTCTATATATAGTGGTTCGACAGGTTAAATTATTTCCACGCCGGCCTTGGGAAGCCAGCCCCTCAGGTCTTTTGAAAGATCTATCTCATACCAGCCCTGGCTTTCTTTTACCACGCGGACCTCGGTGCCTTCGTGCAGCGTAAACTGTAAAAGATAATCGTCTTTTGGGCCGCTTCTGACGTCTATTTTTTCGGATACGATGACCGCCTTCATGGCGGCATTCTCTCCCTGTATCTTCGCGGCCAGAAAAACTAAAAAGACAAGTGACATGAAACCGGTTACCCAAACATTATAAAAAATTATCCGCCTTTTGGAAACAAAAAAGATAAAAAATATTAAAAGCAGCGCCGTGGCCAGATAAAAAACAAAACATGCCGCGGTCAGTTCTTCTATGCTCATCCTGTCGTACAAAAAAAACGCGGCGTTTAAAATAAAGCCCCTGTCCGAGATGTTTATCTTGTCTACGGCCATCTCCCGCGCGAGTTTCAGATTCAGGCGCGCGTCCCTGTCTCTGGGCGCCAGGCGAAGCGCCCTTTCGTAATTCGCGATTGCCATGCCGATCTTTTTTGATTTAAAGAAACTGTTGCCGAGATTGTAAAATACCTCGGGTGAGACCCTGTCCATCCTGACAAGCGTCTCGTAAAGCGATATCGCCTTGGCGTAATCGCCATTCTCGTAACTAAGATTCGCCTCGGCGTAAATCTCTTCCGGCGCCTGGGCGGAAGACGCGCCGGCCAAACCAAAAAACATGACGATTAGAAATAACAGCGCCTTTCTCATGATCTTATTCTCTCCAATCCCATTACCGCGTATTCCGCCTCACGTAACGTCCTGGTCATGTCTTCTTTGGTAAATTTTACCGAAGCGAATCTCGCCATGTCGCAGACATCGAACAGGTCTTTTACTTTATCTATCACCGCTTTATCCACGCCCCTCTTTATCAATTTTTCCTCGAGGGCGTCTTTCGTGATAGACGCGTGCGGGATGTTCAATTTGTCGCCTATGTACTCGATCACGGCTTTATATATCTCGGCGTAAAAATCCTTCACGAGCTCCTTCCGCAGGAGGTTTTCCGCGCGTTTCAATCTTTTTGACGCCGCGCCGCGCGCGCGTATCGAACGCGCGTATCCCATGTCAGTCCTTACGCGCGCCCTATGCAGTTCATACGCGTAAAGCGACGCTAAAATAAGGATAAGCGCGAGATTCAAAGACAAGAATATCTTATTTCTATACAAGAATGCCCCCTTGGGCCTGAACCTCGGGGGCGAAGTTTTTATATAGGCGATGTCTTTCTTCAGTATCTCCACCTCTTCCTTCGTAAACCCGGGCAACCGGGTCTCAACGCGTTCCTCCGTTGACTTTGTCGCGGTTATCGTTATCGGGGAAAGCCGCTTGTTGACATATTCTTTTGATTCGACATCGAAATAATTGTACTCCAGCGGCCCTATCGTGAAAGTACCCGGCCTTTTCGGTATGATCACCTTCTCAAAGATCTTCTCTCCCTGCACCGTGTAATTTGATTTGGAAATATTCTCGGAACTTGCCGAATCGTATATCTTCGCGTCCGCGATCTCCGGTATCGCGGGCGCGGATATCGTCTTTATATTCCCCTTCCCGCTGATCTTCATCCTCAACGTAACCGGCTGATTCTCCTCAACCGCGGTCTTATCCACGTTTACGGATACCTCGAGCTTGCCGACATCGCCTTTAAAATTAACGGGTTTATTTTCTTCGGGCAGCGGTATTATCTCCACGGTTATGGGATCCGTTGTAAGCACTATGGGCTTACCCCTCCTGAACATGCTGAAAGGATCGTTGTCAAATATACCGAACGGGCTTCTTGAAAACATCCTTTCCAGGTCCTCAACGCTTGCCTCCAGCCGCGCGGGGCCTATCGTAAATTCTCCATGGGAGGTGCCGAACAGGGCTGTCTTGATCTCCGTCACGAGATATCTTCTGCCGTTTATGACCTTATAATATTTTTTCTGGGGAGGCATGTCCTCTGTCCAGAACCCCGTGGTGGAAGGCGCGCTATACACCGGATTCTCAAACAGGTCCACTGATTGATAAAAAGCGAAGGTCAGGGTTATCTGCTCATTCACGTACGCCCTGAGTTTATCCACGTATGTCTCTATGAAAAGTTCCTTGCCTTGCTGTCTGGCGTCAATCCCATGATCCGGCTCTTGAGGCTCCTGCGCCGGGAGCGGCGTGGACTGAGAACCGCCTTTTGGCAGCACCTTTATTATTATGGGGTCCGATGAATATGTCCGGCCTTTATAGTCTATGGTAAAAGGACCCAGCGCGAAATCCCCTGTTTCGTTCGGGACCAGCATGTAGGTAAAAGATACGGAGCTTGAAACCTGCCCGTTAATTATAGAAATATTCTGAGACCTGCCGCTTGAATAAGAAGTAAAGCCTTTCAAATCCGGAATGGAAGGCTGCGGGATGTTAGAGACATTGCCGGTGACTGTTATGACCAGGGCCACCTGCTCGTCCAGGAAAATCTCATTTTTATCCGCCTCAGCGGTAATAAAAATATCCTCGGCGTAAGATACGCTGGATATAAAAAATAATAAAATTATAAATATGAATTTTTTCATCGCGCTACTTGTGACTTTGTGTCCTTGTGTCTTGGTGACCTTTTATCACCAATCCTTCTCCACCCTGTATCCCCCATCCCCCTGTCTCTCCCTGAGCTCTTTCTGCAAATCTCTCTCATCATCTTTCATGGCGTCCAAAAGCCTCATCGCGTCCTCTTTTGACATCTCGCCTTTTTTATCCTCCTGGCCAGCGGCCTCCTCATCCTCTTTTTGTTCTCCCGCTTTCTTATCTTCCTCGGCCCGCGCCTCTTTATTTTTTTCCTTTTCTTCGGCCTGTTCTCGCTCTTCCCCCGCGCCTTCTTCCTCTTCCGATTCCAGCGCCTGCCGCTGGTCCTGTCCTTCTTTTTCCAAATTCTCCTTTATCTTTTTCCTCACAAATTCTATGTTGTATTTAGCGTCCTCGTCATCGGGATTTATATCCAGGCATTTCTTGTAGGCGTCTATGGCCTCGGGCAGCTTGCCCATCCTGTAATAGTTATTTCCAATATTATAATACGCCTTGGCCTGAAGCGCAGTATCTTTTGTGTCCAGCGTCTTCTCGTACTCATTAAGGGCATCCTCGTGTTTCTTCTGCTCGTAAAGCCCGTTCCCTATATTATAATGCAGTTCCTTTTTATCCGGGCTCTCGATCTGGGCATCGCGCCATTTTGAAAGGGCCTCGTCAACCTTGCCTTCCTTGTATAATTTATTCCCCTGATTGTTCTTTGCCGCGAGAGAATCCCAAAATCCCCACCCCGGCACAGAGACATAAAATAAAACCATTAGAAATATCCTGACGGCCAGATTCATTTTTTTCTCCTGTCGCCGATCGCGAATTCCGCGCATAATAGTATAAACGCTATCCCGAGAAAATACTGAAACCTGTCCTCAAACTGAGCGAACAGCCTGTTGGATAACTCTTTCTTCTCCATCCCGCTGATCTCATCGTAAATCCTGTCCAGCTCAAATTCGCCGGCCGTGGCGTGATAATACTTCCCATCTGTCAACAGGGCGATCTTCTGCAGCGCCGTCTCGTCCAATCTTGTCATGACTATATCGCCGTTTTTGTCTTTCTTGTATCCCGTGACCTTGCCGGCCCCATCTATTACAGGTATGGGCTCTCCCTTGGAGGTGCCTATGCCTATGGCATAGATTATTACTCCCTCTTTCTTTGCCTCCTGGGCCGCGGCCACAGGATCTGTCTCATGGTCTTCCCCATCCGTCAAAAGCACCAGGACCTTGTGTTTTCTCTCTTTCTTGATAAACGATTTGGCCGCCAGGCGTATCGCGTCGCCCACGGCTGTCCCCGGCCTGGGCATCATGCCAGGCTCTATTATGCTTAAAAACATCTTCACGGCGTTATAATCCAGTGTCAGCGGACACTGGACAAAACTGTCTCCTGAAAAAGTCAATATCCCGATCCTGTCGCCTTTTAATCTGTCTATTAAAGACGCTACCTCCAGCTTGGCCTTTTCCAATCTGTTGGGTTTTATATCCTGGGCGAGCATGCTTGACGACGTGTCTATGGCCACCATCATGTCCACGCCGTAACGCTTTGTCATGGTTAGCCGCGTGCCTATCTGCGGTCTTGCCAGCGCCAGGATCAATAAACTGACCGCGATAACAATCAGGATCCTCCCGGCCCTTTCCTTGGCCGCGCTCTTGAAAAAAGACAGTCGCTCCATCAGCCTGGGATCCCCGAACGCCTCCATCCTCTTTCTCTTATTCATTGACACGAATATGAAAAATACCGCCAAAAGAGGTACTAATATCAAAAGATTCAAATATACCGGCGCGCCCCAATGCATAAATCCACATCCCCGCTTCGCTAAGTTGACAAAAGGAGTATTACTCGAGTGTCAACTAAGGAATTTTAAGAAACAGCGTGTTCGCCAATATTATCTCCGAAAACAGGATCAAAAATCCCGGCAGCAGGAAATAACCGGCCAATTCAGTGTAATTCGCGTATTCCTTGGTCTCTATCTTTGTCTTTTCCAGCTGTCCTATGGTTTTATATATCTCTTTCAGCCCGTCTTTGTCCTTTGCCCTGAAATACAACCCGCCTGTCTGGTCCGCGATCTTCCGCAGAAGCGCCTCGTCTATCTCGGTATCCATGCGCACGTATCTCTTGCCGAATATGGGGTCTTCCAGGGGATACAGCGCGCCGCCCGGCTGGCCGGCGCCTATGGTATAAATCTTTATCCCCAGCGCCTTTGCCGCGTTCGCGGCCGTGAGAGGGTCTATCTTGCCCGCGTTATTAACCCCGTCCGTCAATAATATCATGATCTTGCTCTTAGCCGTTGAATCGCGCAGGCGATTGGCGCCCATGGCTATGGCCGTGCCTATCGCCGTGCCGTCCTCTATCATGCCTATCTGTATCTTTTCCAGGAGATCCACCAGGACGCCGTAATCGAGCGTGAGCGGGCACTGGGTAAAACTGAATCTTGAAAATACCACCAGACCGATCCTGTCGTGTTTTCTGGACTTGATGAAATCCTCCATGACCTCTTTCGCCGCGCCCAGCCTGTTCTGCGGCTTGAAATCCTCGGCCTTCATGCTGCCTGAGATATCAAGTGTCAGCATTATATCTATGCCTTCGGTGAGGATCTCCTCCTCCTTTTGTCCGGCCTGCGGACGCGCCAGCGCGAGTATGAGAATAAACAGCGCCGCCATGCGCAATATCATGGGCGCGCGGCGGTATTTCGCGCGGAAACCCGGCCGGACATCCCTGGCCATGGAAATATCAGAGAATATGATCCCTGTCTCTCTCGCCTTGCGGCGACGGAAATAATCCCAGACCAGCAAAGGGATCATGCCCAATAATATTAAAAATATGGGATTAGCGAATCGCAACGATCTCCTCCGCCCGCCTGTATATCTCTTCCGTCTCTGCCCGCGCGGGTATGTACTTCGCGAATTTCACCATGTCGCAATCCTCAAGAAAATCATTTATCTTGTCGATATGGCCGCGCTCGAACCTCTTCGAACGCATCTCCTGATAAAGCTCCCAGGTCGTCCTGTCCAGGGCGGATACCCTGAACCTGCCTTCTATGAATTTCCGTATGATATCCGAAAGCCGTATATAATATTCCTTTACCATGCCTTTTTCCGCCAGCTTCTCTTCCAGGAGGGCCGCCAGCTCTTCCATCGCTATCTCCTCGGGCGGCCTTGGCGGCAAAACCGGCTCATTCTTTTTGGCCATCTTCTTTCTGAAATAGAAAAATGCCGTCACGGCCGCTATAAATAAAATAAAAATAATAAATACCCACATCAAAAACCAGTCGCTTATCTCCACCGGGCCTTTTAACGGTCTTATGTCATCCATTACCTATCCCCACTATTTTTTTATTGCTTGTCTCGCCTGAAATAATTTTAATTTGATTTCTTGGCACGCCGAACTCTTCTGAAAGAAGCTCAATAACTTTTTCGTTTGCCCTGCCTTTCTCAGGCGGGGCCGAAACCTTGATCCTGTAATTATTTTCGCCCAGCTTTTGTATTTCTTCTTTTTTGGCGCGCGTGATTACCTTGATTTCTATCTTCTTCATGCCTTTTTACCTGTGTCTCCTGGCGCGGGTCTTGAAAAAGCGTATCAGGGGCCCTGTGTAAGACCTGTCCGTGGATATCTCCACGAGGTCCACCGCCATTGATCGAAGCGCCCTGTCGCGGCCCTCCGTGAAACGCGCCCTTCTTTTTCCAAATTCCTTTTTTAAAAAATCATCTCCCGTGTCTAAGAATAAAATCTCGCCTGTCTCCCCGTCCTCAAGCCCCACGAGCCCCGCGTCAGGCAGGTTCGATTCCCTGGGATCGGATATCGAGATAGCGGCGATATCGTGCCGCTTGTTCAGTATCCTCAGGAGCCGCTCGTAACCGGAATCCATGAAATCCGATATCAGGAAGACCACCGCCTTCTTTTTCAACACCTTGCCCAGATACTCCAGCGCCGTCCTCACGCTCGTCTTTTTCGAAGAGGGCCTGAAATACAGAAGCTCCCTTATTACCCTCAGCACGTGAAGCCTGCCTTTTTTCGGGGGGATGTACTTTTCCACGCGGTCGGTGAAAAGCAGGAGCCCTACCTTGTCGTTGTTCTTTATGGCGCTGAACGCGATTATGGCGGCCAGCTCCGCCGCTATCTCCGATTTCATCTTATTCCTGGTACCGAAATAACCGGAACCGCTCATGTCAGCCATCAATATTACCGTGAGCTCTCTCTCTTCGATGAATTTCTTGACGTAAGGATGGCCGGCCCTGGCGGTGACATTCCAGTCGATGGAACGGATGTCGTCCCCGGGCACGTACTCGCGGACCTCATGGAATTCCATGCCCCTGCCCTTAAAGATAGACTCGTACTCTCCGGCAAAGACATCGTTCACGAGCCTGCCGGCGCGTATCTCGATCTGCCTGACTTTTTTAAGTATGTCCTTTGGGATCATTACGGAACTTCTATTTCGTCAAATACCTTTTTTACAATGTCCTCGCTTGTCATCTCCTCGGCCTCCGCCTCGTAAGTAACAATCACGCGATGCCGCAATACGTCCATGCCTATCGCCTTTATGTCCTCGGGGGTCACGTAACCCCTGCCCCGGACAAAGGCGTGCGCCTTGCTGGCTATATTAAGGTATATGGAAGCCCTTGGAGACGCCCCGTAAGCGATAAAATTCTTGATATCCAAATTGTATTCCTCGGGAGTCCTGGTGGCGTATATCAAATTCACTATGTAATCCTTTATCTTATCATCCATGTAGATCTCACCCACGACCTTCCTCGCCTTCATTATGTCTTCCGGGGAAATCACGGGCCTCACCTCAGCGGGCTCGTGGCCGGCCATGCGCTCCATGATCTCCTTTTCCTCTTTCTTGTCGGGATATCCTATCTTTATCTTGAGCATGAACCTATCAACCTGCGCCTCGGGCAAAGGATACGTGCCTTCCTGCTCTATGGGATTCTGGGTCGCCAATACCAAAAACGGCTCCGCCAGCGGATACGTGTTGTCCCCTATGGTAACCTGGCGTTCCTGCATCGCCTCTAAAAGCGCGCTCTGCACCTTCGCGGGGGCCCTGTTGATCTCATCGGCCAATATCAAATTTGAGAATATCGGGCCTTTTTTCGTGGTAAATACGCAGTCTTTTGGATTGTAAACAAGGGTGCCCACCAGGTCAGCGGGCAGCAGATCGGGCGTGAACTGTATCCTTTGAAATTTTGTCTGGACGCATCTTGAAAGCGTCTTCACGGCGAGCGTCTTCGCCAGGCCGGGCACGCCTTCTATCAATATGTGCCCGTTCGCCAGCAGCGCTATCAAGAGCCTGTCGACAAGATAACGCTGGCCGACTATAACCTTTCCCAATTCCTGAGAGATCTGCTGGATGAATAAGCTCGCATCCTTGACCTTTTCGTTTATCTCCCTTATGTCCTGTCCGTATTTTGGATTGAAATCAGTCATACGCGCCTCCGAATTTTGTGAAACAAAATTCGTCCCGAGCGACCAGCTTTTTACAGCGCTGTCGCGAGGGACCTTTAGTTTATATTGTTGTTATATTCTCCAGCCTCCTTACTCTTTCCTTTATAGGGGGATGCGTGCTGAAAAGCGCGGCCATCCCTCCCCCGCTCAGGGGGTTCACTATGAATAAATGCGCGGTGGCCTGATTCGCCGCCATGGGATAGGCCTTGGCCCCTCTTTCTAATTTTAAGAGCGCGTCCCTGAGGCCCATCGGCCCGCCCGCTATCAACGCGCCTCTTTTATCGGCGGCGTATTCCCTTGAGCGGGATATGGCGAGCTGTATGAGCATGGCCGCTATGGGCGCGACTATCATCATGATCAGCAGCCCTATCGCGTTATTATCCCTGTCCCTGCCTCTTCCTCCCATGCCGCCGAATATCGCCGCCCATCTCGCCATGTTCGCGATCATCGTGATGGCCCCGGCTATGGTAGCCGCTATCGTCATGATAAGCGTATCCCTGTTTTTTATGTGCGACAGCTCATGGGCTATCACTCCTTTTAATTCCTCGCGGCTCAAAAGACTCAATATGCCCTGGGTCACGCAAACGGCCGAGTGTTTCGGGTCCCTGCCTGTCGCGAACGCGTTGGGCGACGACTGGGGCGCGATGTATATTTTCGGCATCGGGAGCTTCGCCGCGGCCGTCAGCCCTTTTACCATATCGTACAGTTCCGGGGACTCGCCGGGATTCACCTCTTTCGCGCCGTACATCATGAGCACTATCCTGTCGCTGAACCAATACGCGCCCACGTTCATGACAAGGGCGAACATAAACGCGTATATCGCCCCGTACCGGCCTCCGAAATACCCGCCCGCGAATACCAGGATCGCTGTGAGACCCGCCAATAATATCGTTGTCTTGAGATAATTCATCGAATGCCTCCGGGTTGGACCCAAATGAAGAAAGCCCTCTAACCGCAGGGCTTTTCCTCAAGCATCACGCGTACTTATCGTGGTTACTTTTTATCCGGTGTCTTTGCCTCTTCTTTCTTGGTCTGCATGGAATCTTTTATCTCGCTGATGCCCGCGAAAAGAGCCGCCAGTCCTCCGAGTCCCAGTATCGGCGGGACAGAACCCTTTAAAAGCGCCACAAACTCAAACCTCCACGCCAGGATCCCCCATATACCAAGAATAATGCTTATTAAGCCGCCAAGCACTGTTATGTATTTACCCATTTTGATCCCCCTCCTTTTTTCTGTTCAGATATTTATATACCATTTTAAACAAAATTTGTCAATACCAAAAAATAACTTTACATATGCTTGCCGAGCTCAGCCCAGGTCTTGGGCCCGACCACGCCGTCGGCCACCAGCCCTTTAGCCGCCTGAAAATCCTTTATGGCCTGCCTGGTCTTCTGCCCCATCTTGCCGTCTATCGGCCCGGGATCGAAACCAGCGTTCTTCAGGGCGGTCTGTATGTCCTTTGTGGTCGGCGTGAAAGGCTTGGCGTCCGAATAGGTGTCGAGCGCGTCCTTTATGCCCGGGGCCTTTGCCTTCAGCGGCGTCGATGTCTTTGACGCGGCGGCGCGGCTTCTCTTCGGCTCAAGCGCCTCCCTGGCCCTCCTCAATTCCTCCAGCTGGGTCAGCGTCATGTCATCTATGTAACCCGTACTCCTTATGCCAAGCGATTCCTGGAACGCCTTTATGGCGTCACGGGTCTCCTTGCCCATGTCACCGTCAGTATTCCCGGTCTCGTATCCCTCGTTTTTCAATATCACCTGTATCTCTTCTACCTTGGGATTCACGATATCCGTACTGCCTATCAGGCCCTCTTCCTCTTTTTGATACTGCACTGATTTCGGCACGATATTGCACCCATAGCATAATAACACCGCCAAAAGAATAACGCCCATTAACCTCTTCATGACCCTTCCTCCTTTTTGCTGTATTATAACAAAAAAGGGATGTAAAGAAAAGAACTTTAATGATAGAATTATACCATGAAATTCGGACAGATCGTGCCTGAAAAAATATGCCTGGCCTGCGACGTGTGCTGCAGGTTCATAGATAAAGACAGCCCGCTGAGGCCCTTTTTCTTCCCGAAAGAAATAACGGCCGGGATAAGGCCGCGCCTGGATAAGTCAGGACGGATTTCCCTGAAAAAACACCCGGACATACATACCTGTCCTTTTTTTAATTTAAAAAACAATAAATGCGCCATCTACGCCAAGAGACCCCTTGACTGCCGGCTCTACCCGTTCACCGTGATGTTCGGCGTGAACAAAGAAAAGATCATCCTGGGACTGGACACCAAATGCCCCTTTGCCGCCGACTCAAAAAATCAGGCCGCGCTTAAAAAATATTCCTCCTGGCTCGTGAGCGCGCTTGAAACTGAAAAGGCCGCGGGACTCATCGCGTCAAATCCCTTATTTATAGGCGGCTTCCAGGATGATGTCGTAAAAATCGCCTGTCTTGACAGGATCGCGAAGATCCTTATACATGACCCCGCGAAAAACGGATTCAGGCCGCTCGCCCTGAAAGACAGGCGGGCCCTTGGCCATTTCAGAGAACCGTTTGTGAATCTGTACATATGGAAAGACCTGAATCCTGTCTGGTGGAAAAAAGAAGGCGGAAAGATAAAACTCCTCCTGGAAACTGAATCAGGATACATTGATTATTCCTCCATAAAAAAATTTCCCGATTACATCTACTTAAGAAAAGACCTGGCTGAACTGAAAGGCAAGAGATACAGGCACAAGAGGGCGAGCTGTAATCACTTCGCGAAAAATTACAAATTCCGGTATCTGCCGTACAGGGAAAACATGAAAAACGAGTGCCTCAGGCTTTTTTCCAGATGGGCCGCTGAAAGAAAGAAAAAATTCAATGACCCGTATTACCGCTGTCTTTTAAAAGACAGCTCCTCGGCCCACAGGACCGCCATGGAAAATCACAAGGCCCTGGGCCTTGTCGGCAGGGTCATAAAAATAAAAGGCGGGATTCGCGGCTATGCCTTTGGGTTCAAGCTGAAAAAGGACACCTTCTGCGTCTTATTGGAAGTAACTGATCTGAAATTCAACGGCATATCGGAATTTATTTTCAGGGAATTCTGCAAGGAAATGTCCGGCTACAGATACATCAACACCATGGACGACTCCGGGCTTGAAAACCTGCGCGCCTCAAAGCTCTCTTATCACCCCATAAATCATCCCCAGCAGATGTGATCAAAATCGCAGTAATCGCATTTCTTCCTGTCGCGTTCCGGAAGTTTCTCGAAACGAAGCTCCTGTATGCCTCTCCAGGTATTCTTTATTACGCTGACGATCTCATCTACCATCTCGTCCGTGAGGGCTACCTTGAACTCCGTGGGTTCGCCCTTTTTTATGCCGTACCTGATGAGATTTTCCCTGGCGGGCTCCACGAACGCCAGGACCCCGTGGGTGACTATGAGATCCTTGTCCTGCCGCGTCGTGTCCCTTTCATATAAAAGCTTATAACACACAAGCTGTCTGAAATAACCATCGCAATTCTCGTCCTCCAGGCTCCTGACATCGAATATGCCCCTGGCGTGCTTGTTGGGCTGGCCTGTCTTGTAATCCACCACCCTGACTGATTTTTGTTTTGCGTCCTCGGTCTCCAGTTTATCGTATTTTCCGGTAAATATTATCCCGTCTATATTGATGGGCATGCGGTTTTCAAGGCCCAGCGGCTTTATCGGCCTTGAGGCGAGCCTTTCATAATATCTCCTGATACCCTCAAATTGGTCCCTGCACCTCAGCTCAACGCCCTTTTCAGGGCCCTGGAATTTCAGCGCGTCCGAAAACTTCTCCTTGAAAAACTGAAAATCAGGGAACCTGCCCTTTCTCATGTACTCCAGGAATAAATGCTCCAGGCCGCTATGCACCGCGTTTCCGAATATCAGGCTCTGTTTTTTTCCAGACGGAAGCATGAGGACATTATCATAGAGAAACTTCCTCCCGCACTCCAGGTAATTATTCAGGCTCGTGGGATTGAGCCTGATATCCGCCACCAGATCCCTCAGGACCTCCTCGGTGCCTATGAACGGGTCTTCGAGCCTGGTCTTTTCCAGGGATTTGACGAGCGTCTCTTCCTCGCCCAGCCCGGATCCCATGGCGGCGGGGCCCATCCTGCTTAAAAAAGAACTGGAAACGGAGTTTTCTTCCGGGCTCGATGTAAAGATAATATTGCTCTTCGCCCTTGAGACAGCCACGTAGAAAAGCCTTGCCTCGTCAAAATGATGGAGCTCTTTTATCCTCTCTTTGTTATCCACCCTTTCCATGGTCCTGATCAGATCCTGGGGCATGGGGATGCTGTCTGTCTTTGGCTTAGAGGGCCAGGATTTATCCTGCAGGCAGAACGGGATTATAACGCTCTGAAACTCCTGTCCTTTGGAGCCGTGCGCCGTGAACACCCTGACGCCGTTCTGCGTCATGGTGACAAGCTCGCCCTGTATGGACATGTCGTGCCCGCTCCTTGTCCTCAGCTCCTCCGTGAATTCCTTTAACGTGATCCCGGGCCGCGAAAGGTCCGAGGACTTCACCATGTTCACGAATGACGTCAACGCCCTCAGTTCCCGTATCTTCACCACGCTGTCCTTGTCGTATTTCTCAAGTATATACCTATATATACCCGCGCCGTCTATGTATTCCATCAGGACCGAGTGAATCGGGTTAAAATTCGAGTTCTTCAGGAGGTTTGTTATCGCTTCTTTCGCCGCCTTGAGGGGGGCCGAAAGCCCCTCGCCGGCCATAAACTCAGAAAGCAGTGTCGCTTCCTTCTTCTCCCTTCTCTTCCTGTTTACCTTTGAGATAAACTCCAGGATATCCCTGAGCGGTATCCTGAAATAATCCGATATGAGGACCTTGTAAAGCGCCTTGTCCTTGTCCTCGAAATTCTCTGGATCCACGCTCGCGAGCTCCAGCGCGTCCATCATCTGCCTCACCCTCGCCTCCGAACCGATATCCTCCTTGCCGTCGGTCGCGTAAGGGATCCCGGCCTGTAGCAGCTTATCTATGACCCTGAGTATCAGGGCCCTCTTCCTAAGGAGTATCGCTATGTTATTATAAGGGAATTCCTTTTCCTCTTTTGTCAGGTCTTTTGACTTTTCTATCTTTTCTTTCAATTCCCTTATCTTATCCACCAGAAAAACCATCTCTTCTTCCTCTGTAGTAAACTCATAACACTCTATGGATTTTTCCTTAAAATCCCTGACGTTCACGAGCTCCTTGTCAGATATCCTCTCATTCCCCGGTATCTCCTTTATTATGCTGTGGTAAAGCGTGATTATCTCACTCGTGGAGCGGTAATTGGTTTTCAGCGCCACCGACTTCAGCCCCTTAAACCTTTTTTTCAATTCCTTGAAATTGGCTGAACTGGCCCCCTGGAACCTGTATATGGACTGGTCGTCGTCCCCGACACAGCATAAATTAGGGTTATCTTTATTCAAAAACGTGAACAAAAATTTAAGCTGAGCGCCGTTAGTGTCCTGGAATTCATCCACCATTATGAATCTATATTGATTTTCGTATCTTTTTTTGAGACCCTTTTCTTTTTCCAGCGCCTCCCTGGCTATCATTAACATGTCCTCGTAATCGTATCTGCCCCGCTCATCAAACACATCCTTGTTGCCGCCTTCCTTTAATCTTTCATACTGATCATAAACTATGGCGAACGCCTTCAGGCGCGGGATGTGTTTTTCCTCAATGTACACGCCGTCCGGCTTCATGGTCTTCAGGCATTCGAGAAACTCTCCCGGGCTGACGCCTTCCCTTTTTAACTCGCCTATCCTCTGGCTTATCTCCTTTAAATAAATGTAAGGCGCGTTAAAAGGCCGTATCTCGGCCGCGTCCTTGGAATGGTCAAGTATGTATTCTATCGCCTTTACCTTTTCTATATCCGAGATCTGTATCTTCTCCTGTATGTAGTTTATCGCCTCTTCCGAATCCAGTATTATCGAATTCGCGAAGCTGTGGAACGTGCAGACGTTCACGTCGTAACCCCTGAACCCCGCTATCTTCGCCAGCCGTTCCTTCATCGTCTTGGCCGCGGCGTTCGTGTAAGTGAGTATGAGGATATTCTCCGGCGCCGCCAGTTTTCGCCTGATGATGTTCGCCGCGCGGACAGAGAGTATCTGCGTCTTCCCGGTGCCGGGTCCGGCCAATACCAAGACCGGGCCCTCCAGGGTATCCACCGCCTCTTTCTGCTCCTTATTCAATTCCTTGTAAAACCTCTCAAACTCCGCCACTTTATTTGATCTCCCTGCCGATTGAAAACGCGTTGCCCAAAAGCCCGCCTATCCCGTGATAGGTGCAGACCTCGGGATCGTACAAGACAGGCCTTATCTTCTCGATATCAGGAAGGCCGTCCCCGCCGATCACGTCCTCATCCGCCTTGACGTCCAATATCTCCCCTATGAATTGCGTGTGTAGCCCTATCTCCACGGTATTAATCACCCTGCATTCCACGACAAGAGAAAATTCTTTTATGTACGGGGCGTCTATTATATCGCTTTTCACCGGCGTCAGCCCTGTTTTTGAGAACTTGTCCACTGTCTTGCCTGATGCGATCCCGAAATAATCCGCTTCTTTCACGTATTTCTCGGAAGGGACATTTACCGTAAACGCCTTCTTGTCCATTATATTCCAGTAAGAATAAGTCGCCTTCCTCAGGGAGATGCCCACGGAGGGAGGCCTTGAGCAGCAGATCCCTCCCCACGCGACCGCCGCGGCGTTAGGCCTTCCGCTTTTATCATAGGTCCCGATGATCCACGTGGGCGCGGGAAAAACCAGCGATTTTGCCCCTAATGATTTTTTCATGAATTCTCCGATCTAAAACTGGCTGGGTATTTTTCTTAATTCTTTCTTTTCGGAACGCAGTTTTTTATACCTGAGCATTTTCTCCTTGGCCCTCCTGGAACGTTTTCGTTTCTGGCGCCTTATCTTCTCTATCTCCTTTCGCGCCGCGGCCTTTCTGCCCAGGATAAGTGATTCTATCTTATCAACCAGTATCCTCCTGGCGAGGAATCTGTTCAAGGCCTGAGAACGTTCTTCCTGGCATTTGACTTCTATACCAGTAGGGCCATGCCTAAGATAAACACAGCTGGAAGTCTTATTGACCTTCTGCCCGCCTTTCTTGCTCGAGCAGATGAATTTCTCCTCCAGGTCCGCCTCTTTTATGCCCAGGGAATCCATCCTGGTCTTTAAAAATCCCTCTTTGTCCATGCTTACGTTAAATCTCATATTTACCCCGGCGCCTGATTAATTAATTATACCATAAAAGGGGTTTTCGACTACATATTCCTTGCCTGACCGCCAAGCCATGCTATATAATAAAAACATGAAATCATCGATTAAAAAGATCCTTATCCTGTATTTACTATTCGCGGCGGCCCGGGCATCCGCCGAAGAAATCTCAGCGGCCTTCATGCGTGAACACGAAAGCGGCGGGATTATTTATACCGATAAAAAAACATCCGTTCAGCGGTCGATGGTAACCTTCTCTACCGAGAGAATTTTGCGGGACGGCCGCGTGACATACAGATATGCCGCGCGCGGAGAAGGGGATTACGACGAATATAAAAACTCGGTTTGGGACATAGAGGCTGTCATGGAGGAAAGAGACGGCCTCCTGCGTCCGATTTACAGCCTGGACCGCTTCAAGGACAAAGACGGCCGCGCCGTCATAGGGCATGAGAAACGTTTCGATTACGATAAACAAAAGATATACTACACTGTCCATGACCCCGGGGGAAAGATAACGAAAAAAATAACATTCCCCATGAAAGGGATAACCGTCGACAGCGCCACCCTCACGGATTTTTTAAAGACGTTTGCCGCGCGCCGCGATGAAAAAACACACAAGGTCTTTTATCTCATCTCCGACAAGGCGGAACTTTTCAGGATTACCGTCAAGGATCTGGGCATCGAAACGCTGGAACTCCCGGAAGGAAAAATAAGGGCCATAAAACTAAGGCTTATACCAAACCTCGGCCTGTTGACAGGCGTCGCCAATTCCCTGGTGCCGCCCACATTTGTCTGGTACAAAGAACAGGAACCGCATGACTGGCTTCAATATGAAGGGCTGGAGACAGGCATGGGCTCAGCCCACATCACAGCGCGCTTCTCTCCCGAGTAAGATGGATTTTACTCGTCCGCCTCAGGCAAACGCCGCATTCGGTTAAATATGGGATCATTGACAAGTACTGCCTGTTGGATGAAAAAATCACGTTTAATCTTTTACATAAAATTTTAGCGGCTGTCTCGGGCTTGATCGTGGGACAATAATCCGGGGAAAGGGCAATGCTTATAACTTTTATATTTTTACCATGCGCTATTACAAATCTCTCCAGCTGTCCCACGGCCTCCTCAAATTTATCTTTTCCGATATTTTCGAAATAATCCATATCTATGGATATCACGATGTCCTTATTTTTTAACAAACCGCCTTTGTTAAAATCCTCTATCCTGTGTTTATCCCCGTCAAACCATACCTTATCCGAAACTTTCCCCTTTTCCAATAAAATCCTTAACCAATTATTTGACATTGGGAATCTACCGGCGGCATTGGCCATGTCCTCATGCCTGTCAAAATTTATGACCACCGTATTCTCCGGTTTCAAAAAACCCTCTTCTATCCCATTCATGATAACGGCATAAGTAGACGCGTGTTCCGTTGAAATAAACAACGGGATTACCGGATGTTTCAAATCTCTCGCTACTTTCCAGGGGTTGTTTCCGTTTAATTCATCAGCCAGAATCTTTTCCGAAACCGGCGGCAACCCTCCTCCCGCGCCCCTGACCTCGGGATTAAAGCCTGCCTGCCGGACAAAAGCCTGATAGTGTTTCCTTATGTCCCTGTCTATCTCATCCCGGGAAACAATGGATTCCGCGGCGTCGATTTTGAAAAACTTCCGATAAACTGGCTGCGACAAATCTTCATAAAATGTCTTTCCTCCGGCCGAATCCGCCGGAACCAATATATAGGCATACCTGACCATGTCTTCTATCATGGATCCGCGTATATCAGATTGTCCCCGCGCGTCATTTTTAACGGCCGCCATGCGATCCTCATAACATAACACCTTTTCAAGAATCTCTTTTTTTAACCCTCCTAAATTTCTCATTTCAGCGAGCCATGCGAGAATTTTGAGCGGCTTGGTATCATTTTTTCCTAATAAGAATTTTTGGGTTTTAAGGCTGAGCAGGTTGCCTAACCAAATATCGTATGTTTTGCTCAGACGTTTCAAAAGGTCGTCTTGCGAAAAAGCGCCGCGAAGAAGACGGCTGGTTTTTCGCATGATCCTTTCGCTTCCATAATATTTATACAACGGCCCCTGAAATGAACCATATGACGTTTTAAATAGATCATCCCAGGAAAGATCCTCTGTCTCAAAATGTATCTTATCATCCCCGGATCCTATCTGAATGCAGTCCTTGACCTCATCCGCCCAAATATTTACCCGGACGATGTCCCACGGCATGCGCTCCGCGGTAAGCATCTTTTTGAATTCTTCTTTAACGCGGTTATAATAAGAATACCGTTCATCCTGATCTTTGGCGTCAATATAAAACGATAGATCTATGTCGTTTACAACCGGCCAGAAAGGAGACGCTGATTTCTCAATGCCTGATTGGACCAAACTGCCCTTTACCCCTATGACCACCTTGTCTTCCAACCCTGCCCTGCAAATGGCCTTGAACCACAGGGTAATCGGGTTTAATCTTCCCTTGATAATGAAATCCGCGGGAAAATCATAAGTCTCTACTGGCTCACCTTTGAAAAGAGCCGCCGGCCGGAACGCGTCCCGCGCCTGAGACAAGCGGCCGCTGGGCCTTCTTTTATAAATCCTTTCCAGCAAATCATCGCCTTTGACAGGCCGGAAACGATGGCCTGAAAATACGCTTACCCTGCCTGACAGAATAATATTGTCTATGTCTTTTTTGTGGACCATGAAAATCTTGTTATCGCTTAATTTAAAACCATCATTATAATATCTATAAAATACATATATATCCTTGCCGTCCTTTTTAAAAATGACTATCGAGCGCCTTTCCCTTTTATATTTTTTCCAGACTAGCCCCAGCGCTTTATCCGCGCCGCCCTCCTCCCTGATGGCTTGCGCCACACTGAAAAGTAACCCTAATTTTTCGTATCTCATCAAAACTTCTTTATCCGGCTCATCCCGCATCAAAGGGACCCTCAAATTCTTTGCCCGCGGCTCCGCGCAAACAAAATCCTGGCGCGCAATCATCCCTATTAGCGTAAATATTAACGCTATACTAATTATCTTGGTTATATTTCTCATATAGCCCATCCCGCCAAGTTATCCACACAGTAGGGGAGGTTTAAACCTCCCCTACTGTGTGGATAACTTACGCTAAAATTATTTAAAAAGTATTGGGTATCCGCAGACAGAATAAGGCCATGTTTCCATGGCCTTATATTTTTTATATCCCTAATTATTGAAATAGATTATATCAAATCAAGGACCAAAAGTCAAGATTTTTTGAGGAAACTATTAAATTTTATAGACAGCGTCGTCTTTACGGACCTTCTGCTCGACCTTTACGCTGATAAGATCGCCTGCCTTGGCTTCCTGCGCCGGGACACGATCGATCTGCATGGAGGTTATATCCTGCGTTAAATCCGTCGTGCTGCCTTTTATGCGTATCTTATCGCCTACCTTCAGCGCGTCGGTCAATTTGATCATGCTCACGCTGATATTACCGAAAAAGTGATCCACAATCCCTACCTGTTTCTCTTCCATTTACGCCTCCTTAATCATCACCAGCATCATCTTGAACCGCTCCATGGCTTTCAAGGCATGGGGTTTATTCGCGGGCATCATGATGGCCTGGCCCGATCTGACATCGGATGATTTTCCGGAAATGATAATCTCCGCTTTCCCATCAAGCATATATACCAGCGCGTCAAAGGGCGCGGTGTGCTCGCTTAATCCCTGGCCTTTATCAAAAGCGAAAAGCGTGACTGTCCCGGTATTCTTTTTTATTATCTCTTTACTGACAACCGCGCCGTCCTGATATTCGACCAAATCCGCCAGCTCATCCGCCCTGCCGATAATATTTATCATCCCGCCCCCGCCTTTCACTATTTATTATCTTACGCTTTAGCCAAAAGTCAAGATAAGTTGACAAAGGATATCCGCGAAGCGGAGAGGATGCTTATGGTTAATTTTTCTCTGGCTTTTTTTCTTTTACCAAAGGCACCACGCCGGCCATTTCCCCTATCATGTTGATTAACTGCGTATTGGACGGGACAACTACCTTGGAATTATGCATCAGGGCGTTTTCCACCGTTTGAAGCTTTCTTAGTATCTGGGCGTTGCCCACGAAATATTTTTCAGCCGCCTCGTTCACCAGCCTGATTGCCTCCGCCTCGCCCTGCGCCTCGAGCACCTTGGCCTGTTTTACGCCATCCGCCTTCTTGATCTCCGCCCTTCTCGCGCCATCGGCGACTGTCTCTGTGGCCGTGGCGAAATCCACCGCGGCTATTTTTTCATTCTCCGCCTTCACGACCTTGTTCATCGTCTCCTGGACGTCTTTGGGCGGGTCTATCTCTTTTAATTCAGTCCGCACGATCTCTATGCCCCAGCTCCCGGTCTCCTCGCACAGCGTCTTATGCAATTCGGAGTTTATCTTGCCCCTCTCGCTGTTGGCGGATTTCAGAGTAAGCGTCCCTATGATATTCCTCAGCGTGGTCCTGGCCAGGTTCACGATCTGCCACTTGTAATTATTAACATTATACTGGGAATTTTTGACATTCTCCTCGTCCGCTTTTACCTTGAAATATACCTGGGCATCCACGCGGGCGTTCAGATTGTCATTGGTGATGATTTCCTGCGGCTCGGCGTCCACCATCTGCTCCGTTACATTCACGATATATATGTTTTCGATTATGGGGACGATCCAGTGGAACCCAGGCGAGGCGAAACGATTATACTTGCCCAATCTTTCTATCAGTCCCCTGTGAGTGGGCCTCACTATCCTGATCCCCAGAAAAAACATAAACACCAACGCCATGACAACTACGTAAACAATATTCATTTCCCCATCCTCCTTTTCATTTAACAGCCTTGAAAAAATCGAAATACACGGCGAATAACAACGCCAGGACCGAGGAACCGAATATGAAGATATAGTTAATCCTGTCTTTATTCGAGCTCAGCCCGCAGAGTATCGCGCCGATCAAGCCGTAGTCCTCCTCATCCAATTCTTTTTTATCCCTGATCCTGGCCGCCAGATCCCTTCTCCCGATGAGCCTCGCGCGCGCGGCCTCAACCCTGAATTTATACAAAAAGAAAATAAAAAATCCCACTACCCCCACATACCAGGCTATCTTGGAATACATGACATTGAAATCCATGAAAAATGACACGAGCCTCACGGACACCGTCGCCATCAATCCGATGATAAAGAATATCCAGGACATGAAAGAATCTTTGCAATTTTTATATTCGACGCAGTTGAGGCATCTGTTGTCTTTTCGGGTTTTCAGGCCATCCGCCTTTCTGTGAATTTTATGATCCTGTTCATCATGTCCACGGATTCAACCGGATATTTCCCCGCGGCGGTTTCCGCGGAAAGCATCACATAATCAGTGCCATCCAGTATGGCGTTGGCCACATCAGAGACCTCCGCCCTTGTAGGCGTTCGATTTTCAGTCATGCTTTCCAGCATCTGAGTGGCGGTGATGACGACCTTGCCCGCCTTGTTGCATTTTTTTATTATCTCCTTCTGGATCAACGGGACTTCATACACGGGTATGGAAACGCCCATGTCCCCCCTCGCTATCATGATGCCGTCGGAAACCTTGATTATATCATCGATATTTTTAATGCCTTCCCTGTCCTCGATCTTGGCGATGACCCGGCACGCCGAACCGGGACCGAGCGCGCCTTTCACCTCCATGATATCTTTTTTCGAGCGCGCGAACGACTGCGCGATATATTCGACATTGTTCCTCTCGCAAAATAATATATCCCTTTTATCCTCACGGCTGATAGCCCCGAATTCAAGCCTCGCCTCAGGAATATTCACGCCCTTATGAGCCTTGAGCAATCCGCCGCTTGCCACCCTGGTCTTAAGCCCGGCCTTAGCCCTGCCGATCACCTCTAAATCTATGTTCCCGTCGTCTATGAATACATGGAAACCGCTCTTGATGGCGCTCAGAGGACCCTGATAATCAAAATAAACCTTTCCCGGCGCGGGTTTTATTTTCTTCTGGATAAGCCACAATATCTGGCGTTTCCTGAGATTAACCGGGGAACTAAGACCACCTATCCTTACCCGGTGGCCCTGGAGATCGCCCAGGATCTTTATCCGCCTGCGGTATTTCCGGTTCAAGAGCCTGATTAATCTTATTTTTTTGGCAAACCCCTCTGGATCGCCATGAGAAAAATTCAAGCGGCAGACATCCATGCCGGCGAAAATCATCTTCCTGAGAATCGTCTCGCTTGATGACGCCGGGCCAATCGTGCAGATTATCTTGGTTTTAACCATCGCGTTGTATCCCTGGCCGCGCATCCCGGGTCAGGCCGTTGGCAGGGTTATCGTAAACGTGGTCCCTTTGCCCAATTCACTTTCCACCTCAATCTTTCCGTTATGGGCCTTGATAATGTTATAGACCACGGATAATCCCAACCCTGTCCCCTCGCCAATCTCTTTGGTGGTAAAAAATGGCTCGAATATTTTATCTAAATTTTCCCTGGGAATGCCTATGCCCGTATCGGAGACATGGACGCGGACAACCTTATCCGCCGGTTCATGGCAGGCTCTTATGGCAATCAAACCGCCTTCTTTGGCTGATTTTTTCTGTATCGCCCACTTGGCGTTGACAATCAAATCAAAAATAACCTGCTGCAAAAGCTGCGATTCGCCTTTAACCAGCGGCAGATCAGGCTCAAGATCTTTTTGGATGACGATATTGTTAAGCTTCAATTCATGCTCCACTAAAGTTATCACCTTTTCCAGCGCCTCGTTCGGGGATAACGGCTCGGAGACCCCCTTGGACGCGTGGGAAAAATCCAACAGCGACTGGGTTATCCTCTTACACCTCACCGCGGATTCCTGGATCACGCATAACAATTCTTTAAATTCGCTCATTTTAAAATCTTCTTTCTGCTTCGCTATCATATTAATCAACTGCAGGTTGTTCAAGACGCCTGTCAGGGGGTTATTTATCTCATGGGCCACGCCGCCCGCCAACAAACCCACAGAGGCCATCTTCGCGGACTGCACGAGCTGGATCTGAGTCTGTTTGA
>Ga0265297_10000932_pt1 | contig 76369 bp, 94 predicted proteins | sample Munlanlwell13791_FD_192502 | JGI IMG/M metagenome (GOLD analysis project Ga0265297, IMG submission 192502) | Leachate microbial communities from a municipal landfill in Southern Ontario, Canada - Leachate well 137-91 | ecosystem: Engineered > Solid waste > Landfill > Unclassified | place...
TTGCTTTTGGATTTGATTTCTTTTCCATAAAAGAGACATTGCGCTCTCTTTTTTCTCCTTGGCGAAGATATCTCTGGGATTACGGCCGGGGATTCGATATCGGTAAATACTTTGAAGTCTTCTTTTCCAATATCATCACCAGGATAATCGGATTCATCATGAGGCTTTTCCTGATTGTTTTTTTCTTAATCTACGAAGTCGTTGTCTTGGTTTTGGGAATAGTCTTATTCTTCGCTTCAATTGTTTATCCTTTCTTCTTTATTGCAGCTCTAATCTACGGCTTTAAATATTTATGATTAACTTAGAAAAAACAGACATTTGCGAAGCAGCACAAATAGAACCTTTCTTCTGGTGTCTTAATCTCATTAAAAAGATTTCACTTTTCTGCTTTGTGGCCTTTGTCGGATTCTATATCTTTAATTTCTTTAATGATAAAGAAACTGATCAGCTTTTCGGTGCTAGCATCATCACTCTATCTCTTTTCTTTTTAATGTATAATCTTAATTCTTTTTTCAATGAATGCCTGAAAAGACTGAAAAGAAACACAACCCTAGAAAAAGCTTTGAACGACAAGAGAGAAAATTTGGCTAAGTTTTTTAATTTGAAATCGGCCAAGTATCTGGACGAAGCCAATAGGAATTCAAAAAGAAAAGGATTGCCTTATCCCAACTACGAAATAATCCTAGAAGCATTTTTAGATGTTAAAAATCCTAAAATCATTTTCATCTTCTCCCGATTACTAATTGATTTGAACGGATTAAAGAAAGAATTAAATTCAAAAGATTACTTAACTCAAATAACGAGAGAAGAATTCGAAGCGCTTTTTGAAGAAGCCGGAAAAATATCATTGAAAAGGGGAGGAGAAGAGATAAAAGAAGGTGATGTTATCGCAGCTTTGGTTAAAGTTGAACCCAATTTAAAACAAATCATTATTGAATCCGATATTGAAGAAGAAGATTTTGAAAAGGTAAACGAATGGCAGGAAAGAATATATATAAAAATGCAGAAGAGAAAAGAATTCTGGAATTATGAAAATCTTTTGAAATTCGGTTCTTTGGGAAAAGACTGGACCGCCGGTTATACTCCCACCTTAGATAGTTATTCAATCGATTGGACCGAGATTGTCAAAAGGAGGGGCTTTGAAGATATTGTTACTCAGAAAGATCGTGTTTCTCAATTGGAAAGAATCTTATCAAAGAAAGATGCCGGTAATGCTTTGATTATCGGTGAACCGGGAGTGGGAAGAAAAAACATCATTCACGGATTAATCAAGAAAAGCCTCATCGGACAATCTTTGCCAAATGTGAATAATAACCGCTTTCTCGAGCTCGATATTATTTCTCTTTCTTCAACTACCACTTCTTTTGAACAAATGGAAAGAATTTTGGAACAGTGTTTTAGAGAAGTTAGTAATGCCGGCAACGTGATTTTAATCATTAACGACATTCATGACTTCTTAGGAGGAAAACAGAAGGCCGGAGTCGTCGATATTTCCGGAATCTTAGGCCCTTATTTGAATTCTCCGTCCTTTAAAACCATTTGCCTAACCTCTTTTAAAGGACTGCATCAATATATTGAAGACAAGCCTTCGCTTTTGGCCCAGTTCCAGAAAATAGAAGTGGAAGAAATGAGTGTTGAAGACACTCTGCATCTTTTGGAGAATAAAGTTTTTAGATTGGAGACCGAACACCAAAAATTCATTCCTTTTAATTCTTTGAAAGAAACAGTTGTTTTGTGCGAAAAATATATTTCTAATTTTCCTTTCCCGCAAAAAGCCATCAATCTTTTGGACGAAGCGGTGATATACAGTAGCCGAGATGCCGAAACAAATATTGTTATGCCGGAACACATCGACAAGATGCTTTCGGAAAAAACAAAAATCCCGGTAGGAAAAATCAGAAGTAAAGAAAAAGAAGTTTTATTAAACCTTGAAGAAACACTACACAAAAGAGTGGTCGGACAAGAGGAAGCGATCAATGAGATATCTTCGGCCTTACGAAGGGCCAGAACGGGCGTACAGACCCGCAAAGGACCGATGGGAAGCTTCCTGTTCCTAGGACCGACCGGAGTCGGAAAGACAGAAACCGCCAAAGCTTTGGCCGAAACATATTTCGGTTCGGAAGAAAAGATGGTCAGAATCGATATGTCTGAATTCCAAAGAATCGATGATATTCCAAGACTGCTCGGTTCCGACGGCCAGCCGGGAATCTTAACTTCCCAAGTTTCAGAAAATCCTTTCTCTTTGGTTCTATTGGATGAAATAGAAAAAGCCCATCCTGATATTTTAAATGTCTTTCTTCAGGTTTTAGATGAAGGGTATGTAAACGACAATCTGGGAAGGAAAATCAGCTTTACCAACACTATTATCATCGCCACCTCAAACGCCGGCTACAAGACCATTTTAAAGGCAATAGAAGAGGATAAGGAGATGCCGGAGATAAAAAGGGAGCTAATGAATGATATCTTTGAGAAAGGAACCTTTAGACCGGAGTTCATTAACAGGTTTGACGGAACAATCGTTTTCAAATCTTTAACCAAAGAAGATTTATTGATGATTGCCCAGATACAATTAAATAAATTGAATAATAATTTAAAGACAAAAAAGATACAATTAATCATTACCGAAGAACTAAAGAATAGAATCGTTGAATTGAGCTATGACCCGGTCTTCGGCGCCAGAGAAATGAAAAGAGTCATTCAGGATAAAGTGGAAAATACTGTTGCCAGAAACCTCTTAAAAGATGCAATTCCGCAGGGAAGTAAGATTCAAATTGATCCTAATACTTTTGCGATAAATATTTCTTAATAAAGGAATTTCATTGTGGATAATCAACACCTAAAAAGGTGTTTTTTATTATCCTGTGGATAAATCAAAAAAACCCTTTAAAATAAAGGGATTTTGACGTGTTGACGAGTGGTTGACAAGTTTTTTCGAGTGGTGTAAAATGGTCTTACAGTGTTAATAAGTGGGGGAAAGTGTGGAAAACGCTAAAACCCAGTGGATAACCAAAAACATGATCATCGGTCAATACAATTATAATTTAGACCCAAAGAAGAGGTTAACCATTCCTACTAAATTTAGAAATGTCTTATCAGAAGGCGCTGTCATAACCAGAGGTATTGATGGATGCCTTTTTTTGTACCCACAAAAACAATGGAACGAATTAGCTGACAAACTAAGCAAGCTTCCTTTATCACAATCCAATGCCAGAAGCTTTGCGAGAGTAATGCTAGCCGGAGCGATGGATGTTAAGGTTGATAGCTTAGGCCGAATCCTTATCCCTGATTATTTGAAAGAATACGCCAAACTAAACAAGAGTGTAGTTATTGCCGGTCTATACGACAGAATTGAAATCTGGGATGAAGATGCTTGGAAGAAATACGGACAAACAACCAACACTCAAGTTGAAAGCATGGCTGAAGGATTAAAAGAATTAGGAATATAAAATGCACATACCAGTATTATTAAAAGAAGTGATTGAATACTTAGATATTAAGCCGGAAGGAAACTATATCGACTGTACTCTTAACGGTGGCGGACATACCAGAGAGATACTAAAAAGAACCAAAGGAAAAGTATTAGGAATCGAAATCGATAAAGAGATATTTGAAAAGATTGAAAAAGAAAAGATAGACCGATTGATTCCAGTTAATGATTCATACATTAACATTAAAAAAATATCAGAAGAGAATGGATTCAATAAGGTTAGTGGAATACTGTTCGATATCGGAATGTCTTCCTACCACATTGATGAAGCGGAAAGGGGATTCAGCTTTAATAAAGATGAACCGCTGATAATGAATTATTCAACCGGATTAACAGCTGAAGAAATATTAAATGAATGGAGTGAAGATGAGATTGAGAAAATATTAAAAGAATACGGTGAAGAAGATTTCAGTAAAAAGATAGCAAAAAAGATTATTGAAAGAAGAAAAGGAGAAAGAATAAAAAGCACCTTACAATTAGTTAGTATCATCAAAGAAGCGACTCCCGGATGGTATCACCACGGCAAAACACACTTTGCCACCAGGACTTTCCAAGCGCTTCGTATCAAAGTCAATAACGAGTTGGATAACTTCCGTAAAGCTCTCCCAGAGGCGTTAGAGCTGTTAGAAAAGGAGGGAAGGTTAGTAGCCATTTCCTTCCATTCCTTAGAAGACAGAATTATTAAAGAATTCCTGAAGGAGAAAGAGAAGAACGGAGAAGTTAAAATAATAACCAAAAAGCCGATTGTTCCCGAAGATCAAGAGATAGCTCTTAATCCGAGAAGCAGATCGTCAAAATTAAGAGCCGCCATAAAAATATAAAAACATGACCATAGCAAAAAACAATTCAAAAAGATTCTTCATGGTAATAACTTTAGCCTGTTTAGCCTTAGTTTGCTTTTATATTTTTCAGGTGGTAAAATTGACTGAGTCGGGATACATAAAAGGAGAAAGAGAAACAACTATCAAAGAATTAAAGAAAGAAGTAGCTTCTTTAAAGCTTTCCGTTTCCAAAGACAGAAACCTCATCAATATTGAAGAAAAGGTTTTGGAAGAAGGCTTTGAAAAGGTAAGCAAGCTGAACTATATTGTTGTTTCTGAAGCATCTGTTGCTTCCAAATAGTTTCTTATGTCTAATATTAGAATAAACATCGTCATTGTCATCGTCTTTTTAATAGGAGGGATAGTTTTATCCCGCTTATTTTATTTACAAATAGACCAGGGAGAATATTACAAAGCCATGGCTCAGGGACAGCAAACATCTTTAGCAGAAACTCAAGGGGAAAGGGGAGAGGTAGTATTTAAAAACGGGGAAATTTTGGCCATGACGGAAAAAGAAGCCTATCTTTTTGTTTCTCCGGAAGAGATAAAAGAAAAAGAGACTACCGCCCAGATGTTAACGACTGTAATCGAAAAAGATGTATCTACGCTTTTAAATATGATGAGTAAAGAGGGAAGCTTCTACGAAGTGGTGGAAGAAAGTATCGGTAAAGAGAAGGCTGATGAGATTTCTGATTTAGGATTAGACGGAGTGCATATCGGATACAAAACTAAAAGATATTATCCGCAAGAAGATACAGCCTCACAAATCATCGGCTTCATCAATCAGGAAGGATTGGGCCAATACGGACTCGAAAGCTACTACGATGAACAAATAAAAGGAGAAACGACTGTTTCTAAAACCGAAAAGAATCCCTGGAGTTTTCTTTTCAAACTTTCAGAAAAAGATTCTCTTAACGGAGCCTCTCTTGGTTTAACGATTGATTACAATATTCAATACATGGCGGAAAAAGTATTGACCGCGGGGGTTAAAAAATATGCAGCCGAAGGAGGAGAAATAATTGTCATGGATCCCAACACTGGAGCAATCATCGCTATGGCTCAGAGTCCTAATTTTAATCCTAATAATTACCAAGATGCATCAATGGCTTCTTTTCAAAATTCTTGTGTAGAAAAACTGTTTGAACCGGGTTCTATTTTCAAACCGATAACCATGTCTATGGCTATTAATGAAAAAGTGGTAACACCCGATACTGTTTTTGATGACAAATTAGGATATGCCCAGTGTGGAACATATAAGGTATACAATTATTCACAAAAAGTATGGGGCAAAGTAACTATGACCGAAGTTCTACAAGGTTCCATTAATACCGGAGTCATGTATGCAGAAAGCCTAATTGGAAATAATAAATTCTATAACTATTTAAAATCTTTCGGTCTTTTTGAAAATACCGATATTGATTTAAGCGGAGAAGTAGCTTCAAGAAACAATCAATTAAAAGAAGCTTTGGAAAGCAATAATCCAAACAACACCAGTTTTCCCAATGCTTCTTTCGGACAAGGAATAGGAATAACTCCCTTGCAAATGATTAGGGCTTTTTCCACTATTATCAATGGAGGAAAATTAATGAAGCCATATGTCGTGGAAACGATAACAACAGGGGACAAGACGGAAAAAATAGAACCAGAAGTAATTAAAGAAAATGTTGTCTCACCGGAAGCCAGTACCACCTTAAAAAGTATGCTTATTAATGTAGTTGAAAAAGGATTCGGACACTTGGCGAAGATTCCCGGTTATTGGATCGGAGGGAAAACAGGAACATCTCAGGTCCCTTACACTTCTTTAGCGATAAACAAAGCCGGATATTCAGAACATACCTGGCAAACCTTCATGGGATTCGCTCCGGCCTTAGATCCTAAATTCATTATTCTTATAAAATTGAATAATCCAACCGCTACCAAAACATCTGAATATTCAGCCGTGCCTGTTTTCCATGATTTAGCCAAATACATCATTGATTACTGGCAAATTCAGCCTGATTACGATGAAACAAGTTTGGACAAAGAGTGATATATATGATATCTAAAGATTGTATTGGTCCTATCGTCTAGAGGCCTAGGACATTAGATTCTCAATCTAAGAACACCGGTTCGAATCCGGTTAGGACCGCCAATTAGTTAATTAAAAAATTTTATTAAAAAATAAAATAATAATTAAAAAATGACTACCTTAATCTATATTCTCGTCTTCCTCGCTTCCTGTTTCGCTTTTTATCTATCGGGAGAATTGATCGTTAAGAGCTTGATTAAAATTGCTAAATTCCTCGGCTGGAAAGAATTCGTCGTTTCCTTTTTGGTTATGGCTTTAGTTGGATCTTTGCCTAATTTGTTTGTCGGTATTTCTTCAGCCCTGCATAATGTTCCGCAATTATCTTTCGGAGATGTCATCGGAGGAAACGTAGTAGACATGACTTTGGCCATCGCCTTAGCCGCTTTCTTTGCCAAAGGAGGCATTCCCGCTAAGAGTAAGACCGTGCACAGCACATTAATCTTTACCGTTATTGCTGCTATTCTGCCGATACTTCTTGTTTGGGATAATAATCTTTCCCGAATTGACGGTGTCATTATGATTTCTTTCTTCTTTGTATACGTTGCTTGGCTGTTCTCTAAAAAAGAAAGATTCACTAAGACTTGCGAAGATGATGCAACTCCGACCAAAAGCTTTAAAGCTTCTTTCAGTGGAATATTTAAAATCATTTTAAGCTTGGTTATTTTTGCCATTGCTTCCGAGGGAATCGTCAGATCAGCCAAATACTTTGCTGAAACCTTTAATTGGCCAATCGTTTTAATCGGTTTATTTATTGTCGGGTTAGGGAATTGTGCTCCGGAAATATTCTTTGCCATTTCTTCGGCAAAAAAGAAAATGGAATGGATGATATTAGGAGACTTAATGGGAACAATTGTTGCTCCCGCCACTCTAGTCTTGGGAATCGTCGCTTTAATAAATCCAATCTACATCTCTGATTTTTCTCCTTTCGGAGTCGCCAGAATCTTCTTATTTATCGCGATAATCTTCTTCTTTTTCTTTATCAAAAACGACAGCCAAATTACCAAGAAAGAGGCTATTTTCCTACTCTTTATCTATATCGCTTTCATCTTAACCGAGGTCTTTATCAGAATCTGAGCCGATTATTGACTATCTAGCGATAAAATGATATAAACAAAAAGTATTAATTAAGCAAAAAAACATGTTAGCAGTAATAAAAACAGGAGGAAAACAATACAGAGTTTCCCCGAAAGACAAACTAAAGATAGAAAAGATTGCCGCCGAAGAAGGCGCTGAAGTTGTGTTTGACAATGTTCTTTTAGTTGAGAATGGAAAAGACTTAACTATCGGAGAACCATTGATTAAAGGAGCTACCGTAACTGCTAAGGTTTTAAAACAAGCCAAAGCTGATAAGGTAATGACTTTCAAATATAAATCAAAGAAAAGATACAAGGTTAAGAAAGGACACCGACAACAGTATACCGAAGTTGAAATCGTCGACGTCAAGAACTAATTAAACTATTTAAAAACCTGCTTCTCTACGGAGCAGGTTTTTTTAGTATCCGATATCTCCTTCAAAGGAGTCTCGTCCGGTTTCAATATTCCTGAAGCAGGCTCTTTGCTTATCAAAGAATAGTTCCACTCTTCCAATTGGACCGTTTCTGTGTTTGGCGATAATAATATCGGCAATTCCTTTTCTTGGACTTTCTTCCTGATAGACATCTTCACGGTAAATAAACATAACAACATCGGCGTCTTGCTCGATTGAACCGGAATCTCTCAAATCGGAAAGCCTAGGAATCTTAGGTGTTCTTTGTTCTACCGCTCTTGATAATTGAGATAAAGCCAAGACGGGAATATTCAATTCTCTGGCCAATCCTTTCAATTGTCGAGAAATCTCGGTAATTTGTTGAACACTATTGATGATTTTATTGCTCGGCTCAATCAATTGCAAATAGTCGACAATAATCAATCCTAAGCCGTGACTGGCCTGTAATCTTCTGGCCATGGCTCTCATCTGCAGAACGCTGCAGCTGGAAGCATCATCAATATATATTGGGGCTTCGGAAAGAGTTCCCAAAGCATGCTGAATACAAACAAAATCATTCTGATCTCCTTCGGTTGAAAGCATTCCTTGTCTTAATTTCCAGGAATCAATATTTGATTCGGAACTGATTAATCTATCAATCAATTGGTCTTTACTCATTTCAAGAGAAAAAATACCAACTGGCTTCTTTTCTTTTAAAGCAATATTCTTAGCAATATCTAGTGCCAAACTTGATTTACCCATTGATGGTCTAGCCGCTAAAATAATCAAGTCTGAATTCTGTAAACCAGAAAGAAGGGAATCGAGGCCGTTAAATCCGGTTGATGTTCCTCTTAATGCTCCTTTTTGTTTTGATATTCTTTCAATTCTTTCAAAAGCTTCTTCCAAGAAAGGTTTGATTGGCAAGAAAGATTGAGTTAAGTTCTTTTGAGTAATACTGAAAATTCTTCTTTCGGCTGAATCCAACAAATCGTCTGACTCGTTTTCTTCTTCATAACCCATTAAGGATATTTCTGTTCCGGCGGAAATCAAATCTCTCAAGATTCTTTTCTTCTGGACGATTTTGGCATAAGTCATCACGTGACTGGCAGTGGGAACAGTATTAATTAATTCAGTCAGGTAAGCAGTTCCGCCAACATTCTCCAGTTGATTCCTCTCTTTCAACTTGGAAGAAACGGAAATCAAATCAATCGGTTCACCGCGGGCAAACAGGTCTTCAACCACCTGATAGACGTATTGGTGTTTATTTTTATAGAAATCTTCGGAGTGCAAAATATCAGCAACCTTAGTGATTGCTTCCTTATCAAGCATTAAAGAGCCTAAAAGGCTTTTTTCTGCTTCAATGTCTTGAGGCGGTACTTTAATATTTGTATTTTCACTACTCATTAAGTATAATGTAGCAAACAACAAATTAAACGTCAATTATGAAAATAGGCTTCATTTCCTTTCACTCCTTCAGTAATCCGGGGGGAGTGAAAAACCATATTTTAGGATTATCCAAAGAATTTGAGAAAAGAGGTATCGAAACTAAAATAATCGTGCCCAGACGAAAACTCAAAGAAAGCTACGGCAAGAATGTCATTCTTTTGGGAACTTCGATTCCTTTGAATATCGGAGGAACGCAAGGGGACTTGGTTTTTAATTTCAATCCTTTGGCGATAAAAAGAATGCTTAATAAAGAAAAGTTTGATATTTTGCATTTCCATAATTTCATCATTCCTTCTGCTTCTCAGATATTGGAAAGGTCTGATGCCACCAATATTATTACTTTCCATGCCAATACCGAATCGGTGCCGCTTTTGGATGCGATGATAAGTAACTTGAGCGGATTGATTAATCACAAAGTCAAAGGAGTAATCGGCGTCGCTTCTTTCAATCTTGAACCGTTTAAGAAATACAACGGATTGAAAAGAGTGATTCCCAACGGAATTGATTTGAATGAATTTAATCCCAATGTTAAAAGATTGGATAAATTTGATAATAGTAAAATCAATATTCTTTTCTTGGGAAGAATTGAAGAAAGAAAGGGATTAATCTATTTATTAAAGGCTTATAAAATTCTACAAGAAAAACACGATAACTTAAGATTGATTATTGTCGGTGACGGCCCGCTTAAAGAAGAGTGTGAGTCATATGCCAAAGAAAACAATCTTCAAGAAGTCTATTGGGAAGGAGCTCAGGCTGGAGATGTTGTTCCTCAATATTTCTCAACTTGTGATATCTACTGCAGTCCAGCCATCTTTGGAGAAAGTTTCGGGATTGTTTTATTGGAAGCTATGGCCTTGGGTAAACCGGTTTGCGGTTTTGCTAATATGGGATACAAAGAATTATTACAAAATACCGCCGGAGAAGAATATTTAGTTGAACCAAAAAATGAAATTGCATTGGCAGAAAAAATCGATAAATTAGTCAGTGATGAAAATTTAAGAAAAGAAATGGGTGATTGGGGACTACAAGAGGTTCAGAAATATTCTTGGAAAAAAATAGCCGATCAGGTTTTAGAATTTTACAAAGAATGCCAATAATTTTTATTATTTTTAAAAATTAATCTTAAAAAAGATATTTATGCAGTATCTTTTTTTATTTTTAAGAGAAAAATATCAAAAAAGTATTGACGTCTTTTATTATTTAAAGATATAATAGATTTATTAAAATAATAAACAACATATGAAAGCAAAAAGCTCGGCAAAAATAGAGTGGAAAAAAGTTACGTGGTATTCAACAACTCTCGCTGTGATTTTATATGTTGGTGTTTTTTTAATTGGTTTTTATCTTGGTCAAAAAATGAATGAACTAAAATCAGCAATTGAACAGATACCTACCAGCACTTACGTTCAAAAACAAACAAACAATAATACTATCACTGCCGCAAATTTTAATTGCAAGGATGGTAAGACAATTAATGCTCTCTTCTTCGATGATAAAGTAGAATTGACTTTAAGCGACGGTGACACTCTATTGCTTTTAAGAACTGTTTCCGCCTCAGGAGCACGCTACACTAATACCGGTCAAACTTATATCTTCTGGAATAAAGGGGATACTGCTTTCTTAGAAGAAGGAAGTGAGACTACCTACGAAGATTGTGTCGTTGTCCCGGCTGAATAAACAGTTTGACAAAAACAACTAACGGGTATATTTTCCACTTAAGGTTTTGTGCTCGTTCACAACCTGGGAGGAATTAAATTGGACTTAAAACAACTAAGGAAAGAGTTTTCTAATTACTTACTCATCATTTTTGTTTCGGCCTTCTTTTCAGCAATGTTCACGCTGTATATGTATGTCTGGGACGTACGAAGCGGATTACCCATATTCTTCTTCGGATTCTTTATCGCTTCCTTTGCGGTTCTTTCTCTAATCTTACCCAAGGCGCCGAAAAAAACTTAAAGAGGAATAACCTCTTTTTCTTTTTAAAAAAACCTGCATTGCTGCAGGATTTTTATTATTTCTTTTTGATTACCGTTTTTTCTCCCGAATCTTCAACTTGCCAACCTTTCTCATCTATTTCTTTTCTTATCTGATCCGATTTATCCCATTCTTTATTTTTTCTGGCTTCATTCCTTGCTTCCACCAATTTCATAATATCTTCAGGAACAATACTGATGTCACTGGTCCAGACGGGGATACCGTCTTTTTCTATTTTAATAATATACTTTGATTCAGAAAGGTCTTCCGATTTAACTGAAGACAATTTTAATCCGAAAACATTATCAAAGTCAATTAATAAATCGTATTTCTCTGAATCGGTAATATTATTATCTTTTACCATGTCCCAAGTTAAAGCCAGGGCCGAAGGAATATTCAAATCATCATCAATGAAGCTGATAAATTTATTCTGATATTCTTCGTATTTCTTTGAATGATCAGTTTTTTCACTCCTTGATAGTTCAACTGTCTTTTCGTAAAGCTTATTTAAACTTGTTTCGGCAAACTCAAGACTCTCATCACTGAAAACAAGCTTACTTCGGTAGTGAGTGTTCAAACATAGATAACGGTAGGCGAGAGGACTAATTCCTTTTTCCTTTAATGTTCCCAAGGTAACAATGTTGCCGGAAGACTTGGACATCTTTCCGTCTTTCAAATTAAGGAATTCTCCGTGCATCCAATAATTAGCCATCGGCTTATCATATACCGCTTCAGCCTGAGCAATTTCATTGGTGTGATGAATGAAGACATGGTCAATGCCTCCACAATGGATATCAAAAGGTATTCCCAAGTTATTTACACTCATCACCACACATTCAGTATGCCAGCCGGGAAAACCGATTCCCCAAGGAGATTCCCATTCCATTTGTCTCTTTTCGTTCTTGGGACTGAATTTCCATAAGGCAAAGTCTGCTTTGTTTTTCTTCTCTTTTACTTCTTCAATTCTTCCTTTCATTTCTTTTCTTTCGCTCTCTCCCCAAAGTCTACCGTATTTGTCTAATTTTGAAGTATCGAAATATACTCCGTCACTGATGATATAGGTAAATCCTTTCTTTTCCATTTCCTTAATTAACTCTATCTGTTCGGAAATGGTATCGGTCGCTTTCACCCAAATCGTCGGATCAATGACGTTTAAAGACTTCAAATCATTTTTAAAAAAGTCGGCGTAGAATTGAGCAATTTCCCAAACGGTCTTTCTTTCTTTCTTGGCTCCTTTTTCCAGTTTGTCTTCTCCGGAATCAGAATCGGAAGTTAAATGTCCGACATCGGTTAGATTCATAACGTGCTTAACTTTGTATCCGTTGTATATCAAAGCTCTCTTTAAAAAATCTTCAAAGAGATAGGTTCTCATGTTTCCGATGTGAGCAAACCAATAAACTGTCGGTCCGCAGGTGTAGATTCCGACTTCTTTGTCTCTAATCGGTTTAAATTCTTCTTTTTTCTTAGTAAGGGTATTATATATTTTCATATTTCTATTATATATCAATGTATCACATATTTAAAGATATCTTTCTCCGCGGTCAGGGAAGACCGTTACAATTACAGCTTCCGGATGTTCTTTTTGTATTTCCCGGCAGACATACATGACAGCTCCCGAACTGGGACCGACCAAGACTCCTTTTCTGGCTAATTCATCTTTAGTATTCAAAGCTTTTTCCGCCTCCAAGTCATATATCTCATCAATCAAATCAAAATCAATAATAGTCGGTACGAATCCGTCTTTTAGAGATCTTAATCCTTCGATAGTCTGATTCTGGACTGGCTGGACGCCGATGATTTTAATCTGAGGATATTTTTCTTTTAGTTTTCTTCCAATTCCGGTTATTGTTCCTCCGGTTCCCATTCCGGCGACAAAATAATCAATTTGTCTCCCTTCCATTTGTTTTAATATTTCTTCAGCTGTTCCGTGATAGTGAGATTCAGGATTGGCTAAGTTTTCATATTGATTTAAAAAAACATGTCTTTCTCCACTCTTAGCCATATCTTTCACATCGGCAATGGCAAATTTTCTATATCTTAAATTCTCCATCAAAATTACTTCTCCGCCGAATATCTTCACCATCTTTATTTTTTCTTTACTGGTACTCTCCGGCATTATCACTTTAACCTTGTATCCTTTCATCGCCGCAACCATGGCTAGACCAACTCCGGTGTTGCCGCTAGTCGGCTCAATCAAAGTATCTCCCTTTTTTATATATCCTGCCTTTTCCGCTTCGTTAATCATATTCAAGGCAATTCTGTCTTTAATTGAACCACCGGGATTGAATCCTTCCATCTTCGCGAAAATATTATCTTCTATTTTTACTAACGGCGTATCGCCGATGTGTTCTAAAATTGTTTTCATGTTTTATTATTAACAAAAAAATCTCTGTTTAAGAGATTAGTTTTATATTCCGTATTATTAAAAACAAACCAATCTCTTAGTCTAATGGGGGACAGCAACAGCAGCAGATTTGTTTGTTTACGTTTTTCATATGTTTCTATTCTAACAAAAGGGATTATATTGTCAAGAATTGACAGAACCTAATTCTAAAGATAATATATTTACAGAACGTTTCCAAAATCGTTCAAAACTAAAGACTCAAAGAAGTCTTTTTAAGTTGAAAGCGATACTATAATACTTTCTAAAACTTAAGATATAGAAAGTTATAGAAGAGTTTGGTGAATATGTCGCGACAAATTTATTTCACACAAAACTCTTCTCCCTTATTACGGGGACCTGGCTGGTCTTTTTTTGTTTGACAAAAAACAAAAATGATATAAATATATACTTGTTCGGTATTACCCTTACCGAACACCTTGAAAGCCAAAAAGCTTTCCAAAAGGGGAGAAGGATTGATTAACCGTAATCATATTTCTTCTCCCCACCTTATATAATTTTAACCGAACCCGAGAGGGTTCTTTTGTTTGACAAATATTCGTATTAACCTTATTATCAAATTGTAGCGACAGCGCCTTCACGAGGTGCATTGTGAAACCAAGGAACTACGCACCTTTAAAACTACAACTTTCGCTGAATGAACTACATTCCAAAGAAAAAACATCATACAGGAGCCACATATAATTGTGGCTCATTTCATTGACAAAATCTTAAAAAGGACTAAGATATAAAAGTACAAAAATTAACACAAATCCTCGGAAACAGTGAAGAGGCGTATCTTTAAAAGAACAAGTTTCTTAAGGAGGTCTTATCAAGATTTGCTGTTAAATACAACTAAAAAGGTGGAAGGTTCTTTCTCTCCATATCTAATAAAAATCCTTCCACCTTTATCCAATTTCCCAGATTCTGAGCCCAAGGCTCTTTTTTTGTTTATTAAACCATTGACAAAATATTATAAAGGTTTACAATTAACTCAGAACCTAAACAACCTGTATGTAATATTTTTCCTCTGTTTATTTAAACCGAGGAGTCTGAACTTTTTCAGAATACTATATACGATGGTGTTTCAAAGCACCATAATTAAATTGATATATTTTAATAATTTCTATCTCTATAAAATTATTTCAATACTATCAATCAATTGGAGAGCCATTTTTATCAGTGCTCTCCTTTTTCTTTTATACAGAGCTTAAGGCTCTTTTTTTTATTTGCTTTTTCGAGGAAAAAATAATAGAATATGGTATATGTCAAACTTAGTTTTATATCGTAAATACCGACCACAATCATTTAAAGAGTTCATCGGACAGAAACATGTGGTCACCACCATTACCAACGAAATAGCTTCGGGAATGATTTCTCATGCCTATATGTTTTCTGGACACCGGGGAACAGGAAAAACTACTTTAGCCAGATTATTTGCCAAAGCCATCAACTGCCAAAATTTGAAAGGATCGGAGCCGTGCAACAAATGTCCTTCCTGTTTGGAAATCAACGGAGGCAAGGCAGTCGACATTATTGAAATCGATGCGGCTTCCAATAGAGGCATTGATGAAATCAGAAGCATTAGGGAGGGAATTAAATTTGCTCCCAACTTTTTAAAATACAAAGTTTTAATTTTAGATGAAGCTCACCAATTATCAAAAGATGCGGCCAACGCATTATTGAAAATATTGGAAGAACCACCCTCATATGCAATTTTTATCTTAGCCACGACCGAAGCTCACAAAATGATTCCGACAATTGCTTCCCGCTGCCAGAGATTTGATTTCTATAAACTCTCTTTTGACGAGGTGGTAGAAAAACTTTCTTTCATTTGTAAAAAAGAAGAAATTGAAATCGAGAAAGAAGCGTTGGGTTTAATCGCTTCTGCTTCCGAAGGTTCAATGCGTGACGCCGAAGGAACACTGAATCAAGTTTTGAATTTCTTACCCGGTACTAAAATTAAAGCGGAAGACGTTCAATTGCTTTTAGGATTGGTGGATATCAATTTGGTAGTTGAATTAACCGATTATTTGATAAAAAAAGACAAAGCCGGAGCTTTGAAGTTTTTAAATGATAATATTGAGAAAGGAATAGACATTCCCGAATTTACCAAAACCCTTATTGACTATTTGCGAAAATTGCTTATCCTAAAGATTGATTCAAGTTTAATCAGTTCAGTAATGCCCGGAGAAACCAAAGAGGTGGGGGAGAAAGCTAAAAAACAAGCCGAAGGATTAGCAGAAGATAATCTAAAGAAAACTCTTAATCTACTCTTAGACGCTGACAATAAAAGCAAGTATGCTTCAATACAGCAATTGCCGTTAGAGCTAGCTTTAATTGAATCGATTGGAATTGAATAGTTGCTTTACAAGACTGAACTATGATGGTATTATTAATTTAATATTAATCACTGTTCGAATATGACAAATCAAAAAGAAAAAGCTATAGCCCTTAGGAAAGAAGGGTATTCTTATTCAGAAATATTAAAAGAAATTCCTGTGGCTAAATCCACTTTATCTTTATGGTTAAGAAGTGTTGGTTTAGCAAAGCAACAAAAACAAAATATTACAGCAAAAAGAATAGCTGGAGCGTTACGTGGAGCAAAAGCTAGAAAGGATCAACGGATAAAAATTACTAAAGAGATTAAGAATAAAGCAAAACAAGAAATAGAAAGCATAAATAAAAGAGATATCTGGTTAATTGGCATTGCATTACATTGGGCTGAAGGAGCAAAAGAAAAAGAAAATGGGACAAAAACAGGAATTAATTTTAGTAATTCCGACCCCAGAATGATTTTACTTTTTAGAAAATGGCTAATTAATACTTTTTCAGTGAATAATTCTAATTTAGTTTACGAACTATATATTCACAAAACGGCTAATATCGAAAAAGCTCAAATATATTGGTCTCAAATTCTTTCAATATCAATAGAAAAAATAAGAACCTATTTGAAAAAAAGTAAAATAAAGACTATAAGAAAGAATACGGGAGATGATTATTATGGCTTAATAAGAATTAAGGTAAATAAAAGCACTAACCTTAATAGGAAGATAGCGGGCTGGATAGAGGGTATTTGTGAGAAAGCACTATAATATTGCGGGGTCGTCTAATGGTTGGACATCTGCCTTTGAAGCAGAAGATTCTAGGTTCGAGTCCTAGCCCCGCAGCAAATAATTAAATTAAATAAAAAACAATATGCTGTACATTTTTGAACAATATTTAATTACTTTCGGCTGGGCAATAACAGGAGCAATATCCATGGCACTTGCGTTAAGCCTTTTAATAAAAGTTTTTACATGGATAACGCCAATTGATGAATGGGAAGAAATTAAAAAGAATAATATAGGGGTGGCAATAATTATTGCAAGTGTTATCTTGGGGACAGCTTTAGTTATTGGACTCACAATAATGCCATGATAAAAATATTATTAATAATTATATTCTTATCGACTTTACCTTTTTTTTCTTTTGCACATCCCGGAAGAACAGATGCTAATGGATGTCATATAAATAAAAAAACTACCGACTATCATTGTCACACAATATCAAATAAGATTATTAAGACAGAAGCAAGACAGAATGCTAACGCAGGGAAAAAAGAAGTGAACGACACCACGAAGTGTGGAACAAAAAATTATTGCAAAGAAATGATATCTTGCGAAGAAGCTAACTATTTCTTAAATATTTGTAATCTTACTCGTCTTGATGGAGATAATGATGGAATTCCTTGTGAGTCAATCTGTAAATAAAGTGAATAAATAATTAAAATCGCTATTCCAGCGATTTTTTGATAGAATAAAGATATGGAAATAGAAAGATTTGAACAATTAGTAAATGAAGGAATTAAAGATATTCCTCAAAAATTCTTAGACAAATTAGACAATGTCGGAATTGTCATTGAAGATGAACCGACTCTCGAACAATTAAAAAAACTGAAAATCAGAAAAAATTATGTCCTCTTTGGATTATACGAAGGAATTCCCAAGACAGCGAGGTGGAACTATGCCGATGTCTTACCCGACAAGATTACTATCTTTAAAAATCCGATTGAAGAATCTGCCCAATCGGATGAGGAGATAAAAAAAATTGTTAAAGAAACGGTCTGGCACGAAATCGCTCATCATTTCGGCATGGACGAAAAAGAAGTAAGAGCAGCTGAATTAAGAAAAAAAACAAATGACCAGTAATGAAGTTATAAAAGAAATTGGAGAAGATATTAAAAAGGGAAGAATCGGAGTGATTCCCACCGATACTATATACGGAATAGTCTGTTCGGCGATGAAAAAGAAAAGTGTTGAGAAGCTTTATAAAATCAGGAAGAGGGATTCAAAGAAGCCGATGATTATTCTCATCTCTTCATTAAAAGATTTAAATCTGTTTGGTGTTAAGATAGATAAGAAAATCACTGATAAATACTGGCCGGGGAAGGTGAGTATTATTGTTCCAATTAAAAAGCTTGAATATTTGCACCGAGGCAAAAATAGCTTGGCTTTCCGATTACCGGATAATAAAGCTTTGATTAAGTTGATTAAAATATCCGGACCGATTGTCGCTCCCAGTGCCAACACGGAAGGAGAAAAGCCGGCCGAGACAATTGAAGAAGCGAAAGAATACTTTAAGGACAAAATAGATTTCTACGTTGATTGCGGAAAACTGAAATCCAAACCATCAAAGATAATTTCTCTGTTAAATAACAATATTGAGATTATCAGGAAATAATAGTAAGATATTAATATGAATAAATTAATCATCGTCAGACACGGCGAAAGTGTCTGGAATAAAGAAAATGTCTTTACCGGCTGGATTGACGCTCCCTTATCAGAAGAGGGAATTAAGCAAGCCAAATCAGCTGGACAAATTCTTAAAGAAAAAGGATTCACTTTTGATTTAGCCTTTACCTCAGTTTTAAAAAGAGCCTATGATACTCTCGATTTGATTTTAGGAGAAATGAATCTTACTCTACCGATAGAAAAATCATGGAGACTGAATGAAAGACACTACGGCGGACTGCAAGGAATGAATAAAGATGAAGCTAGGAAGAAATTCGGCGAAGAACAGGTTCAAATATGGAGAAGAAGCTACGATGTCAGGCCCCCGATTGAAAAAGAAGTAACAGAATCCAAATACGAAGAAATCAGGGAAGGGGATGTTCCTTCAACTGAAAGTCTGAAAGACACCGAAGAAAGGCTTCTTCCTTATTGGAAAGAAACGATTATTCCGCAAATCATGTCCGGTAAAAAGATAATCATTGCCGCCCACGGAAACAGCATCAGAGCTTTAATCAAAAACATTGAAGGATTGTCGGGAGAAGAAATAGTTAAAATAGAAATACCAATGGGCAACCCCTTGGTTTACGAATTGGATGATAACTTAAAGCCAATCAACAAATACTATTTGTCAGTCCCAGTTCTTGACTGATAAAATACATGTGGTATATTAAATCCATATGTTAAGCGAGAGACAAGAACAGATAATAAAAAGCTTGGTTCGGGAATACATCAAAACTGCCGAACCGGTGAGCTCTAAATTTTTAGCCGAAAAACACGATTTCGGCCTTTGTCCTTCAGCGATAAGAATTGAATTTCAAACCTTAATCAAAGAAGGATTTTTAGAACAGCCCCACACTTCAGCGGGAAGAGTTCCGACCGACAAAGCCTACCGATTCTTTGTTGATTCTTTAAAAGAAAAAAGAGAAGAAAGAATTGAAGAAGAATTAGAAGATATTATTAAAGGAGTGGAAGATAAATTCAGAATGGCTTCAGAAATAGCCAAGTTTATCGCCGATAATTCATCAAGCTTTGTTAATTTGTATTTTGCTAAAGAGGGATTGAACTTGAAAGAAGGATTGGATGAAATATTTAAAGAACCGGAGTCCAGAGATGAAAATTTCATTAACAGCTTTATTAATTTTTTAGCAAACTTTGAAAAAAATGTTGATAAACTACAAGCCAATTCAAAAACACAAATATTCATTGGAAAAGAAAATCCGATTGTTAAATCTAAAAATATGACGATGATTTGTTCCGAATGCAATTTACCTTCGCAAAAGGTAATCATCACCATAATGGGACCCAAAAGAATGGACTATGAAAAAAATATTAAATTAATTAATTCATTAAATAAAGTATTAGAAGAACTAATATGAAAGAAGAACAAACAACAGAAGAACCAAATAAAGAATTGGAGGAGCTAAAACAGAAAAAAGAAGAATACTTTGCCGGGTGGCAGAGAGAAAAAGCCGACTTCCTGAATTACAAAAAACAAGAATTTGAACGATTGAAAGGCACTCTTTGTATTGCCAAGGAAAGCGTCTTTGAAGATATTATTCCTGTTTTGGATAGTTTCAGGTTAGCGGAAAAAGCCATTTCTGAAGAGGATAAAAACAACCAAAGCGTTATTGGTCTATTAATGATTAAAAAGCAGTTAGAGAGCGCTTTAAAGGCCTTAGGATTGGAAGAAATAGAAAGTGTCGGTCAGAAGTTTGATCCCAGTCTTCATGAAGCCGTAGAAGAAATAGAAGAAGGGGAAGAGGGAGTAATAATTGAAGAAATAGAGAAGGGATATTCATATAACGGTAAGATTTTAAGACCATCAAAGGTTAAGGTAGGAAAGTAGTATATTATCACTCTTGACAAGAGAGTGATAATCAAATAATATTGAATTATAAGAATAAAAATAAAAGAATTATGTCAAAGATTTTAGGAATAGATTTGGGAACAGCCATCACTAAATCCGCTTCAATTATTAACGGAGAACCAAAAGCACTAGAGAATAGAGAAGGCTCGATTTTAACTCCTTCAATTATTGCTCAGACCAAAGGAGGGGAAAGAGTGGTTGGAATTCTTGCCCAAAGACAAGCTATCACCAATCCAAAAAATACTATTTCGGCAGTTAAAAGATTTATCGGCCGAAGATTTTCCGATGCCGAAGTGCAAAAAGAATTAAAACTTCTTCCTTACGAAACCAGAGAAAAATCAGATGGCGGAGTTGAAGTTAAGATGGGAGACAAGTGGTACAACCCAATTGAAATTTCTTCGATGATTTTGCAGAAAATTAAAGCTGACGCTAAGGACAAATTAGGAGAAGATGTTAAAAACGTTGTTATCACTTGTCCGGCTAACTTCGATGACTCTCAAAGAAAGGCAACCATTGCCGCCGGAGAAATTGCTGGCTTCAATGTTTTGCGTGTCATCAATGAACCGACCGCAGCTGCCTTAGCTTACGGCTTCGGCAAGAAAGATGCTCAAAAAATATTAGTATATGATTTCGGAGGAGGTACGTTTGATGTTACCATTCTTGATGTTTCTCCCGAAGTGGTTGAAGTCTTAGCGACTAGCGGAGAACCCCACTTAGGAGGAAACGATTTCGATCAAAGAATAATCGATTGGATTTTAACTGAATTTAAAAAAGAACAGGGAATTGATTTAGTTAAAGATGCCTTGGCACTACAGAGATTAAAAGAAGCAGCGGAAAAAGCCAAGACCGAATTATCTAGTGCTATGGAAACCAACATTAATCTTCCTTTTATCACTTCTGATGCTGAAGGTCCTAAACACTTAGAATACAAACTATCAAGGTCTCAATTCGATTCAATGACCAATGATTTAATCGTGAGATCAATCGATAGAGTCAAAAAAACCTTGGAAGAAATCAAGATGGATAAAAGTGAAATTAATGAAATTATTCTTGTTGGAGGAACAACATTAGTTCCGGCGGCCAGAGATGCAGTTAAAAACTTCTTCGGCAAAGAACCGAATAAATCAATTAATCCTGAAGAAGTAGTTGCTATCGGTGCAGCTATCGAAGCAGAAATATTAACTGCCAAAGAAGAAGGCCGAACTCCCGAAGGAGATATTAAGAGCGTTTTATTACTTGATGTCTTGCCATTGTCACTTGGAATTGAAACCTTGGGTGGAGTCTCAACTCCGATGATCATGAAGAACACTACTATTCCCACTACCGGTTCTCAAACATTCTCTACTGCCGTTGATAATCAACCATCGGTTGAAATAAACGTTTTACAAGGAGAAAGATCAATGGCTACCGACAATCGATCTCTCGGTAAATTCGTTTTAGACGGTATTCCTCCGTCACCAAGAGGCATTCCTCAAGTTGAGGTTAAGTTTGATATCGACGCTAACGGAATCCTAACGGTAACCGCAATTGACAAGGCTTCAAACAAGTCTCAATCAATTAAAGTTGAAGGTTCAATCGGAATATCTAAAGAAGATATTGAGAAGATGAAAAAAGATGCCGAGGTTCATGCCGCCGAAGACCAAAAGAAAAAAGATTCCATCGAAGCAAAGAACATCGCTGACAACTTAATCTACCAATCGGAGAAAACAATCAAAGATGCGGGAGAAAAAGTTTCCGCCGAAGCAAAAAAAGAAGTGGAAGACAAAATTTCTGAATTGAAAAAAGTAAAGGATGGTGATAATATAGAAGAAATAAAAAAGAAAACTGAGGAACTATCCCAAGCCATTCAGAAAGTCGGTGCTGCGATGTATCAAACAACTCAAAATCAGGAACCAAAGAAAGAAGAAGGACCTGAAAGCGCACCCGAAGCTGAAACTGAAAAAGAATAATTTAAAGAATTATGAGAATGGCAAAATGAATAATTTTGCCTTTCTTATTTATTGCCATGTCAAAAGACTATTACAATATATTAGGAGTAGAAAAGAGCGCTTCGGCTGAAGATATCAAGAAGGCCTACTACAAATTAGCTCATCAACATCATCCTGATAAAAAAGGAGGAGATGAAGCTAAGTTTAAAGAAATCAATGAGGCCTACCAAACTTTATCTGATAAAGACAAGAGAGCTCAGTATGACCGCTTTGGAAAGACATTCAATGGCGCTCAGGGAGGTTTTAATCAGCAGAACGTTAACTGGGAAGATGTCATGGGCGGCATGGGCGGTGACTTCGGCAATATTGAAGATATCTTTAATATGTTTAGCGGTGGCTTCGGGGGAGGAAGAAGAAAACAAAAAGATACCAGAAAAGGAAACAATCTGGAAATGATTCTTGAGCTTGATTTGGAATCACTTCTCCATCCTCAAGAAACAGAAGTGATTATCACTAAAAAGTCTACCTGTGAAAGATGTAGTGGAAGTGGCGCTGAACCAGGAACAACAGTTAAAGAATGTTTTACCTGTCGAGGAACCGGAAGGGTTCAAGAACTTAGAAGAACATTCTTGGGAACCATCAGCCAGTATGTTATTTGTCCTGATTGTCACGGCGAAGGGGTAAAACCAGAAAAACCGTGCAATGTCTGCCACGGAGAAGGAAGGATTAAAAAAGAAGAAAAAATAAGGATAAATATCCCGGCCGGTGTTGACAATAACCAGATAATTAAGGTAAAAGGAAAAGGTGAAGCAGGGAAACGCGGAGGCGAAGCCGGAGACCTATATATCAGAATATCCATAAAGCCTCACAAAGTTTTTGAGAGAAATGGAGACGATGTTTACCTAAAACAAACCATTACTTTTTCTGAAGCAACGCTGGGAGGGAAGATAAAAATACCGACCCTGGAAGGAGAAAAAATAATCGTCAAGGTTCCCAATGGAACTGAATCAGGAAAGATACTCAAGATTTCTAAAAGGGGTATTCCTCATTTTTCAGGCATTGGCAGAGGTAACTTGTATTTACAGTTGAATATTGATACTCCGGAAAAACTAACCAGAAGACAAAAAGAATTATTAGAAGAATTGAAAAAAGAGGGACTTTAAAATCCCTCAATACGCCCCAATAGCTCAGTTGGTAGAGCAACATCCTTTTAAGATGAAGGTCACAGGTTCGAGTCCTGTTTGGGGCACCAGCATTAAACTTTATTAAAACTGACTTTTGTCAGTTTTTTGTTTAATAAAAATAGTTTGACAATGGATTATTGAAATAGTAGGATGATGGCATAAACCTTAGGGAGGGTTTACCAATGTACATTAAAGCATTTGAGTATGGATACGAATGGGAACTTGTTCTTGATTTCCTTAAATGGTGGATTAAGAGCGACAACTGTTCAAAAGACATAAAGGTAGGTGATAACGTCAATGGCGGCAAGGCCGTCCGGAGCATATATCACACTATCTGTGTCACCCAACAGGGAAAATTTGAACTGCTAATTGAAAAAGATGCCATTATAAGCGACGAACCCAAAAGAAGCTTAAAGCCTGACGAGTTCTATTTAAACAAAAAATCACTGCTCGGCAGTACCGGCTTTGACAAGTCTGTCAAAAGAATCGAAAAATGGCTTAAAAAAACCGAGGATTATGATCCCCGGGCGATAAACTACGACGCAGCATGCTTGGAAGAACAGGAATTTGATATGGTAGGAACGGGCTTTCATTTCGAAACCGTTGATAAAAACTACAATAAAATTCTTATCTCTGCTGTCGTTGTCGGCATCCCTCAATAAATCTGGAAAAATTTCCAGTTTTTTTTATTGTTATTTTAACTATCTTGTGTTAATTTATGATAAACAATGAATAAATACGTTTTCCCATATGAAGAGCAATTAGACCGAATAAAAAGATTGGAAGAAGATATCCAACGTTTTTCCGTTTCCTCGGATGAGAATTTTGAAAAAGCGATTGATGCTTTTACTTCCTTCTTTATCCAATGCTATCACTTGCGGGACTGGTTAGTTGAAAGTCGCTATAGTCGAAGAGATATTGATATTTTTATTTCGGAAAGCTTTTCCTTGTCTCTTTGCCGGGATATCGCCAATAAGCAAAAACACAAAACGATTGATAAATATGAACCGCAAAATCATTTGGTCGAGCACAAGGTTGAAGGTTCAAATATCTTGTCACCGATTATCCGCTATTACGATCCTCACCGAAAAGAAAACAGATACGGCGTTGATGTTGAAGAATTTGGAACGTTGGTTGATGTAATTGAATTGGCAAAAAAATGCATTGATGAATGGCAAAGATTCTTGTATATCTATTCAATATGAAGACAAAAAAAGAAACAATCATTGCAGTTGGAATGAGCGGAGGAGTTGATTCAACGATGACCGCCTTAATGCTAAAAAACAAAGGATATAATGTTATTGGATTAACAATGCAGATTTGGGATAACAATCCTAATATTAAGGGAACTAGTGATGGCTGTTACGGACCAAATGAAAAATACGGTATTATCGATGCCAAGAAAGCTGCTAAAATGATTGGGATTGAACACTATATTATCAATCTGCAAAAGGAATATCAAAAAGCAGTAATAGAATATTTTAAAGAAGAATACCAAAAAGGAAGGACTCCCAATCCCTGCGTGATGTGCAATTCAAAAATAAAGTTCGGATTATTAATTGATAAAGCATTGAAAAGCGGAATTAAGTTTGATTATTTTGCCACTGGGCATTATGCCAGAGTTTCTTTCGATAAAAAAAGAAATCTATATCTTTTAAAAAAGGGGTTAGATAAAACCAAAGACCAGTCATATTTCCTTTACCGATTGAAACAGAATCAATTAGCAAAAATAATATTTCCTATGGGAAATAAAAAGAAGGCTGACATTAAATTATTTGCCAAGAAACACGGATTTAGCGAATATGTTAATAAAAAAGAAAGTCAAAACTTTGTAGAATGCGACAGTTATTCAGAACTACTTCCATCGGGAAAGCCGGGAATGATTATCGATTACAACGGCAAGGTATTAGGAGAACACAAAGGAATCACCAATTATACTTTAGGACAGAGAAAGAATATTAATATCGGAGGATTAAAAGAACCGTATTACGTTCTTAAAATAAATGCTAAGAAAAATAGCATCGTTGTTGGACCGAGACGCCTTGCTTTCTTTGATAAAGTTTCAGTCAAAAATGTTAATTGGATAATTCCTTTTGATTCAATCAAAAAGAAAAAGATTGATGTTAAAGTAAGATACGGAGCAAAATCAGCTCCGGCCGTATTCGTTTCAAAAAATAAAGATAAGGCTGTTTTAAAATTCGATAAACCCCAGTTTGCAGTTACGCCAGGACAATCAATTGTCTTTTACGACAAAGACTATGTGGTCGGAGGAGGAATAATTGATAAAAATGAATAACAAAAAAAGACCCTCACGGGTCTTTCTTGTTTTATCTGAATAGATAAGTGATGCTGACGTTTGAAGTAATCTTATTTTCTCCAGTTTGTATTGTTGGAGCGGTGACTCCAGCACCAGATGCTGATTCTAATTTATAAGAAGAGGTTAGATCGTATGATATGTAAGGATTATAAGAACTGTCTGAGAAGTTCATGATTTTCACCATTTTAATTCCCAAAGCTTTTTCTAAGTTCTTAGCTTTTTCCTGAGCATCTTTGATGGCCAAATTCTTAGCGTCTTCTTTTACCTTTTCATCATTATCAACGATGAATGAAAGACTGCTGATATCATTGGCTCCTTTTTCTGTTGCTCCGGAAATAATGGTTCCGATTTTGCTCAAGTCTCTAATCTTTACATTAATGGTCTGAGTAATTTCATATCCGGTTAATTTTCTTGCTCCGGTCTTGTCGCTCCATTCATAGAAAGGATTAATATTAAAATTAGTTGTTTTAATATCCTTGTCTTCTATTCCTTGGCCTTTAATGAATGATAGAATTTCATTCATCTTTACCGTATTTTCATCGGTGGCAGTGGCAACATCTCTGCCTTCTGTCTTAACCGATATGTTTATTAAACCGACATCGGGAGTGGCATAAACCTCTCCAGTTCCAGAAACGGTAATTATTTGATTTTCATTGGCCTGGCTTTTCTCGTTAATTGAAGCAGCGAGGAAAGCAATAATCATTATTACTAAAACGATTATTAAAAATTGAAAGAATTTGTTTTTAAGTATTTCCATATTTTTAAATTATTATTTATTATATACTTCTGAGTGGACGAGAACGTTTCTATTATTAAAATACATTTTTGTCATCGTTCCACCATCGACCATTTGCAATACATTTGTTTTTTCTCCATTAAATGTTTCCTCTCCCATACCGCTGACGCTGGGACTACTCTCTATTGTTTTATAAAAATCATTGCTCTCCAGAGTTACTTGATTACTATTTCCGCCGGAAGAAATAATCGAAACTGAAAAGATAATGAGTAGGGCTGAGAAAGAAAGGGAGGAGAAGGTAAGCTTCCAGTCCCAGTATTCTTTTTCCATATCAAAATACTCGTTCTTTAGAAGAACTGCTTTAAGTTTTTCTTTATGTCCTTTCAATTCTATTCTGTCCTTATTCGCTTTTTGAAATAATTCTTCTATTGTCATATGTTTACTAAAAACTCACTGGCATCTTTTTCAAGAATAATTCTTAATTCTTCTTTGGCTCTTTTAGAATACACCCGGATTGTTGATTCGTTCTTATTCAAAACTTGGGATATTTCTTCGTAAGACATTTCTTCAAAGTATTTCAAATGAAGAATGTCCTGATAGATCGGCTTTAATTGTTTTATTGCCTTATTCAAAATCAGAAGGTGTTTGTCGTTATCAATCTTCTTTTCTATTTCTTCAGCTATCTTATTATTATCTCCCAATTCTTTAAAATCAGGATCATCGATAGTTAATTTGTATCGGTTCTGTTTTCTAAAATACTGATTGACTTCGTTAGTGGCTATTTTAAATATCCAGCCATTGAAACTGAAAGGTCCGTTCCTCCATTCAAACTGATCTAAATTCTTCAAGGCCTTCAAGAAAGTATTAGAGGTAATGTCTTTAGCGTATTCGGTGTTCAAGACTCTTCGGAAGACGTAATTTAGGACTTTGTCGTAATACAAATCAAATAGACTGCCGAAAGCATCTCGGTCTTTATTCTGCGCTCTTTCTACCAATTCTTTTACATCTGTATCCATACATCTATTATAATACATTTAAAGAAATAATGTTACAGTTCTTTATTGAAAAAAGGGCAAAAATACCCTAAGATTGTATTATTAGCGAGATTAGTATAGTGGCAATACGTTTGCTTCCCAAGCAAAGGACGCCAGTTCGATTCTGGTATCTCGCTCATGAATTTCTACCTTAAAACATACGGTTGCAAACTTAATCAGGCTGATTCAGAACTGATTAGGGGACTATTATTAAAAGACCACAAAGAATCATCAAAAGAAGAGGCTGATTTTGTCGTTTTAAATACTTGCGGAGTAGTTGAAAAAACTGAAAGGAAAATTCTAAAAGAAGCTATTGAATTAAAACAAAAGGGCAAGAAGATTATCATTTCCGGCTGCCTGCCTTTAATCTCTTTTGATGAATGCAGTAAGGTAGCCGACGGAATCATCGGACCGACAAATATTTCTTCTATTTCTTTGATTGTTAAAAAAGTATTAAAAGGAGAAAAGGCAATTGATATTAAAAAGAAGAAAATTGATAAATCGGATCTTTGTTTAAAAAAGAAAAGAGGAGAAAGAGAATCTTGTTCGGCCATCATTTCTATTGCCGAAGGATGCTTGGGCTCCTGTTCTTATTGCGCCACCAGATTGGCAAGGAAAGAATTATGTTCTTTCGATATTGAAAACATTATCAAAGAAACAAAGTCTGTCATTTCTTCCGGCTTCAAAGAAATACAATTAACCTCCCAGGATCTTTCTGTTTACGGAATGGAAAAAGGAAAACAGATGCTGCCCGAATTACTGGAAGAATTGATAAAGATAAAGGGTGATTTTAGAATTAAATTGGGAATGATGAATCCGGGACATGCTTTAAAAATGATTAAAAAACTTTTAAAAGTCTATGAATCGGATAAGATGTATAAATTCATTCATATTCCTTTGCAGTCGGGAGACGATGATTTATTAAAGAAAATGAACCGAGGATATTCTGCTTCTAATTTTATAGCCGTCGCCGAAGCTTTTAAAAAGAAATTCAAAGACGGAGTAATTGCGACCGATATTATTGTCGGGCATCCTTTGGAAACCGAAGATTCTTTTGGTAGAACAATTAAAGTCATTAAAAAGATAAAGCCAGATATAATTCATATTTTCAAGTTTTCTAAAAGAAAGGGAACTCCTGATTTTAAATTAAAAGATTATCCCGACAGAATCAAGAAAGACCGGTCAAGGATTGTTTCCGAATTATTCGAAAATCTAAATCTGGAAAAAAATAAAAAATATTTAGGAAAAGAATTAAAAGTTTTAATTGTTGAAAAAAGAAAGAACAAATATTTAGCCAGAACTGACTCGGGCAGGGCAGTGGTCTTAGATAAAGGAGAAATTGGTTCTTTTGTTAAGGTTAAAATAACAAACTACCACTGGAATTATTTACTTGGAGAAATCATTGACAATGCTTAATATTATGTTATACTAAAGTCAGTTCTTACTATTATGATAAGAACCGAGGCTTTAAAATGGAATTTATCAAAAAAATCAACGATCTTTACAAGGAAGGAAGATTCGAGGAGGCAATGAACGCCATCTCCTCAAAATACCCCTTGATCGACGAAAAGCCCGTAGATGTTCTCGAAGTCGAAGCGTGGTGCCTTTTCCGGTTCGAAAAATACGAACTGGCAGCAAAGGCCGCGCTCATACTGGCTGAAAAGGGAAGCCAGAAGGGATATGAACTTCTCGCCCAAATTGCCGGATATGTGAACAAAGATGACGAGCTGCTGGAGAAAATTTCTCAAAAGCTACCTGTCAACGTCAGCGTATGCAATGCGTACGCGATACGTGCACGAGACCCAGATAGCCATATCGAGGCAAGGAAAGTACTCCTGTCGGCTATCTTATTCATGAACGACGAAGAAATCGCTGCTGCCCATCTCCTCAACAACACTGCCAGACTGTTAATGGCAAAAGGTTACGAGGGTACGAACATGGACATCGTGACAGCGATTGGATTCTGGCAAATCGCCTTGCAAAAATACGGTGATACAAACTATCATCACCGAGCAGCCGTCCATTTCTGGCTATCTAAAGCCTACGAAAAACTGGGCGACAAGCAACTGGCGATAAAGAGTGCTCAAAAATCGCTAACCCTTTGGGTAAAGCAAATCAGTCTTGACCCAAACAATCCAAAGTTCAACGAAAATCTTACCGGAGCAGAAAAAAGACTCGAAGAGTTAAAGCGCTAACTCTAAAAAAGCGCACCCCAAGAAATAATTTCTTGGTTTTTTTATTGTTTTTTAAAAGTTGTTTCATTTTTCAAAATATGATATTCTTTAAGTATTAAATAACAAACTTTATTATGCCAAACTTCAATAAAAACATTCTCGGACTGATTCTTATCGCTATCTCTTTTGTTGCCGGCTTTTACTACCATGAATTTATTTTCCAACAATACTACAAAGCCGCTTACTCTTTTGACCAAATCGATTTTTCATTATTGAAAAAAGTTTGGGATCAAGTTTCAACCGATTATGTTGACCCGGGCAAAATTGATAAAACAAAAATGACTTACGGAGCGATTGCCGGAATGGTTGAAGCAATCGGCGACCCTTATACCGAATTCTTTAATCCGGAAGAAGCTAAAAAACTGGAAGAAGATTTAGCCGGAAGTTTTGAAGGAATCGGATTACAAATAGGTGTTAAAGACGATCAAATTATTGCCATCTCTCCGATAAAAGGAACTCCCGCTGAAAAAGCTGGATTAAGACCAGGGGATTTAATTTTAGCAGTTGATAAAACACCGACTACCGGTTTATCAGTTGACGAGGTCGTCAACATAATCAGGGGACCAAAAGACACCAAGGTTACTTTAACTATTTCTCGAGAAGAAACCGGAACCAGAGATATTGAAATTACAAGAGCGGTAATCAAGGTTCCTTCCATGGATTACGAAATAAAAGAACTTGCCGATGGGAAAAAAATAGCTCACATTACTCTTTATCAATTTTCAGACTCTTCATCTCAAGATTTTAAAAACTCAGCAATTGATATTTTGAACAATAATGTTTCGGGAATCATTCTTGATGTCAGAAGCAATCCCGGAGGATTGGTAAATCAAGCCACCAGCATTGCCGGATGGTTCTTGGAAAGAGGTCAATTGATTGTTATCGAAAAAGACAAGAACGGAGAACAAGTAGAATTGAAATCAAACGGACCGTCAAACTTTGCTTCGCTACCTTTGGTTGTCTTAATTAATGACGGCAGCGCCTCTGCTTCGGAAATATTAGCCGGAGCATTGAAAGATGATAGACAAGTACCAATTATCGGAACAAAATCATTTGGCAAGGGGACTGTTCAGCAAATAACCAGTCTTGATGACGGCTCAAGCTTGAAAATTACCACCGCTAAATGGTATACTCCTTCAGGGGTAGCTATCCAAGATACCGGCATTGAGCCAGACATTAAAGTTGATTTGACCCAGGAAGACTACGACCAAAACAAAGATCCTCAATTCGATAGGGCGATGACGGAAATACAAAAACTAATAAAATAAAAATATGAAAGTAATATTATTAAAAGACGTGCCGAATACCGGACGCAAGAACGACCTTAAAGAAGTTTCTCCCGGCTTTGCCAGAAACTTTTTAATCTCCAAGGGATTAGCAGTTATTGCCGATGCTGATTCTTTAAAGAAACTAGAGCTCAAAAAGAAAGTAGACTCAGAGAACTCAGCTAAAGAATTAAAAGAAGTTGAGGCTATTGTTTCAAAGATTGACGGACAAAAAGTTGAAATCAATATTAAGACTGGAAAAGAAGGACAGCTTTTCGAATCAATTAACAAACAAAAGATTAGCGAACACCTAAAAGAAATGGGATACAATGTCGATAAGGAAGATGTTGTTTTGGAAGCACCCATCAAAGAAGCAGGAGAATTTCCAGTCAAATTAAGATTCGGCCACAATTTGGAAGCCGAGGTAAGAATAATAATTAAAGGTTCAGAAGAGAAATAGTTTTTATTTCTCTTTTTGATTAAATATATATAGATATGGCATATTATATTTTTGTCGGAGGCGGAGTAATGAGCAGTGTCGGGAAAGGAGCGGCTACCGCTTCAATCGGAAAAATACTACAAGGCAGAGGATTTAAAGTTTCGGCTATTAAAATTGATCCATATATCAATGTTGATGCCGGCACTATGAACCCCATTGAACATGGAGAAACTTTTGTTACCAATGACGGAACCGAATGCGACCAGGATGTAGGCAACTACGAAAGATTCTTGAATATCGAACTATCAACCGATAACTACATGACGACCGGCCGAGTTTACCAAACTGTTATTCAAAAAGAAAGAAATCTTGAATTCAATGGTCGTTGTGTAGAAGTGGTTCCCGATATTCCCAATGAAGTAATTTCTCGAATTGAGAAAGTAGCTAAGAAAGACAAAGCTGATTTTGTGATGATTGAAATCGGAGGAACAGTGGGGGAATACCAAAATCTTCTTTTCTTAGAAGCAGCCAGAATGATGAAATTGAAATATCCCAAAAAAGTTCTTTTTGCATTGGTTACATATCTGCCGACCATTAAGACAATCGGAGAAATGAAAACCAAACCTTCTCAGACTTCAGCCAGATTATTGAATGAAGCGGGAATCCAGCCTGACTTCATTTTAGGTCGAGCTTCTGTTTCATTAGACGAACCGAGAAAAAGAAAGATTTCTGTTTTCTGCAATTTGGATACTAAAGATGTTATTTCCGCTCCCGATGCCGATTCAATCTATGAAATACCTTTCAATTTTGAAAAAGAAGGATTGGGAGACAGAATCTTAAAGAAATTGAAATTAAGATCTAAAACCCACGATATGAAAGAGTGGGATAAGATGGTTAAGACGATTAAAAAAGAAAAAGACGATGTGAAGATTGGAATCGTCGGAAAGTATTTTGAATCAGGAGAATTCTCTTTAACCGATTCATACATTTCTGTTATCGAAGCGGTCAAGCATGCAGCTTGGGCCAATAACAAGAATCCTGATATTCATTGGTTGTCAGCTCAGAAGTTTGAAACCGGAGACAAGGCTGAATTAAATAAACTTAAAGAATACGACGGTATTATCGTTCCCGGAGGTTTCGGTACCAGAGGAACGGAAGGGAAGATAAAGGTAATTGAATATTGCCGCAAGAACAAGATTCCTTTCTTGGGACTATGTCTTGGATTACAATTAGCCACCATTGAATTTGCAAGAAACGTTTGCGGCATCAAAGATGCGACTTCAAGAGAATTCGATGCGAAAGCCAAGAATCCAGTAATTGATTTAATGGAAGAACAAAAAGATTTAATGAAGAAACATAACTACGGAGGAACAATGCGTTTGGGTTCTTGGGATTGCAAAGTTAACAAAGGAACCAACAGCTATAAGGCCTATAAATCAGAATTGATTTCAGAAAGACATCGCCACCGATATGAAATCAATAATAACTACCGAGATTTATTAGTTTCTAAAGGATTGGTAATTGGAGGAATTAATGAGAAAAAAGATTTGGTTGAGATTGTAGAATTAAAAGGCCATCCATTCTTTGTGGGAGTTCAATTCCACCCGGAACTTAAATCAAGACCCTTGGCTCCGCATCCTTTATTCAAGGAATTTATAAAAGTAGCGGGAACGAAAAAATAGTTATGGAAAATTTTTCTGAAAACTACCACGAAGAAAAAGGGATAGATAAAAATGAAGAAATATTCCAAAAATATATAGAAGATTTAGAATTGACTCCTGAAGATTTTGATAAAAAAATTCTAGATATTGGAGCAGGCAATGCAGGATTCGCTAAATGGGCAAAAGAACACAATGTAAGCTCTGAGATATACAGCTTAGACACACGAGACGAGATGGAAGAAAAAGAAAAATCAGTAGTTGGAACTGCTGATGAATTGCCATTTAAAGATGAATCTTTTGATTTAATAATTAGTGCTTGCGCCGTACCAAATGTAACAGAAGTAGATCAGGTGGAAAAAACTTTATTAGAAGCTATCAGAGTAGTTAAACCCGGCGGAGAAATAAGGCTTGCCAAAGTTTTCGAGGGCGAACGATACGAATCCCAAAGGATAAAAAAACAAGAATTGAATAAAGTATTGGAGAAACTAAAAGACATGAATCTATCCGTAGAAAAAATACGGCAACCACAGGGAGACCTTTATGAATATGATGGGCATATTAAAACCGACAGATTGCTATCTGAATCATACTTAATAAAGATAAAGAAACCTAACAATTTATTAAACAAAAAACCAGAGGCCTAAACCTCTGGTTTCTCTTTTTAATTTATTTAGCGTCTACATTCACTACCTTAGCCAATCTTTGTGAGCCATCAAATATCTTCTTTCTCTTAGTTTCAAAAGAAACAAGACCGTCCTTTACAGCATAAAGAGTGTTGTCTTTACCCATTTTAACGTTGTGTCCGGCGATAAACTTGGAACCTCTTTGGCGTATGATAATAGAACCAATTTTAGCTTTTTGGCCTTCGAATAGTTTAACTCCTAAATATTTTGGTTGGGAATCTCTTCCCAGGCGGCTTGTACCCGCGGCTTTGGTTGTTGCCATTTTGACTCTTTGTCGATTTTACCTTAATATATATGTATTAATCGGCAGTTATTATTAACAAAGAAATGTTAACAAAAATAATGGATTTTGTCAAAGAAAACCAGGACAAAATAGTCCTTGTTGTCTGCATTCTCTTAATCGCCCTTTTGTGCTTTTCATTGGGGTATATCTTTGCTAAAAATCAAGAAAAAAAGCCGATAGAAATAATTGAAGGAAAGAGCTTAATACTAATACAAAATGAAAATTCCTAATCACGTCGCAATCATTCCGGACGGCAACAGACGCTGGGCCAAGAAGAAAAATTTAGCCACCTTCTTAGGTCACGAAAAGGGAAGTGATGCTTCAGAAAAAATAATTGAAAAAGCCCTAGAAATGAAGATTCCATATTTAACAATCTGGGGCAGTTCTTTGGATAATATTTTAAAAAGATCTAAAAGCGAGGTAAATTATCTTTTCCAAATTTTTGAAAAAGAATTTAATAAATTAGCTGATAATGAAAAAGTCCACAAGAATAAAGTCAGAGTGGAGGTAATAGGGAAGTGGAGAGAATATTTTCCCGCGTCAACGATAAAGGCAATTGAAAACACAATTAAAAAAACAAAAAACTACGATAAATATTTTATCACTTTTTTAATGGCTTATAATGGAACCGATGAGATGATTGATTGCATTAAAAAGATAAAAGAAAAGAGGGGAGATGTGAATGAAAAAACTATATTAGAAAACCTTTGGACTAAAGATTTGCCTCCCGTTGATTTGTTAATTAGAACCGGATGTGAAAACGACCCGCATCTTTCAGCCGGCTTCATGATGTGGCATACCGCTTATTCTCAATTATATTTTACCAACAAATATTTCCCTGATTTTAAAGAGAAACAATTTGAAGAAGCAATTAAAGACTATTCCGAAAGAGAAAGAAGAGGTGGAAAGTAATCAATTGACTTTTTAGTATTTTATATTACTATATAGCCAACCCATAACAATCAAATGGGAGTGATGTTAATGGAGTTTTACTACGTACCTTTACAAGAAAACAGGATGAATTTCAGCTTAAGTCGTCATCCTACTTTCGAAAAATACATCATGAAAAATGGCGTTGGAGTCCTTGTCTGTTATGACAACGAAAGCGACTTCAATGAGGATGCTATAAAGACGAACAACTACGGAGTTCACGACACTTGGACCATTATTGAAGGGAAGAACGTCAAAGACGTTATCAAGAGCTTCTATGCTTCCTTTGAGGGAGCGCATATCGGCGGAAGTCACATTGACTCCAAAGCTCTCCGGATAGACAGAGGGAGAAGGATTGTGAAAATTCCTTATTGCAACTTAATGGGAAAAAGTAAAACAGACCAAAGATTTACTTGCGGCCCAGATGGAATTTTCGGCGGATGCGTTCTCGGAGGAATCACGGACTTTCCAGACGGGGAATGTGCCATGAAAAGATTCTGCCACATCGGTGCATTCAATTTCTCAAAGAGACTTCCCAAAGGATACGTTCCTAAAAAGATTATTGTCGACAATATTGTTTACTATATCGCTGAAACGGGAGCGTCAGCTTAAACCAGCAATTATTTTTCTGGTTTTTATTTTATTTATAACTTCTTGACAAAATATACTCCTCGTTTTATAATACTCTCAGTAGCTATGAAAGAGATAAGCAAAGATCCAAGACGGGGAACCACGGTTCCTCACAAAATGGTTTGCGTATCGAACACCGGTTTTGTGCCTGTCAATGAGATTCCCAGGGATCCAGGGCGACAAGGAAACGAACTCTCCATAGTAATGGGGGTCCCGGTAAGAAAGCATGAATACCTTCTCCGGCTACAAGAGCTGAAGAAGATGGCAGAAAGCGGTGATATTCGTCCGGCCAGGGACAACGTCACCAACATGGGCATCGAAGTATCTGATGCCGCAAGCGTTATCGCTTCGGGAATCCTGAAGCATAACAAACAAATTAATTTGGGAGGAATGTTTCCAGAAGTGAAAACATGCCCTCCCAAATTTTCAACAAACATAGCAAGGGAATAGACTTGACAGGCCACAAGGCCTGATATATTATTAAATCATAAACGTCGGACAATGTAGGTTAAGCGACATTTCAGGGGGCTTAAAAGCCCGTGTTACATATCTATCGTTGTTTTACACGTTTTAGCCCTAAAATCACGACCTTTTAAAATGCGTTTATAGAAATCATTTGATAACTATATCATCTGTATTTATTCCCTAAAAATATTTTTGTGAAAAAAATTTAAAATTAAAAATAAAATGTTTAACAATGAATCAATGTTTTACAATTAAGCTCTAATTTACGTTTCTACAATAACAATGATCACTAACACATGCAAAAATCCAATAAACCAATCATAAAACAGATTCCTGACTTCTTAGACTATTGTGAAATAGAAAAAGGTCTGTCTGATAACACTCAGAAAAACTACGGCCGCTATTTAAAGAAGTTTACCGACTGGTTGAAGGCCACCAAAAAAGAAAATATGTTGCCGCATGATTTAACACCCGAAGAAGTTTGGAACTACCGATTGTTCTTAGCCAGGTTTAAAGATAAGAATCAAGACAAGCCATTATCTAAGTTAACCCAGAACTATTATTTAATCGCCCTACGATCGCTTTTAAGCTTCTTCACTGATAAAGATATCATCTCTTTGCCGGCTGATAAGATACAATTACCCAAGGATGCCAAAAAAGAAAAAACGGTAAAGTTTTTGACGCTCGACCAGATAGAAAAATTACTCCTTGCTCCTAATACCGAAACCAATGACGGACTCCGTGATCGGGCTATTTTGGAATCTCTCTTTTCAACCGGCTTGAGAATCGCCGAATTGGTCGCCCTTAATAAAGAGCAGTTTAAAGCCTTAAGTGATAAGAAAGACCTTGAACTTGGCATCATCGGCAAAGGCAAGCATCCCCGTACTGTCTACTTCTCGGAACGAGCCTTGAATTGGGTCAAAAAATACCTTAAAACACGCGATGATGACGACAAAGCTCTCTTTATTCATTATCGGGCCAGAACCGCCTCAGAAGGCCGTTTAACGGCTCGTTCGATAGAAAGAATCGTGAAGAAGTATGCCACTTTAGGCAATATTCCTTTCTTTACCACACCGCACACTTTAAGGCATAGTTATGCCACGGATTTGCTTGGCCAAGGAGTTGATTTAAGAACCATTCAAGAATTCTTGGGACACAAAAATATTGCCACCACTCAGATCTATACCCATGTGACCAATAAGAGGTTGCGAGATGTCCACCGACAATTCCATAGTGGCAAAAACATGAAAAACTAATCTCACCTATTTCCCTTTAATGTGTTCTGATATAAATGTCGCACAATATTATTGCGTATCTATAAATTAATGATATATTAAAAATAGTACTTTGTACTAGGAGGAACAAGCAAAACCATGTGTTGTGTTGCACTCGTTTGCTGAGCGACCGGTCCAATCTGCTCGTCAAGGTGTATGCCTTGATATGGTCTGAATCGGAGAAAACATTTTAGCAATGTTTATCTCTTGAAACATATGCACTGCAAAAATAGGAGGAAAAAGTATGTCTCCATCTCCTGGATATGGTGCCCTCGGCACCCGTCTCACAGCGATCGTCGTCCGATGATTGTTACCTGATCCAAAAAAGGACGACTTGAATGCACTCGTACCGAATGGGAAGCATGATTTATACATCTTGCTTCCCCTGAACATCTTGCAAAAAATCAAAAAATGAGTATAATGATTTCAGTACCCCAAAGGAGGTGAAGATTATTTCTTTATTTGAATTCATCGTCATAATGCGTGAAAACGAAAAGACAAGACCGGTATAGATTATCGAATAACTCACTCTTTTTTATGGAAGACAATCTCTTCCGAATCTCACAAAATTGTTCCGCTTTAGGCGGATTTTATTAACTTCAAAAATTCGTCGGCCTTAAGAGAAGCGCCGCCAACTAGAACTCCGTCCATCTTAGCTTCAACGATATACGAATGAACATTATTTGAATCAACGCTACCACCGTATAAAATCCTGATTTTCTCGGCAACTTCTTTGTTAAACTTCTTTATCAAGAAATCTTGGATGAAAGATTTAATTTCTCTAATATCTGACACTTCGGCAAACTTTCCGGTTCCGATTGCCCAAACCGGTTCGTAGGCTAAAATAATTTTCTCGGGAGTAGAAATATTATTCAAACAAATATCTAATTGCTCTGATAAGACTTCAAAAGTCTTGCCCTCTCCCCTCTCTTCCCCTTTTTCACCAATACAGAGAATCGGGGTTATTTTAGATTCCAAAACTTTAATCAATTTAGAATTGATTTCTTCGTTGGTTTCTTTAAAAATATTTCTTCTTTCTGAGTGACCCAAGATAACATATTTAACTCCCAAATCTTCAAGCATCGAAACAGAGTTTTCTCCGGTAAAAGCTCCTTCTTTTTCGAAACAATTCTGAGCACCGAATAAAATTCTATCATCAATTAAAGAATTAATGAAAACAGATGGCGGACAGATAATGACCTCTTCATCATTAACTCCGTTAATTACTTTTTCCAATAATTCCTTAGCCTCGACAAGGCTTTTGGGATTACACTTCCAATTGGCAACGATTAGTGGTTTCATATATTTTTATTTATTTTGATTTCTTAAAAATAAAGCTTGGTCTTCGGGATAAATTGATAAGACTTTCATTTGAGATTCTATTTCAAATCCAGCTAAGATTGATATTCTCGGGAAAATAGAAAAATACCAATGAAAGTGCGGATATTCTTTATCTAACGGAGCGGTGTGCAGATAGAAATTATATGACGGATTATTCAATCCTTTATACATTCTAAAAAGAACTTCTTTAAATATTTCGGCCAAGCTTTCTTTTTCTTTTTCAGTGATTTCTTCGAATCTCGAAGTATGTTTTTTGGGAGAAATAATAGTCTGATATACAAGCTTGGGAGCAAAAGGAATGTAAGCGATAAAATCTTTGTTTTCAAAAACAATTCTTTCTTTTAATTTCTTTTCCTCTCTATTAATTTTACACCTGAGACATTCATTGTTCTTTTTAAAATAGTCGTTGTGTTTATCCAGTGCTATTTTTAAATCTTTATCAATCAACGGAGCGGTAAAAATCTGAGAATGAGGATGGGGCTGACTACTGGCAGCTTCTTTTCCGTGATTATGAATAATGACAACATTCTTAACAAAGTCATAATTCTTAAAATCAATGATTCTTTCTTGGAAGCAGGTAAAAACTTCCTTGATTTTGTCTATCGGCAAAAGAGCTAAACTCTTTTCGTGATCTTTCGTAATAACTAATTCGTGAAATCCTTTGGATTTAATCTTGGAATAAATATCATTTTCTTTTTCTTCTCCAGCTTTCTGGGAAGGAATAAAAATAGGATATTTATTGGGAATAACAGCCGTTGTCCAATTATTAAAATCTTTAACGTCATTCTTCACGCCGTTTGAATAAATTAAAATCGGCTTTTCCTGTTTTTCGATATTACAAAAAGGACAATCAGATGACTTGTCTTTTAATCTTTCTGCCCGGAGCGGAGAGATAATGACCCAATCGTCATTTAAAGAATCGTATCTTAGTTCAGTTTCTTTTTTATCCATACCGATATTCTATCATTTTAAGTTTATTTTTACAAAAAAAAGAAGGGTACTAATTTTCTTTTATTTTAAAAGTAATTAATACCCATTAATGAGAAGTATCAAACTCGCCGAGAACACCAATGTCTGGTGTTTCTTTAAAGAACCGCGATTCGCAGAGAGATGATAATCCTACAAGAATCCTGCTTCCGCCACGGGAAGTTTCTTCCGGAGGAGGCTGAATTACTTGAACAATTTTTCTGGGTATTATTATACCCCTGAATGTTAAAGGAATTGCAGTTTCTCCTTTGTGCTGTTCAGTTGTTAAAGGGGCTTTTTTTTCAGCGGTGTGTTGTGAAACCATATTCCACCAATTGAAATTATAATGTTTTTTAAAAAATCTGTCAAATCGACAGATATTTTTATAATAAAAAAGAGAGGAATTAATTAGCTGTTTTTCCTCCCCGAAGAGCAAGATAGCGGTCTGCGAGCTCTTGAGCTCTGTTTCCGTTTTCTTCCCTTATCATTTCCAGTTCCCTTTGTCCTCGGGCTGTACAAACTGGAGCTTCTGCACGCGATACATTCAATCCAAAGAACTTCTTACTTTCCATGCCCATATTATAAAACACATCTTTTATTCTGTCAATACCCTAACTCCATCCTTAGTAATTGCCACCATATCTTCAAAATGGGCTGACAAAGATTGATCTTCAGTAATATAGGCCATTCCCCTTTTTTCAATATCGTAATCTCCCATAGAAAGCATCGGTTCAATACAGAAGACCATTCCCTCTTTCATTACCTCTCCCCAGCTTTTTTTGCCGTAATTCAAAACATCTGGATCTTCGTGTAATTCCGCTCCGATTCCATGACCGCATAAATTTCTGATTGAGCTGAATCCTTGCTGTTCGCTAAACTTGCAAATGGCCTCCCCCAATTCACCAAATGTGTTTCCGGCCTTAACCTTGGAAATACCCCTCTTTAAAGCCTTTTTGGTGGCTTTAACGAGTCTTTGGACTTCAGGATCAACCTCTCCAACTAAGTAGGTTCTAGCCATATCAGTATGGAATCCTTTTTTTATGTTGGGATATTTGGTTTCATCGATTTCCGCCACGAATTTATTCAAATGAAAAAAGATACCTAAATCTAAAGTAACAATGTCTCCGTTCTTTAAAACCCTCTTATCCGGAATCCCATGAACGATTTCTTCATTAATAGAAAAACAGAGACAAGACGGAAATCCGTCCTGTCCTTTAAAACTAAATTCACCTCCAACTTCGGTAATCATTTTCTCGGCCATTTTTTCCAGTTCTGTCCCTGAAACTCCGACGGCAATATGGCTTCCCAATTCATCAACAATTGATTTCAATATTTTCCCGCCCTTGGCCATTACCTCTATTTCCTCTTTTGTTTTAATTGTTATCATCTTTTTCAATTTCCTTCATGATATCATTGAAAACATTTTCAATTGATTGTTCGCCGTTAATCTTTATCAATCTTCCGGCTGATTCATAGTAATTGATTGTTTCTCCGACTTCTTCTCTGAACCATTCCAATCTTTTTTGAGTTCCTTCAACTGTATCTTCCGGTCTGATAATTAATTTCTCTCCGCATTCCGGACAAATATCTATATCGTTTGAATCGGAGATGATAAAGATTTTTCCGCACTTCGGACAAATCTTCCTTTTGGCAATTCGATTGATTGCTTCTTCGTCAGAAATATCAATCAACAAAATCTTCACCCTTTTATCCCATTCAAACCATCCCAAGGCATCGTCCATTAATTGCGCTTCCAATATTTTTCTGGGAGAACCGTCAAGAATAATTCCTTTGAATTCATCTCCTTTATTTTTGAATTCATCAAACTTTTCCATCCATAGTTTAAAAACTACCGGTGGAGGAACAATCCCTCCATTATCAATAACAGCTGAGATTTTGTTAGCTGAAAAATCTCCTACTTTTTTCCTTTCTCTTAATAATGCTCCGGTACCCAAAAAATCCAATCCCAGCTTGTCTTTTAAAAGATCGACTTGGGTTCCCTTTCCTGAACCAGACTTGCCTAATAATATTAAGATTAAAGGAGACTTTTCCATATATTTTCTTTTATGCTTATGTTTTATTATAAAATACAAAACAAAAAAATAGAAGACTGGTTTATCCCCAATCTTCTATTCCTTTAAATTAACTATGAATCATATTCTCTCATTTCTAACTGAGAATTGATTTGTTTCATTGTGTCTAGAGCTACCGAAACGATAATGATTAGAGCAGTTCCTCCGATCATAAAGCTGAATTGCTGAACTCCGGTCGCACCCTGAATGATTGAAGGCATGACAGCGATTAATCCCAAGCTGGTCGCACCGACCACCAAAACTCTTGATAGAATTGATTGTAAAAATTGAGCAGTGTTTTCTCCTGGTCTAATACCAGGGATAAAACCTCCCATTTTCTGTAAATTAGTAGAAATACTTTTCGGGTCAAAAGTAACGGCAGTGTAGAAGAATGTAAAGATAAAGACTAAGACGAAATAGATTATTCCGTAAATCCAAGCATTATTCAACGCATCAGTCACAAAGCTCCAATTAAGGAATGAAGCCAACATTGATGGAATCATTAAAATGGAAATAGCGAAGATGACGGGAATAACTCCAGCCGGGTTAATATTCAAAGGTAAATAAGTTGAAGCACCGCCATACATCTTGTTGCCTCTCACTCTCTTGGCATAAGATACGGGAATGTTTCTTCTTCCTTCGTTGATTAAAACCACACCGGCAATAATAGCAATTGATAATATCAAGAAGAGAGTGTATGAAAATATCTGACTCTGGTCAAAAGTTAAAAACATCTTCTGAACGTTGTTGGGGAAATCAGCCACGATACCAGCGAAAATCAATAACGATACTCCGTTTCCAATTCCTTTTTCAGAGATTAACTCTCCCAACCACATCAAAATAGTTGAAGCAGCGGTAATCGCCGCCACAGCAGCAATAATCGTTACTGGGTCCAAAGCTCCGATTACTCCCTGAGCTTTCAAATAGAACAACATGGCATAACCCTGAATCATTGCCAAAGGAATACCGGCAATTCTACAGTATTGATTAAATTTCTGTCTTCCGGCTTCTCCTTCTTCTTTATACAACTTTTCCATTTGAGGAAAAATCATAGTTAAAAGTTGGAAAACGATGACCGCAGTGATGTAAGGTCCAAGGCCAAGCATGACGATCGAAACCTTATCCAATGCTCCTCCGGTAAACAAGTTCATCATTCCGAAGAATTGATTGCCAGCAAAGAATTGCTGAATCCTGGCCACATCGATTCCCGGAACGGGAATATTAGCCATTAATCTAAAAGTAGCAAAAACCCCTAAAACAAAAAGTATCTTATATCTTAAGTCTTTTGCCTTAAAAATTTCTGTAATCTTTTTGAACATAGTTTTTACTTTTTAGTTTTTGCTTTAGAAACTCCTTTCTTTTCAACTTCTTTTACTGACTTAGTTTTAACTGTTCCTCCAGCTTTTTCTATTTTTTCCTGAACAGTCTTTGAAATCAAGCAACCTTCAATAGTTAAAGCTTTCTTAATTTCTCCAGTTCCTAAAATTTTAATTGTCGGAAGTTTTCCATCAACTTTTCTGATAATCCTTTTAGCAATCAATGATTCGGGATTAACAAGAGCATTTACTTCAAATGCTTTTTCTAAAACATCTAAATTAACTGCTGAAACTTCGGTTTGAGTATTGAAATTATATCCTCTTAATTTAGGATATCTTTTGATCCAACCACGGATAATCGGTTTGAACTTTGCACCGGCTCTTCCCTTCTGTCCTTTTCCTCCGCCGCCGCAATATGTTCCTTTCTTTCCTCCGCGACCAACCCTCTTCTTTCTCTTAGTGGTTGTATTCTTTTTTAATTCGTGTAATTGCATATTATTTCTTCGTCAATTTAGCCAAAGCTTGCATCGTCGCTTGTGCATTGTTTAATTTATTTCTTGTTCTAGATAATGTCTTAGAAGAAATATCCTGAATTCCAGCTAAAGAACAAATGATTCTCACTGTTCCTCCGGCCACTAAACCTTTACCTTTCTTCTGCGGTTTTAAGATTACGCGAGATGGTCCGAACTTAGCTTCAACTTCAAAAGGAATTGTTCCATCAGCCATCGGAATATCTCTTAAATTCTTTTTAGCAACTCGGGTTGCTTTTTCAATTGCTTGAGAGACATCTAAACCTTTAGCGGCACCGATACCAACTTTTCCCATTTTGTTTCCAGCCACGATAACGGCTCTGAATCTCATGGTCTTTCCTCCGCCAGTTACTTTAGTAACTCTAGCCAAATCTAAAAGCTTAGATTCAAATTCATCCTTTACTTCGTTCTTCTTATTAAATTTTGGGTTTCTTTCTCTATTCATGTTTAATTAGAATTTTAATCCACCTTCTCTTGCTCCTTCAGCCAAAGCTTTAACGCGACCATGATATTTGTATCCTCCGCGGTCGAAAATAACTTCGGTTATCTTTTTCTCAACTGCCTTTTTAGCAATTTCTAAACCAATCTTCTTTGAAGAATCAGACTTCTTGTCTTTTCCCTTAGTAGTTGAATCGTTTACAGCCAAAAGAGTCTTGCCGGTAGTGTCGTCAATCAATTGAGCATAAATATGCTGATTCGAACGGAAAACGCAAAGTCTTGGCTTAGCTTCTGTGCCATCAGCCTTTGCTCTTACCCTCTTGTGCCTTATTATTCTTTTTGCTTTTTTTTCTAACATGTATTTCAAATATATTATGCACCTGCAGCTGCCTTCTTGCCAAGCTTTCTCTTAATAATTTCTGTTGTATACTTAATTCCCTTTCCTTTGTACGGTTCTGGTGGCTTAACCTTTCTAATTGTAGCAGAAGTCTGTCCGACTAAAGCCTTGTCTATTCCGGAAACGGTGATAAGGTTCTTTTCAACTTTAAATTCAATTCCGGCTGGAGCTTCGATATCCACAGTGTGACTTAAACCGACATCTAAAACCAACTTATTACCTTCGGTTCTAGCTTTAAAACCGACTCCGTTGATCTCCAATTTCTTTTCAAATCCCTTAGTGACTCCGTCAATCATATTTGAAACCAAAGTTCTAGTTAAACCCCAAAGAGCATTAGATTTCAAATCCAATTTCTTAGGAGTAAAATGAATTGCATTTTCTTTCATTTCAATTGCAATCGCATCAACAGCTTTCATCGATAAAGCACCCTTAGGTCCTTTAACCTCGATATCTAATCCGTTGATTTTTACTTCAACTCCGGCTGGTATTAAAATTTCTTTTTTTCCTATTCTTGACATATTACCAAATTTCACAAATTATTTCTCCCCCGATCTTTGCTTTTCTTGCGTCCTTATTAGTCATTATTCCTTTCGATGTACTGATTAATGCAATTCCGTGTCCTGACTTAACCGGCTTCAACTCATTGTGAGTTGAATAGATTCTCTGTCCCTGTTTGGAAATCTTCTTAATCTTTGTAATAACAGACTTTCCTTCTGGATCGTATTTAAAATCAACGACAATCTTTCTCTTTGACAATCTTCCTTTCTTATCAATGTTCTCAATCAAGCCTTCTTTCTTTAAAACTTCAAGAATCGCATACTTGTAATCCGAGTATGGATAAAGAGCTATCTGTTTCTTTTCGACAGCCAAGGCGTTATTTATTGAACTGATCATGTCTGCTATTGGGTCCATTTTCTTTATATATAATTACCAACTACTTTTCTTAACTCCGGGCAACTCTCCTTTGTTCGCCATTTCTCTGAAGCAAATTCTGCATAAGCCGAACTTTCTAATGTAACCATGTTTTCTTCCACACTTAAAACATCTTCTTACTATTCTTGAAGAAAATTTCGGTGTCTTTGCTGATTTTGCTATTTGTGATGTTTTTGCCATAATTTAACACTTTTTGACTTTAACTTTTCTTAAAGGGAAAGTCAAGTAATTTGAACAATTCCAATCCTTCCGCTTTACTCTTTGCATTGGTCGCAATCGTGACTTCCATTCCCAAAATAATCGGAGATTTTTCTGGAGATATTTCCGGGAAAGCGATATGCTCTTTTACTCCCAAATTTAAATTTCCTTTCTCGTCGATTGATTTAGGATTGATTCCTAAGAAATCTCTGGAACGGGGTAAGACGATATTAACTAACTTTTCCATGAAATCATTCATTTTCTTTCCTCTAAGAGTAACCTTTGATCCGATAATACTTCCTTCTCTTAATTTAAAAGTAGAAATTGATTTTCGAGCCACGGTTGTTACCGGCTTTTGTCCGCAAATACTGGAAAGATTAGTTAAGATATAGTCAACGAATTTTCTCTGTTCATCTTTTGTCTTCGGAGAAATAACTCTTCCAAATCCAATATTAATAACTATTTTCTGTATCTTCGGAATCGCCATAACATTCTTGTATCCAAACTTTTCCTTCATTTTAGGAACAGCGATCTTCTTGTATTTTTCTTTAATGCTTGTTATTGCCATAATATTTTAATTAAATACGAGCTCCACATTTCTTACAAACACGGTATTTCTTTCCTTCAACTGTTTCATATCCGACTCTGGTTGCTTTTCCACACTTAGAACAAACCAACTCAACGTTTGAAATGTTGATTGCTCTGGGAGCAGAAACTACCTGTCCTTTCTGTCCGGATTTCTTGGGCTTAACGTGCTTCTTTACCAAAGCAATTCCTTCAACAACAATTCGGTTCTTAGTAGGAATAGATTTCAAAACCTTTCCTTTCTTGCCTTTGTCATTGCCCGCGATTATTAAAACTTGATCGTCCTTTTTTATCTTCATATGTTTAAACTAAATCTTTTGTCATTGTTGAAATCTTCTCGAATCCTTTTTCTCTTACTTCTCTGGCTACCGGTCCTAAGATTCTTGTTCCCTTAGGTTCCTTTGATGCTCCTTCAAGCATAACGATAGCATTATCATCGAAACGAATATATGTTCCGTTGCTTCTTCTAACCGCACCTCTCTCTCTAACGATAACGGCCTTTAAGACTTGGTGCTTCTTTACTACCTTTCTCGGTTCGGCATCTTTTACGGCAACCACAATAATATCACCCAGTGATGCGTATCTTCTATATGTTCCGCCTAAAACACGGATACATTTAGCCATCTTGGCGCCTGAATTGTCGGCTACCTTTAATAATGTCTGTACTTGTATCATTTTCTTTTATTTACTTAGTTTTGAGACTACTTCCCATTTCTTATCTTTTGATACCGGCTTTGTTTCTCTGATCATAACCTTATCTCCCATCTTAAATTCTCCAGTCTCTGTATGAGCCTTGTATCTCTTATTGACCTTGTATCTTCTCTTGTACTTCGGATGTTCTTTAATTCTTTCAACCTCAACTACAACAGTCTTCTGCATTTTATCCGATACTATTTTTCCTGTTAATTCCTTTTTTGGCATACTATTTTTTATTTAATATAGTCAAAATCCTGGCAATATCTTTTTTATCTTCTCTTAACTCTTTGGTATTCTTAATTCCTCCAGAAACAGCCTTGAAGTGAAGTTCTTCAATTCTCTTCTTTTTCTCATTCATCAATGTTACCAATTCCTCTTTAGTTTTTAAAACTAATTCTTTGCTTTTCATATTACTGCTTTTTAACAAATTTTGTCTTCAAAGGCAACTTATCTCCTGCCTTTCTAAAGGCTTCTCTGGCATCGGCTTCGGGTATTCCTTCTAATTCAAACAATACTCTGCCCGGTCTGACTGGGAACACATAGTGGTCAAGTGAACCTTTGCCTCCTCCCATCGGCACCTCTTGTCCTTTCTTAGTTCTAACCTTATCAGGAAATACTCTAACCCACAACTTTCCTCCTTTCTTTAAGTATCTAATAATCGCTCTACGGCAAGCTTCAATCTGATTAGAAGTGATCCACTTTTCCGAAGTTGCTTTCAATCCAAAGCTACCGAAGCTGATTTTAGTTCCTTTACTTTCGAAGGTTCTTCTACTTCTTCTACCCTTCTGTTGTTTTCTATGTTTTAATCTTTTTGGGGCTAACATGATTTTTATTCAAATTTATCTCCTTTGTATATCCAAACCTTTATTCCAACTGCACCGTAGGTACATCTGGCTTCTCCGAAACCATAATCAATATCGGCTCTGATTGTCTGTCTGGGTAATCTTCCTTTTTCTAACCATTCACTTCTTGCAATCTGAGCACCGTCTAATCTTCCAGAAACCATAATCTTAACTCCTTTAACACCCTTATTGGCCATAACTTTTTCAATAGCCTGTTTAATGGTCTTTCTGAATGGTGTTCTTTTCTCAATCTTCTGAGCAATCCATTGATTAACCAAAACTGAAGAAGTCCAAGGATTAGAAACCTCTCTTACTTCTAATTTCAATCGCTTTCCTAATTCGCTTAATTCTTTCAAACCTAAATCATTCTTCTTGAAAACCTCTTTCAATAATTCCAATCTTATCTTTTCAATTCCTTCACCACCACGTCCGATAATTAAACCGGGTCTGGCTGAGTGAATGATAACGCTGGTTTTGTTGCTGTATCTTTCGATTTCAACTTTCTCCACGCTTGATTCTTTCAATTTGTTAGTCAAAAAAGTCCTGATGATGTAATCCTCTTTAACACTCTTGAAGGGTTTGTTGCCGTAAAAACCGTGTGACAACCAGTCTTCGATTCCTCTGATTCTAAAAATTTTAGGGTGGACTTTGTGACTCATTTTTTTTTATTTCTTCTTTGTTATTGTTTTCTTTACCTTTTTCTCAGTTTTCTCTTCAACTACTTTTTCTTCTTTCTTAACAGTCTCTTTCTTTGTCTTTTTGTCTTTCTTAACTTCTTCTCTCTTCATATCTAAAACTAAAGTGATGTGAGAAGTCTTCTTCTTAATGATTTCTCCTCTACCTCTTGATTTGGGTAGAACTCTCTTTCCGGCCGGACCCTCATCAACTGTAAGCTTAGAAATAAATAAATCAGAAGCAGGAATATTCTTTGTTATCTTGGCATTAGTAAGGGCTGAATTCAATAATTTCAATATTGGATCAGAAGCTCTCTTGATTGCGAAATTCAAAATCACCTGGGCTTCTTCTGCCTTTTTTCCTCTTACCAAGTCGGCAACTAATCTGGCCTTTCTTGGAGCGATATGTAAATGATTTAATTCAACTTTGAATGCCATATTATTTTACTTTAGCTGGGGCAACTGCAGCGGGTGCTGGTGTAGCGGCTCCTTTTTCCTGTTCTTTACTTGCCTTACCTCCGTGTCTTAAAAATTTAGTTGTTGGAGAAAATTCTCCCAACTTGTGACCAACCATTTCTTCGGTAACTCTTACCTGAAGGAAATCCTTTCCATTGTGAACACCAAAAGTAAAGCCGATCATTTCGGGAGAAATAGTACAAGCTCTCGACCATGTTTTAATGGCGGCCGTTTCGCTTGGTTTCTTTCCTACAATCTTTTTAGTGACGTTCGGATCGATATATGGTCCTTTTTTTAGACTTCTTGACATATTGTTTTATTTTCTCTTCTTCTTAACTCTTCTTTGAATAATTAACTTCGCTGTCCATCTATTTTTTCTTCTAGTCTTAACTCCTAATGCTGGTTTTCCCCAAGGAGTCTTCGGATGCTTCAAACCAATTCCTGTTCTACATTCTCCACCTCCATGAGGGTGGTCACAGGGGTTCATAACAGAACCTCTAACGTGCGGCCTGATTCCTTTCTTTCTGCTCTTTCCAGCTTTTGACCAATTGATGAATCTGTATTCAGAATTGGAAACCTTTCCGATTGAGGCAAAACATTCTCCGTTAACCTTTCTGATTTCTGAAGAAGGCATTTTCAAATTAGCATATCCACCTTCATAGTTCTGCAATACGGCTCCGGTTCCGGCTGATCTTACCAAGATTCCACCTTTTCCCGGTTCCAATTCGACATTATAAATCATAGTTCCTTCTGGGATATTTTTCAACTTCATTCTGTTGCCAGTATCGGCTTCAGCTTTGTCAGCACAGATTACTTTGTCTCCGGCTTTCAATCCTTCAGGAGCGATAATGTATCTCTTTTCTTTGTCTTCATATTGAACTAAAGCTAAGAATGCATTTCTGTTGGGGTCGTATTCCAAAGCAAGAACTTCGGCCGGCATATTGATTTTTTTCTGTCCAAACTCAACCAACCTTAAAAGCTTTCTGGCTCCGCCTCCTTTTTGCCATGAAGTAATTCTACCATTACTTCCTCTTCCTCCAGTCTTCTTAACTCTTACCAAAAGACTCTTTTCTGGTTTCTTCTTTGATAAAGGAAGTAGGTTTTTCAATTTTAATGTTTTTCTTTGCATATTATTGTCCTACAATTTCAATTTTTTGGCCTTCTTTAATCTTCACGATGGCTTTCTTGTATCCGCTTCTAAATCCAATCTTTTTTCCTTTTGTTATTTTCTTTCTGGGAATATTGATTGTTCTTATTTGAATCACATCAACCTTGTATTTAGCTTCAATCGCACTTTTAATTTCAACTTTATTAGCATCGGTAGTTACATGGAAAACATAAAAGTTTCCAGTCGCAGACATGTTAACTGCTTTTTCGGTAATGCAAGGTGACTTTAAAACACTTTTTATCGTTGTCGAAATCTCCTTGTTCTCTTTCTTAACAGTTTCTTTCTTCGCTTTCACTCCTTTTTCTTTTTTAAAAATATTCAATGCCATACTTAGTCTATAAATGTTTTCTTAATTTCTGCTATTCCCTCTTTGTCGGTTAATAAATACTTTGATGAAACAACATCTAAACAATTCAAATCTTTAGCCTGAATGGTTGAAACCTTGGGCAAGTTTCTCATTGCGAGAATAACATTTTTGTCTATTTTAGACAAAACAACCAAACATCTTTCTTTAATTCCGATATTCTTTAATAAATTTCTAGCTTCTTTGGTCTTGGCTTCTTTCAAAGACAATGATTCGGCAACCACTAAAAATCCTTCTCTGGCTTTGTCTGATAAAGCAACGAATAAAGCTTTTCTTTTAATATTCTTTGGTAAAACTTTCTTAAAGTTTCTGTCTTTAGTCGGTCCGTGAGAAACACCTCCACCAACCCAGATAGAAGATGTATTGGATCCACTTCTAGCACGTCCGGTTCCTTTCTGTTTCCAAGGTTTGATTCCACCTCCAGATACTTCGGCTCTTCCTTTAGCATGAGCGATAACCGTTCTTCTGTTTCCCATCTGAGAAACAACAACTTGGTGCATCAAATCAGAGTTCATTGGAACTTCAAATATTTCTTTCGGTAAATCAGCTTTAACAGTCTTGATTTCTACCACTTCTTTAATTTTTGTTTCTTTCTTTGCCATATGATTTATCCTCTAATTTCCAAAAGCGTTCCTCTTCTTCCAGGAATCGCTCCTTTAATCGCCATAATACTATTCTTCATATCAACCTTTACTACCTCTAAATTCTTAACACAAATTCTGTCGCTACCAGTTCTTCCAGGCATTTTTCTACCTTTAATAACTCTGGCAGGAATAGAACAACCGGTTGAACCCAATGTTCTGTGTTCGTGCTTGTTACCGTGTGTTGAAGAAAGTTTTCCGGAAAATCCCCATCTCTTTACACCTCCTTGGAATCCTTTTCCTTTAGATACTCCGGAAACCTTTATTACGTCTCCTGGTACAAAAACACTGGCCAAAATCTTATCTCCTGCTTTATATGAAGCAACGTCTCCTTCAAACTCTTTCAAATATCTGAATGGTGTTCCTGTCTTTTTAATCTTTCTTTCTGGTAAAGTTTCAAAACCAATCTTGATGGCTTCGTATCCGTCTTTGTCTTTAGTCTTAACCTGAACGACACCGCATTCTCCAGTCTGAACAAGAGTAACGGGAACTACTGTTCCGTCCTCTTTGAAGACCTGACTCATTTCAATTTTTTTACCTAATATGAATTTCATAACTTTACAAAAAAAAGACTGGATAACCAGTCTTAAAGACTAGTATTACCAAATATTCAATTAACTTTTAATTTATATAAATCAATTATTTAATTAATTAACCTACATTATACTCTTGATCTCGGTATCCACTCCAGCAGGTAGAGTCAATGACTTTAACGACTCTACCACCTTCTGGTTCGGACTCAAAATATCAATAACCCTCTTGTGAATTCTCATTTCGAATTGCTCTCTGGCCGACTTGTGAACGAAAGTTGACCTGTTTACAGTAAACTTGTTTATCTCAATCGGCAAAGGAATCGGTCCGGCAATTTTAACTCCGCACCTTAGCGCCATCTCAATAATCTGCTGGGCACTTTTATCAATGACTTTGTGGTCATAAGCGCGGAGCTTAATTCTCAACTTTGCTGTTACTTCCTTTTCAGTTTTTTTAAGGGCTGCTGACATCTTATTAATTATTCTACTTTATAATCTTAGTAATAGTACCGGCTCCAACTGTCTTTCCACCTTCTCTGATAGCAAAACCTTGCTTTTCTTCCAAAGCTACAGGAACGATTAACTTAACAGTTACTTCAACTGTATCTCCAGGCATAACCATTTCTGTTCCGGCGGCTAAGATTACATCTCCTGTAATATCAGCTGTACGAATAAAGAATTGAGGTTTGTATCCTGAGAAGAAAGGAGTGTGTCTTCCGCCTTCTTCTTTAGTCAAAATATAAATCTGAGCTGTAAATTCTGTGTGAGGAGTAATAGTTCCTGATTTAGCCAAAACTTGTCCTCTCTCAATATCTTCTTTCTTTAAACCTCTCAATAAAATACCAACGTTGTCTCCGGCTTGGCCAGTTGACAATGATTTGTTGAACATTTCAACAGAAACGGCAGTTGATTTAGCAGTTGGTCTAATACCAACAACTTCAACTTCTTCGTTAGAATTAACAATACCTCTTTCAATTCTACCAGTTGCAACCGTACCTCTTCCTTCAATTGAGAAAACATCTTCAATCGCCATCAAGAAAGGCTTAGCTGTATCTCTAACTGGTTCAGGAATGTATGCGTCTAATTTATCCATTAATTCTAAAACTTTTTGTACCCAAGGATCATCAACAGATGTGCCTTCTAAGGCCTTTAAAGCTGAACCACGGATTACTGGAACCTCGTCTCCTGGGAAACTGTATTTCTTTAATAGTTGTCTTACCTCGTCTTCAACTAGGTCAATCATTTCTGCATCTTCAACCATATCGCATTTGTTCAAAAATACGATTACTGAAGGTAAACCTACTTGGTGAGCTAAAAGAATGTGCTCTCTTGTCTGAGGCATAGGACCATCAGTAGCAGCAACTACTAAGATTGCTCCATCCATCTGAGCAGCACCGGTAATCATATTCTTAATGTAGTCGGCGTGGCCTGGACAATCAATGTGAGCGTAGTGTCTCTTGTCTGTTTCGTACTCCAAGTGAGCGATGTTAATGGTAACACCTCTTGTTTTTTCTTCAGGAGCTGAGTCAATCTGATCAACTGACTTCTCTGCTGTCTTTCCGTTCTTCATTGCTAAGCAATGTAATATTGCCGCACTTAAAGTTGTTTTACCGTGGTCAACGTGACCAATGGTTCCCACGTTTAAGTGTGGTTTTGTTCTTGCGAAAACTTCTGTTGCCATATTTTTATATTATTTATTTTTTTATTATTTATATCCCCTTTTTCTATTATTCCGACGTAAAATAAAAAGAGCGGATTAATGTTTATAATTAACAAATCTATTTTAACCAAATTTCGAAAAAAGTCAATAACCTGTTAGAAAGGAAGGTCGTCAATCTTCAATGTTTCCGCTTCAATCTCTCGCGGGACTTTAGAAACCTGTTCGGTCTTGACTTCGGCCTTTGTCTCTTTCTTGCCCTTATAATCTTCAAACTTCATGATTATCAGGGTCGGTCCGTTTTCTTGGGCCAAGATTATTTTACCTCCTTCTTCTTCGATTATCTTTTTAATTTCGTTTAGTTCCATATTATTTTCTCTTACCCTCTACTATTTCCTGGGCAACATTATTCGGAACTTTTTCGTAATGATCGAACTCCATTGATGATGTTCCTCTTCCTTGAGTCAATGATCGGAGTGAAGTTGTATAACTGAACATTTCAGATAGAGGCACTTTAGCGTAAATAACTTTGACTCCCGGTCTGTCTTCGGTCTCTTCAATCTGTCCTCTTCTTGCTGACACATCTCCGATGACATCTCCCAAGAAGTCTGGTGGAACAACTACCTCTAATTTCATAATCGGCTCAAGTAAATGAGCTCCACCTTTTTTCGCTCCATCTTGTAAAGCCATTGAACCGGCAATTTTAAAGGCCATTTCTGAAGAGTCGACTTCATGGAACGAACCATCCCACAAAATAACTTTCATATCGACTAAAGGATATCCGGCCACCACACCTTTTGCCATTGCTTCTTTAATTCCTTTTTCAATCGCAGGAATATATTCTCTCGGAATGGAACCTCCTTTAATTTCATTAGAGAATTCGAATCCTTTTCCTCTTTCTAGTGGTTCAAGTTTGATTTTTACGTGACCGTATTGACCTCTACCTCCAGTTTGCTTAATGTATTTGCATTCCGCATCAGCATTTCTGTCGATTGTTTCTCGGTATGATACTTGTGGTCTACCAACGTTGGTTTCAACTCCGAATTCTCTCTTTAATCTGTCCACAATAATTTCCAAATGTAATTCTCCCATACCTGACAAAACCATTTCACCAGATTCCTGATTGGTTTCCATTCTAAAGGTCGGATCTTCTTCTTGTAATTTCTTTAATGAAGCACCCATCTTTTCCTGGTCTGCTTTAGCTTTCGGTTCTACTTGAATTGAAATAACCGGTTCAGGGAAAACAATCTTTTCTAGAACGATTGGTCCAGATTCATCACAAAGAGTATGTCCGGTAGTTGTATTTTTCAATCCAACAAAAGCAACGATATCTCCGGCATATACTTCTTCTACTTCTTCTCTTTCATTAGAGTGCATACGAATGATTCTACCGATTCTTTCTCTTTCTCCAGAAACAGTATTTAATAAATAACCTCCTTTAGTGAAATGTCCTGAATAAGCTCGGGCATAAGTCAATGTTCCAACAAAAGGATCAGTCGCAATCTTAAAAGCTAGAGATGAGAAAGGCTCTTCATCCTTAGGATGTCTTTCTAGTTTTATTTCTTCATCGTTCGGATCAACTCCTTTAATAGCCGGAACGTCAAGAGGACTTGGCAAGTAATATACTACTGCATCCAAGACTAATTGAACTCCTTTATTTCTTAAAGATGTTCCAATTAATACGGGAACTAGTTTGTAACTAATAGTTGCTTTTCTTAAAGCAGCTCTCAAATCTTCTATTGAAATTTCTTCTTCATTTAAATATCTTTCCATTAAAGCCTCGTCTTCGGCCACAATCTTTTCAACCATTTTGTGTCTCCATTTCTTGGCTTCTTCCATTGAAGATTCAGGAATGTCAAACTTGATAACATCCTTCCCCATTTCTCCTTCGAACTTAACGGCTTTCATTTCCATCAAATCAATGATAGCGGAAAAATCTTCTTCCTGTCCGATTGGATACTGAACCGCAACGGCATTGATAGTTAATTTGTCCCAGATAGACTGCAAACTCTTTTCAAAACTTGCACCCATTCTGTCTAATTTATTGATAAAACAAACACGAGGAACGTGATATCTGTCCGCTTGTCTCCAAACAGTTTCTGATTGAGCTTCTACTCCGGCAACACCATCAAAAACAACTACTGCTCCGTCCAAAACTCTTAAACTTCTTTGCACTTCGGCAGTGAAGTCAATGTGTCCAGGAGTATCGATAAGGTTGATTCGGTGTTCGTTTGTTTTGTCTTTCTTTAAGTAATCACCGGGAGACCAGAAACAAGTTGTCGCAGCTGAAGTAATAGTAATACCTCTTTCTCTTTCCTGTTCCATCCAGTCCATAATGGCCGCACCTTCGTGAACCTCACCAATCTTGTGTGAAATTCCAGTATAAAACAAAACTCTCTCACTGGTTGTAGTTTTACCTGCATCAATGTGAGCAATGATTCCGATATTTCTGTATTTTTCGATTGGATATTGGCGGCTCATAATATTTTTTATTTATTTTAGAACACAAAACCTATTTTTATTAAAATAGGTTTGTATATTAAATTACCATGCAAAGTGAGCAAATGCTCTATTGGCTTCTGCCATCTTGTGAGCATTCTCTTTCTTTCTAACTGAATTTCCTTTGTTTTCTGAAGCTTCAATCAATTCATCGGCTAATTTAAATTTCATAGCTTTGCCTTTCTTGTCTTTGGCTGAATTAATCATCCATTTCATGGCCAAGCTCAATTTTCTGTTTCCTTTAACTTCCATTGGAACCTGATAAGTGGCTCCTCCAACTCTCTTTGGTTTTACCTCTAAGACTGGAGATACATTCTGAATGGCTAACCTGAAAACTTCCAAAGGATTCTTTTTGGTTTGATCTTTAATTAAATCAAAAGCGCCGTAAACTATTTTCTGGGCGATTGTCTTCTTCCCGTTACTCATCACTTGGTTGATAAATTTAGCAACCATGATGTCGTTATACAATGAATCGGGCATTATAATTTTCTTTTTGAATTTAAGTCCTGTTGCCATATACTATTTTTTTACTGGTCTTTTAACTCCGTAAGCACTTCTCTGTTGTTTTCTTCCTTCAACTCCTGAACAGTCAAATCTACCTCTGACAATGTGATATCGAACACCCGGCAAATCTTTTACCCTGCCTCCTCTGATCATAACGATTGAGTGCTCCTGTAGATTGTGTCCTTCACCAGGGATATAAGCGGTAACTTCGTTTCCGTTGCTTAATTTAACTCTGCAAACTTTTCTCAAAGCTGAGTTAGGTTTCTTCGGTGTAGTGGTAAAAACTTTCAAACAAACTCCCTTCTTAAAAGGTGCATCGTATTCCTTCGGTCTATTTTTTAAAGGATTAAATCCAAAAGCAAGACCGGGAGTATTGGTCTTAGTTTTTAAAGGCTTTCTATTCTTCTTAATTAGTTGTCTAATTGTTGGCATATTTTGTATCAATAATAAATCGCAAGCGAAAATTCGCTTGTGATTAAATTATCAGATAAATAGTGAAATGTCAAATGTTTACTTGGCTTCAGCAGTTTCTTTTATTGTGCGGTCCAACCTCCATCAACATACAAGATATTTCCGGTCACATATTTCGAATCTTCACTCGCCAAATAGAGGGCGGCATTGGCAATATCATCCGGCTCCCCCATGTATCCCAAAGGAGTCATTCCCTCGATCATCTTTTTCATATTCTCGTCTTCCTGTACCCCTTGTGTCATCTTAGTTTTAATGAATCCGGGAGCAATAGAATTAACACGAATTCCCAATTTAGATAGCTCAAGCGCACTGGTTTTAGTTAATTGATTAACTCCTCCTTTTGAAGCACAGTAAGCCAAGGCTCCGTTAAAACCGACTGTTCCCAAGATGGAAGCCATATTAATAATTGAACCCTTAATTCCCTTTTCTTTCATTACTCTTCCAGCGGCACGAATTCCGTAGAATACTCCCGATAAATTAATCTCTATCGTTTTGTGCCAAACATCATCAGTCATAGTTAAAGAGTCTCCTAAGCCTCCTATTCCGGCATTGTTGACCATTATGTCTACTTTCCCAAATTTATCAACACAACCCTTAATCAGGCTGTCTACTTCAGCTGATTTAGAAACATCGCATTTAACAAAAATTGCTTTATCACTAAAACGACTGACATCACTTTCATTAACATCTGAAAAAACAACTGAAGCACCTTCAGAAACAAACATTTCGGCAATAGCTTTTCCTATTCCCGAAGAAGCTCCCGTTACTATCGCTACTTTGTTTTCTAATTTCATATTTTTTAATTTATCTTTATATCCCTATTATATCATTCGGGAATAAAAAAAAGAAGGTGTTATGCGTAAACGCAAGAATAACCTTCTCTGCACATTAACTGAGGGTTGAATATTATTTTCCGGAGGTCTACTTCTTTAACTCTTAAGGCGGCGTCTAGGTCAGCATAATAAACATGCAATGAGTCGCAATAATCAACGACTCTGACAATTGTACAGCCATTAGGAGCAATAACCTCTCGGTTCAACATTCTTATTAACCCGATAAGATTAACCATGTAGGCTGCGTATGCATCTCTTGATCGCCAGTCCAGATGAATATCCACATCACCGTTTGGATAAACTCTAATCCATATCCTTTGGAGACATGGTGGTGATTCGTTGTCCATGTCGATGTGTGGTTGCCAAGTTATAATCTGGTGACGATTTGATGCTATTGCATTCTTCAGCTGTTCCGCCACTTGTTTTCTCAGAACAATGAGCTGATCCATCAAAACATCTTCGTTTGCGTCTTTTGAAAAAACTCTTTCAAAGCTTTTCAGCAGATAAGCTATTTTTTCCAAAAGATTATTCCTTTTCGGTTCAGGAATAATGTATCTGACGAATCTCTCAAAGTAGAGATAAACAAATTTCAGTCTTTCCGGCTTCTTTAAGTAAGCCGACAAGTAGCTTCTGGTGAACTCATCCGAATATTCCTTAACATTTTTGAATGGGAATTGTGGATGAATTACTCCATCAAGCATTTCTCTGATTGCTCTTCCCGAGAACACAATCATTTGAACACTGTCTTTTATTTTCTTGGGTTGCTTTTTTGATCCGATGATTGCAAAAGCCCCATGAAGACAGATGAATAAAATAATTTGTGCCCAGCCATTGATAAAACTGGTTATCTCGATTTTATTGATCGGGGAAAGTTTTTTCCCTAATACAAAATCTTCCAATATAATAACCTCCGGCCCTCTTATTTAATTGTCGAGAACCAGCTTAGAATTAACATAAATAGAAAGATTTGTCAAAAATAAAAACACAGTTTAAAAATCTTAATTTACGACAAAAACAGAGAAAGAATTTTGTCTGCCAGAACAAAAACCCAATTAAGTCCGTTAGGAATCATAAAGATTACAAAAAGAAGAATGATAAATCCGTATTGTGTAAGAAACCTTTTAAATTCTTCGAATCTGTCCGGTAATAATGAAAACAAAACATGCGAACCGTCTAAGGGATAAACGGGAATTAAATTAAATATGCCCAAAGCAATATTATAAAAAACAACGGTTGTTGCGATAATTAAAAAACTCTCTGGTAATTGAACAAATTTAATAATCAATCCGAAAATCAAAGCAATTGAGAAATTAGCCATCGGCCCGGCTAAAGCAACTTTCAAATCTCCCCATCTTTGGTCATTAAAATTCATCGGATTGACCGGAACCGGTTTAGCCCAACCGATTATCGGTCCACCCAAGATAGATAAAAATAAAGGAAGAAGGACAGAACCGACCGGGTCTAAGTGTTTTAAAGGGTTTAAATCTAGTCTTCCTGCCTCTTTGGCCGTCGGATCGCCCAAAGCATAGGCAACACTGCCATGAGCAATCTCATGAATAATAATCGAGAACAAAAGAATCAATAATGTAAATATCATTAATATATCCATGCGATAATATTAACATAAAACACGAGGGGGTTGCAATTATTTAATTTTTTGGTAATATACATTACATATGGAAAAAGAATGTACAATTTGCGGAAAATCATCTTCAATGGGAGGAAGCTACTACAAGCTTATTTCGAGATACAATCCTTCTACTAAAAGAAGAATACGCCCCAATCTACAATGGGTAATAGTTCCCGCTAATACAACCAACAAAAAATTCAAGGAATTCGCCGGGAAGAGAATTTATGCTTGCACCAAATGCATCAAATCTCTTGGAAAGAAATAAATTGTTGAGCCCTTTTCGGGCTGTAGTATAGTGGTAGTATTTGCGCATGGGGTGCGTAAGACCTGGGTTCAACTCCCAGCAGCCCGACCAAAAAAACAAGCACTGTCTCTCGACAGTGTTTTTGTTATATAAGAAAAACACCGTTTGTACGGTGTCTTTCCAAGGGTCCTACCGCCTTCAAGTGAATCCGAATGAATCCACGTGGGTGACCTCATTCATCTGCCAAGGCAGATAAATATATGGCCTCCCGATTGAAAGTTGTTCGGAATTTTGAATGATAGGACCAAGTATATTATACCTCTAAATTTTCAATACTTCAACCAATTGTTTAATCATTGCAACCACGACCGGAGCAGCCTGTAAACTGACGCATTGAACTCCACTATCATCAGCCACAATCCAAGGCTCTTCAATGGTTTTTACTTCTCCGTTCTCATATTTAAATGAATAGCCGGGAGTCATTTCATACTCATCAACGTAGTCACGAGCAACATCAGCCGGAACGGCATTTCTTAATTTAACTTTTGGAATACCGTATAGTGTATCGGCTTTCTTTAATATTTCTTCATCCATCAATAATCTTTCTTTAATCGGTTCAATTCCCTTCTCGTCTCCTTCCTTCATCACCATTTTTCCACCATCACAACCAGCCTCGTCACAAATTAAATAAAAATCTTTAGATGATTCATCGTATCCGATTTTTGAAGTCGGCAATAATTTCAAACTTCTTGAAGCATTACATTTAGGACAGATTCTTCTCCATTTGATTCTTTCGTTAATGATATTCATCGGAACATCAATCATAATGAAAATATCTGGGTCATCTCTGTAGTCAACCAAGTCTCTGAAAAATAAAGAAAAGCTGACCTGGTCCATATTTCTTGGGAAACCGTCAAGAAGAATAACTTTTCTTTCTCTTTTGGCAATCTCTCTTTTAACCAAAGCTAAAACCAATTCATCGGGAAGAAGAGTTTTAGTGTCTCTGTCTTCCATGCTTTTGATTAATTCTTCTAAGGGATAAAAACCTCGGTAGTTCTTTTCCAAAAATTCAACCAATTCTTTTTTCTTTTCCGGGTCTTGAATTTCAGTGTCTAGGCCCCTAACCATATCACCGACAGACAAGTGTTCAATTTTATCAGCTCCTAAAACCTCGGCCAACATTTTAGAATAAGTTCCCTTTCCTGAATTCTTCTTGCCTAAAAGATAAGCGATAAAAGTATTTTTCTCTAAATATTCTTTCAACTTCTCTATCTCCGGTCCGCATTTTAATTTAAAATATTCGGCTCTCTCTTTCGGATCAGCTAAATTAAACTTTCTGTCCCCTCCCATCTTGGTTTTGAAAATTGGAAAATCCATATGTTTATTTTTTACTAGTTATTATCTTATAATTCAAACCATCGGAAACAATTTTAATGTCTCCATTAGTATCATTCCTTAATACTTTAATACCAAAATTATCAAGGCGTGTCAAAACTTCTTCAGTCGGGTGTCCGTACGAATTTTTACCCACCTGAATCACCGAAACCAAAGGTGTCACCTTTTTAAGAAACTCTTCGGAAGTTGAATATTTTGAACCATGATGGGCCACCTTCAAAACATCAACATCTATATCATCTAATCCACTCTCTATCTTTGAAGAAATGTCTCCAGTAAAAAGGAAAGAACTGTCTTTATAAATCAACTTTGAAACAATTGCCGTATCATTACTTTCTTTATAATACCTGCCTGCTAATATTTCTTCTGGGCTAATGATTTCAAGAGAAACATCACCCATAACAAACTTTTCACCAGCAACAACTCCATAGATATTCGCAGCCTCATCATCAATCATTCTCTTCCAAGATTCGTATTTATCTCCATCTTTTATAATTCCCGTCCAAGCGATATTTTCAACTTTGTAATTTTCGAGAACGGAAAGAAGGCCGGTCATATGGTCTGATTCTGGATGAGTTAGAATAATCAAGTCTATTTCTTTATCCCAGAAAGGCATCTCCCGAGATAAATTATCTAAAACTTTTGAATAGCTTGGACCGCCATCAATTAAAACCTGATAACCGCCAGGAGCTTCGATGAAAATCGAATCTCCTTGTCCGACATCAAAAAAACTTACCTCAAGGTAAGCCGGTAAAGACAAAATAACAACAAAAGGAAATACTAAAAAGTTTAAGATTAAAAGTGTTAAAAGAATAAAGAACGATTTCTTCATTTCTTATTCAATTTTTCATTTAACTCTTTGATTAATTTAGTCGAATCAATATCATACATCTCGCAAACGTTTCCCAATTCCAAACTTTCCATTTCGTATCTGGCGTGAGGACAAGAAATACAGGGAAAATCATATTTCTCTAAAATAACTCCCGCCTTCTTATCATCAATCAATTTTGATAATTTAGTTTTCTTTGTAATCTTCATATTGTTTAAGCTTTTAAGAAACCGGAAACAATCAAATCAATAGCTTGCTTCTCGGTTAATCCTCTGGCTCTTAAATAATTCAATTGTTCCTCAGAAACTCGGCCAATAGAAGCTTCGTGGGTAATCTGCGCATCTTTGTTTTCGCAAACTAACAAAGGAATAGATGATATTTTTGATTTATTATCAATCATCAAACTCTGACAATCAATATGCCCTTTAGATTTTTCTTTGGCAATAATTGAGCTTTCGGCAATAATATTGGAATTCTTTCTTCCGACTAATTTCAACTTAGAAATAGCCTGTGATCCTTTTCCATTTAGAAGAACCTCTTCTTTTATTTTAATATCAGAATCAATGCCGTTAACGGAGATACTTAAATTAACCGATGAATTGTTTCCGCAGATTATCTTATTCTTAATATTTAATTCTTTGGGTGGAAACATATTTGAATAATTGTAATCCAAAGACGAGCCCTTTTCTAAAATAAATTCGTAATCGGGAAAAACATTATCCATGCTTCCCCATTTATGAACATGGTTATATTCTAAAGAAGCCCCTTCTTTTAAAATTAACTTGCCCCTGGCTTTATGTGTTCCTGAAAGATTATTCTTCAAAGAGCTGCAAACAACATTGGCCTTGGCTTTTATTCCCTTTTCAATCACCATCAAGTTCTGTAAGTCTTGTTTAACTTTCAGAGAAGCAATATTAACACAGGTAGATAAAGGAAAATCAATCTGTTTTTTGACCCAAATAAAATACCCTCCCTTAGGCTTTCCGTCAAAATACTTCTTTGTCCAATCTAAAGAATTCCAAGCGTCAATACTGGATAAAATCAACACTTCCTTGCTTTTACTAATAGACTTAACTTCGTTGTCTATTAATAAAAAATCGGGACTACATTTTTTTACAATGTTTGCACTTGGCATAGTCATTTTCTTTGATACTTTTTAAAACCTTTCTAAAATCAGTACTTTCGCAAATAATTTTCCCATCTATTATAACACCGACTCTATTGGGATTGATCTGCTCTAATATTTCTCCCTGATGGGTGATAATTAAAACCGACATTCCATTCTTAACCCTTTCTTTAATAATGTTTACCACTTCCTCCCTTTTCTTAATATCCAAACCAGAATCTATCTCATCTAAAATCATCAAATCGGGATTTAAAGCTAAAACCTGCATCAACTCAGAAATTTTCTTTTCTCCGCCAGAAAAATTAACATTAACATCTCTCTCTAAAAGATTGGAATGTTTTTCTTCGTACTCGCTCCTTTTTTTAGAAATCAAATCTAATAATTTTTCTAATTTTATTCCTTGTAACGCTGGAGGATTTTGAAAAACTAAAGCGATACCCTCTTTAACTCTTTTTTCTAAAGCCAACTTCTTAATATCTTTTCCCTTTAAAATAATCTCTCCTTTTTTGATTTTATACTCCGGTAAGCCCATGACGGTTTTAGCAAGAGTGCTTTTACCACTAGCGTTAGGACCCAAAAGAGCAAAGACTTCTCCCGCTTTAATTTTCAAATCAACTCCGTTAAGAATTGTTTTTCCGTTGTTTTCAACAACTAAATTTTTTATTTCCAATAAACTCATTTTAATAAATTAACCCAATGACTGGGTTAATTGTATATAATAATTTAAAATAATTAATCTTCCGTTTCTTCTCCTTCTGCTTCACCTTCAACCTCAATTGCTCCATAAGGGCATAAATCAACACCGCCGCACTCTTCAACCTTGGCCGAGCTAATAATCTTAGACTTGCCATCGGTGTCCATCTCAGCCCCCTCAGGACAAGCCAATGCACAGCTGCCGCAACCGATACACGTTTCTTTATTTACCTTATAAGTTTTATAAGTTTTTTTTGTATCTTCCATGGTTTTATTTTTTACACTTTTCTATTGTTGCTTCTGCTTCTTCTTTTGATTTGAATCCTACCACCTTAACCCATTTATTCGGTTCAAGTCTCTTATATGTTTCAAAAAATTCTTGAATCTCTTTTTTTTGATGCTCGGTTAAATCATCCATACTGTTAATGTGTTTGAATCTTGGATCAATCTTGTCATCAGGAACTGCAATAATTTTGTAATCAATTCCGCTTTCATCTTCCATATCTAACATTCCGATAATCTTGCAAGGGATAACGCAACCGGGAAAAGTCGGCTCATTAACCAATACTACGGCGTCCAAAGGATCTCCGTCTTCCGACAAAGTATTTTCAATAAAGCCGTACTCAAAAGGCCAGAAAACAGAAGAATATAAAGCCCTATCAAGCATTATCTTTCCTGACTCTTTGTCCAGTTCATATTTATTTGAACTGCCTTTTGGATTTTCGATAAAAATATTTAATTTCATTTTTTTATTTATTATTCTTTATTTAACCTTATCTTAAAAAAGTAAATTATTCAAGATTATTCCGGCTTTCTTTTCCTAGTCATCATTTCGATTAAAGCCGCTTTGGGAGTCTTATTCTTATACAAAATATTAAACACCGAAGAAACAATCGGCATTTCTACCTTGTATTTCTTGCTTAATTGATATACTGCCTCAGCAGTGGTTGCTCCTTCAATAATACTGGCGGTTGAATTAACAATATCTTCCAGCTTCTCTCCCTTGGCAATTCTTTCTCCCAAGGTTCTGTTTCTACTTTCAGGACTGATGCAGGTTGTAGAAAGGTCTCCCAGTCCGGCCAAACCGTAGAAAGTCTTTTTCTTGGCTCCCATTTTCTCTCCCAATCTTTGTATTTCAACGATTCCTCGAGACAATACGGCCGCTTTAGCATTAGAACCAAAACCAAGCCCGTCGGATATTCCAGCCACGACGGCAATAATATTTTTTAACGGTCCACCTAGCTCAACTCCGATAACATCGGTCGAAGTGTACACTCTGAAATATTCATTACTAAAGATATCTTGAATCTTTTTAGCAATTGCATGATTCTTTGAAGCAGCGACGACTAAAGCCGGCAATTCGCGTGCGACTTCAATCGCAATCGTCGGACCAGATAGAACAGCTGTCTGAACATTTCCTAATTCATCTTTTAAAACCTCTGTCATTCTTTTTAATGTTTTCTGTTCTAATCCTTTGGCAACATTGATGAAAACTTTTCCTTTTAAGGAGACATTTTCTTTTTTAATCTTATTAGCCACGTCTCTGAAAAACTTAGACGGAATACTAAATACAATATATTCACCGAATTCTATCGCTTTACCCAAGTCTTTTTCAAAAACAATATTAGAAGGAATCTTTATCCCCTTCAAATATGTTTTATTCTCCCTTTCCCTGTCTAAAACATCCAAATACTCAGGAAAAGCGCTCCAAACTGTGACTTGATGCCCGTTTTTAGACAATAAAATGGCTAAAGTTGTCCCCCAGGCTCCATCGCCTAAAATTGTTAATTTTGTTTTTTTCATATGTTTAATTATACCTCAAATCTTCCTGTGAGCGCAAATATCTTTAAAGTCGCAATATTGGCAGTGCCATCCCGGAGTGGGCTTGAAATTACTCCTCTTAATTTTCTCCAGTAAATCTCTGATTTCAGCTTCTGTATTATCAATATCGTCATCTTTAATATCAAAAGAACAAGTTGTCCCATCATCAAGATAATAATAGGTTAATTTAAGAGGATTCAATCCTAAAACCTTCTTGGCTGCAACCGCATAAATCATCAGTTGAAGCTTTTCTTCTTTAGCTAATGTTTTTTTCGGTGAACCAGTCTTGTAGTCAATAATTTCCACTCCGTCGCCCAATTTATCTATCCTGTCTATCGTTCCAATGAAAACATCTCCGTTTAATTTCAAATTAAAATTCTTCTCCAAGGCCGGCTCATCATTAACTAAAAGAACTTCCGGTTTGTTTTTAATAAAGTCATCGTAAAAAAGCTTGAGGCTTTCTTTTCCTTTTTCGTAAAATTCTTTTTTAATCACGGATGACTCGTACCAATCTTCTATCCATTCCTTTTCATATATTTTCAATAAATCTTCGAAACTTAATATATTGGAATTAGCATTTTTACCGAAAAGAGTTTTCTGCTCGATTAAAGAAAGCTTTAATGATTCTGAAACAAAACGATGTAATGTCTGGTGGATACTTTTTCCGAAACTAAAGACTGACTTTCCCCTAATTGGTATTTTAAAGATGCTTCCGAACTTATATCCTAAGGGACACTTCCTGAAAGATTCAACTTGAGAATAAGAAAAGTGGTCAGGAAGAAATATTCTCAAATCTTTCCCTGAACCATTGGTTTCATTTGATTCTAATTTAAAGCTCATCGAACGCTTAATGCAAAAACCCGAGCTTCTGGTAAACTTCTGCTTATTCAATGCTTCTTCAGTAATCAAACCCGATTCAAGCAAGAATCTTGATGGTTTTTTTAAATCTTTGCCGCCGTAATCAGTGGCCCAAGTCAAAAACAATCCTTTTTTAGCGCGCGTCAAAGCAACATAAAACAATCTTCTTTCTTCTTGAATATGCGACTCTCCTTCCGGCAAAACTTCTTTAATCAAAGCTTCGGGTATTTCGATCGGATTCTTTCTCTGGTCAGAAGGAAACTTTCGGGCAACCAAATTGGTCAAGAAAACGTATTTAAATTCAAGCCCCTTAGAAGAATGAATTGTCATTATTCGCACTGCGTCAAAGCTTGAATCAATCCCCGTTCTGATTGAACCTTCTTCGCCCGCTTCCAATTCCATTTGCAGATTTTCCATAAAAGAAAGAAGGGTCGGATCATTTTGAGAATTATCAAAACTCTTTATCTTCTCAAAAAACTGATCAATTAATTCCCACTTTTTAAAACTCTCTTCGTTATTTTCAGGAATATATTTTGCATATTCCAAATCATTAATGACGTGGATAAAAACTTCACCGGCACCCTTTTCTTTTGATAATTTGTAATGCTTCTTTAGATTTTCGGCAATCTTTTTTAATTTAACAACCGTGTCTGAGGTAAATTTACTCAAAAGATGACTATTGTTAATCGCTTCAAAAATAGGAATTCCTTTTTTATCGCTGTATTGGATAATCCTTGAAACTTCTTCCGGAGAAAAATCCATCATCCTTAATATCCTGTAAAAATTAGGAGAATCGTAAAAATTAAGAATAACCTTAAGATAAGAAATCAAATCAAGTATCAAAGGATTGGTGTATAATCCTTTCGAAGATACGAATTGATAAGGAATCCCAGCTCTTTCTAAAGCTCGGCTAAAACTATTGGCCGATTCATTGGTTCTGGTTAAAATTGCAAAATCAGAAAACTCCGCCTTGCTGTCGATTTCTTTCAACTCCCATATTTTATTAACAACTCCCGACACTTCATCGTCAGCCGTTTCAAAACCAAGCAACTCTATCGCTCCCAATTTTCCCTGATTGCTTTTAAGTTTCTTATCAATCTTTTTAAAAGATTTTAGATCTATTCCTCTTTCTTTCGCTCTTTTATTAATCCCCTCAATTTCATTCAATTGATATTCCAAGCGATTGGGATTATTCAATTGAATAAATTGATATGACAAATCAAGAATATTTTGCGGAGATCTATAGTTCTCAACCAAAACAATTTCTTTGGATTTAGGATAATCTTGCTTAAATCTTAAAACATTATTAAATGAGGCTCCCTGAAAGCCCATTACCGACTGGTCATCATCTCCGACGACTGTAATATTGTTCTCGGGATAGATTAATTTTTGAACCAATTCATATTGGACCCAGTTAGTATCCTGAAATTCATCAACCATCACATACTTGAATTGGTCCCTGTATTTTTCCAAAATCTCCGGACGCTTCTCAAACAACTTTAAAGTGTAATTTATCAAATCTCCAAAATCTAAAACATTATTGTCGAGTAAAAGCTTTTGATAAACATGATAAGCCTCGGCCACCTCTTTAATCATTTCGTATTCTTTCTGTTTATTGCTCAAATCTTTCTTGTCCTTTGATTTTACCGATTTGGAGCCAACCGGAATATCATCCATATTCAATTTCAAAGAATCGGCATGCTCTAAATAATTTTCTGGATAAATTCCCTCATTCTTGCAATGACCGAAATGGGAAACCAAAGCTTCGATAAACTTAGTTGGATTACCGAGCGGACGATATTCTTTTAAAAAGTTGAATTTATCAAAATTCTTCTTAATCAGAATCCAGCTGCCAGTCTGCTCCAATAATTTGTAATTGGTCGGTATCCCGATACTTAATCCGTATCTCTTTAAAACACGGTCGCAAAAAGAATGAAAGGTTGAAATCCAGAAATCGTAATATCCAAAAGGCAAAAGTTTCTCTGCCCTTTCTTCCATTTCCCTGGCTGCTTTTTCGGTAAAAGTAACGGCCAGAATCTCTTCCGGCTTAATTCCCTTTTCCTTGATTAAATAAGCAATACGATGGGTTAAAACAGTAGTTTTACCGGTTCCCGCTCCGGCAACAATCAAAAGAGGCCCCTTATCAAAGGTAACCGCCTCTTTCTGTTCTTTGTTCAGTTTAGATAATAAATCAGACTCCATATTCCCCATTATATCTCAATTTACAAAACTAAAAAAGGACCACCGGTCCTCTTTCAAAATGTTGTTTTATCTCTTGTCGCTTTTGTTTTTCTTGGTTAATTCATCATGAAACATGTCCAATCCGAAGGCATCAAGAACTTTCCTTGCTTTCTTGACCGTCTTATCTATCCCAACACTAAAATATTCTTTGATTAAATTAGAAACTTTCTTGTCTTGGGTTGGATTTTTTTCATCCTTCTCTTCTGTTGCTCCCGTTTTCTGGTATATGTTTTGAAGAAGTTCTTCTTTTTTTTCTGCCGGGACAGTCTCCTCTATTTTTTCCTGAGGCTTAACTGTCTCGCCCTGTTCTTTTTCAAAAACAGCTCCTTCTAAATTTTCATTTATCTTTTCGCTCATGCACCAATTTTCTTAAGCATCTCTTCTTGAAGATTATTCAATTCCGTTTGAATAATATTTGAAAAGTTAGGAACCTTTTCATTTAAAAAGCTGTCTACTTTGCCCATTAATCCGCTTTCTAAATAACCGTTTAGTTCATTTGCTTCTTCTCCGTTAATTGTTTCCATCACCTTCAAGATGATTTTACTGGAAACAATATCACTCATCTGGCTAACCAAAGAGTCCTTCTCTTCTGCAGGAAGATTATTAAGGCCCAAAGCCTCGATCATATCCCTGCATTTGATTGTTACTGTTTTTTCCATAATGTTTTAAATTATTTAATTTCGTTTGTTAAATCAATCTCATCTCTCCCTTCTTTCTTTAAATCATTAACAAATCCGGAAAATCCTCGCATAATAAAGGCACCACCAGCCATTCCCGCCAAGGCGGTAGCCTTAGTAGCATATGCGGCCGGCAAGAATCCAGCATGCATTCCAAAAGTAATCATACTGATAAAGCCAGTAGGAGGAGCGGCAATGGCGACTCCGACAATAGCTAAACCAACAATGAACTGGAATTTTCTGTCCTTCATCAAAGCTTTGATTTTCTCAAAAGATCCTTTCTTTCCGCCTTCCAAGTTTTTAATTTGTTCGTTTACTTCTTTTGCTTTCTTGTAAAGATAATCTTTTAATCCTTCGGCTTTTCTTTCCGTTTCAGGAGATTTTTCTTGTTTTTCTTCACTCTCTCTTCCGCCAAAATAATGATCTTCTGTCTCCTTTACACTATAACCAGTAAGATTTGATATTTTTCCTAATACTTCCTCGTATTCACCATAAACAGTTCTGTATTCTTCATTTATCTGAGAATCTTTCTTTTTAATACCTAACCTATACATCAATCCTCGTTGTTCATCCATTTTAGCGAATAATTTATTCTTTCTTTGGTTTAAATTAAATAATTCTTCAGCTAATTTTTCTACCTCTGCTTCTGTTGGATTCTTTTCTTTTTCTTTATCTTTTGGTTCTTCTTTTGTTTCTGTTTTTTCTGGACTCTTTAAAACTTCTTCCAATTGTTCTTTAACTTCTTTTCCGCTTTGCTCAACCGGCTTTTCCTCTACTACTTCTTCCTTGTTTTCTGGTTTTTCTTCTTTAACTTCTTCTGAAGTAACCTTGACTTCTTCTTTTATAACTTCTTGTTTGGATTCAACTTCTTTCTTTTCTTCTGTTTCTATTGGTTCTTCTTTTATTATCACTGTTCTCTTGGGAGCTGAGGGAACAGATTCTTTATTGCCTAAATCAAGACCTGATCTGTAGTCTCTAATTAGTTCATCTTTTTCGTCGTCTTCTTTTTTAGGATTATCTTTTTCTTTTAAGTATTGGTCGTAGCCAACCTTATAGTCACCGGATAATTCCTTTAATTCTTCTTCGCCTTCTTTTTTGTCCTTTTTCAAAGCATCAGCATAATCGCTGGGCAAAGACTCTTCTCCAAATTCTTGTTCTTCTTTTTCTGCACTCATATTTTTATATTATTTATAATCTTCTTTGTCTTATCTCTGATTCCACCACTTCCTTACTTCTGCCGTAAGTTAAGGCGTAATACTCTTTAATATCCTTAATCCTCTCAAAGTTTCCTTTTTCCGGAGGATAAGTTTTAACGTTAAACGGCTTAGAAATCTGTCCGTTCATCATCATTTTGACGTAAAAATTGAAATTGTCAATATTGATTAAATCTTGAGCATTAAAGACCGGAGCAAACTCTTTTTCTAAAAATTGAGCATCTTCGGCTCCGATTCTGAATGAAATTATCGTTCCCACATTGCCAAAAACGCTGTCTCTGATTAAATCAGGCAGTTGTCCGATGAATTGATGCGAGATTATTAATGACAATCGGTATTTTCTTGCTTCAGACAATATCTGAGAAATACTGTTGGTGGCAAAATTTTGGAACTCATCAATGTATAAATAAAAATCTTTTCTTTCCGTTTCTGGGGTATCAACTCTTGAGAACGCCGCCATGGCTAATTTACTTGTCATGATTAGACCCAATAAAGAACTGTTCATTTCACCCAGTCTTCCTTTACTTAAATTAACCAAGAATATTTTTCGGTTATCCAATATCTCTCGAAAATTAAACGAACTCTTCGTTTGTCCGATAATCGGACGCATATAATCATTGGAAACAAAAGTGTCGAACTTGGAAGTGATATACGGCACCATGTTTTTCAAAGCAGCTTCGCCTCCAGCTTGTTCAGCCTGCTTTTCCCAGAATTCCTTGACCAAGACATTATTGCATTTAGCTAATAATCGGTGCCTGAATTCCGTATCGGACAAAACCTTAGGAACTTCCATCAAAGTGTATACTTCATTAGGATCATCCATTAAAAGCATTAAAGCATTTCTAGTGTATTGTTCGAACATCGGACCTCCGGTCTGTTTCAAGTCGTATAATTTATCAAAAATATTTATCATCTCATTGACGATAAAGGTTTTTTGTTCGGGAAAACGCTTATCGTATTCAAGCATATTTAAACCAACCGATCTTTCCAAATTAGTCGGGTCGAATAAAACAACATCTTCAACTCTTTCGTTGGGAATCTTGCTTAAAATATCATCAACTAAATCTCCATGCGGGTCCAATAATCCGATACCTTCTCCGTTTTTAATGTCCTGCAAAGCCATATTGGATAATAAAGCCGACTTACCAGTTCCGGTTTGACCGATAACATAGGCATGTCTTCTTCTGTCATCACTTCTCAGTCTGATGTCTTTCTTTTCTTCTCGGTATTCATTATATCCTAGCAACAATCCTTCTCGCGGCAAATCAGTTGGCGGAGCTGAGTTCTTCGCTTTCACTCCTTTAATATTGGGTGTTGAAGTTAAAGGAGTTGGAAAATGGAAGATACTGGTCAGCTCTTCTGAATTTAAAATATTTTTTTGAAGACCATCAAATAATCTAAAACTGTATTGATAAATTAAATCATTGGCACTTTTTCCTTTAAGCATTATCAATCTAAAATTATTTGTCTTAGGAGAATTGAATTGCTCAAAAGAATTAGCCATCTGAACAAAAACATCTTCGCATCTCTTTTTGTCTTCGATCGAAACAACCAAACGGATGTTGGCTTCAAAGCTGTCTTTACTTATCTTCTCTTCCAGCATTTTCAAAAGTGCTTCATCAACTTTAGGTTGAGCAAGCTTGCTTTCTTCTTTTCCTTTAATCGCACTTAAAAAACTGGTTGCACCGATAGCCTGATTAAAACCTTTTCCCTGAGCAACCTCATCGATAATCATTTTGGCTCTGGTGTGCCAATCATTATTGCCTTTTTTAATCACCACCTGAATCGCCGCTTCTTCTTTTTCATCAAGCTTGGTCAAGATATTGGTAATGCTTGATAAAGGATCTGTTTCAATATAGTTGTATGTCTTAATGGGAAGATAATACGGCTTGGTGGTTTTCAAATATCCGCAAGATACATTCTCAGTCGGAGAAAAAATATTATAGTCATCTGCTTTTTCAACCTGAGCATTGGGATAAATACTGTATATTTCTTTTTCGATAAAGCCTTCAAATCTTTTCGGAGCGGCGACATAGAAAAATATCTGCTCTTTGATTTTTCCAATCTCCAAGGCAATCCACGGTTCAATTCCTAAAACACTTTCTTTATTAAAAGAAGTTAAACTGCTGTAAAAATCTTCCATCAGCCTTATCCAATCTTTTTCTTGCTTTCCCGCCTTCTGTGCTTCTTCAATAGACTCTCTGGACATCTTGACCGAGAATAAAACAAACTCCAATGATTCTTTTAATTCCTTAGACTTATTTCTTTTCTTTAATAAAAACACAAAAACAAGCAATAAAACAATTAGTGCCAAGAAAGAACCGTAAATATAGTAATTATTAAAATCAAACATATTACCTTGCGTTTATTATATAATGAATAAAATAAAAAAGGAAGCCAATCAGGCTCCTTTCTTCATATATTTTTCTCTTTCTTTGACATCAAACTTCTCAAGTGAATATCTTAACATCGTTCTCGGCATAACTTTACAATGTTTTTCCAAAAATTCTATCTCAATTGCCTTATCTCTCTTACCTAATTCTCTTAACATCCAACCAACCGCCTTATGAATCAAATCGTGCTTGTCATTCAATAATATTTTTGAAAGCTTTAAGGTATCTTCGTATTCTTTATTCCTTAAAAGAGTAAAAGTGGAAAGAATAGATATTCTTCTCTCCCATAAATTACTTGATTTAACCAAAGAATATAATATTTTTCTTTCTTTCTTTTTTTCCAAAAGAAAATTGCCGACAATATTGGGAGCAGTCAAATCAACTAAATCCCAATTATTGATATTCTTAGTGTTCTTTAAATAAAAATCATATATCTCTTTCTTGTTTTCCTTCTGCTTGTATCTTTCAACCAAAATCAATAATCCAGTAAGTCGGTGTTCGTGAACCTTGCTATCTAATAATTCCTGAACATCTTTTAAAGATGCTTCTTTAAATTTCTTGACTATCTCTCTTATCACTGGAACTCTGATTCCCCAGAAAACATCTCCTTCTCCATACTGGCCCTTTCCGGTTTTAAAAAACCAAGATAGAATTCCGGCATCAACCGGATTCTTCTTCGATTTTAATTCTTTGAGTATTTTATCAATCATCTTAAGCTAAAAATTGGAATAAGGCTCCTAATAAACAAAGGAGTCCGAAGATTAAGGTGAACTTAGAGAAATTAACTTTCTTTGAAAAATCAAGTAAAAGCTTTAATGATATTATTCCGAAAATAAAACTGAAGATAACAGCAATCCAAGACGACGAAGCTATTACCGGATCTTTAATATATAAATACAATGAAGAACCGATAACTACCGGCACTGAAATCATATATGACCTCTTCAATATTTCAGTCGGGTCGCTTTCAGTTAAAGACAATCCGAAGACGGTTGAACCGGAACGAGAAACTCCGGGAATGGCTGATATTGCTTGCAATAATCCCACAATAATCGAAGACACATCTTTATTAATTTTCAATTTAATATTGGTCTTCTGGAACCAAGAAGTTAGAAGAAGACCTAATCCAGTTAAAGCCAAAAGTCCGGAACCCATTGAAACATCTCTGGCCATCTTATAAACAAAAAAACCTAATGTTCCAGAAATAAAAGTAACAATAATAAAGAATCTTAAAAATTCTTTGTCTTTAAATTGAGCCAGATTAATCCAATCTTTCCAGAAATATACAATCGCCGCTAAAACCGTTCCTAAATGTAAAAACAAAGCTAAATCAACACTGTTATAATCTTTGACTAAATAGCTGGAAAAAATAGCAACTACTCCTTCACTTGAAATCGGTATCCACTCAAATATTCCCTGCAAAAATCCTAATAAAATATAATCCCACATATTATTTTTCTATTTTAACAAATCTATATTTATTAAACTGATCTTTCAAAAACTCGAACTTTGAATATTTATCTTTAATGATTTCTTCAATCCATTCTTTTTGCTCTGGATCAAATTCCAGATAAATAACTCCGTTATCTTTTAAATAATTGATTGCTTCGTTTAAAAAAACTTTGATATATTCCATTCCATCGTTGCCGCCATATAAAGCAATCGCCGGTTCAAACATTTTAACATCTTCCCCCACTTCATCAATTCTGCTTTCGGCAACGTAAGGAGGATTGGCTAAAATGTAATCATAATGCTTTTCAATATTTGAAAAAACATCCGTCTTAATCAAAGAATATCTTTCTTTGTTTAAACCATTCAAATCAAGATTGATTTTTATCTGTTCTAAAAATAAATCTTCTTTCTCTCCAAAATCACAAAAAGAATCTTTAACATTCTTTAGAATTGATATTCCGATACACCCCGAACCGGCAAACAAATCAAGGCATTCCGCCCCTTCTTTAATTTCTTTAAGAACAATACTGACCCAGTATTCAGTTTCTTCTCTTGGAATCAGCGGTCTTTTTGATAAATCAATTTTGACTCCCAAAAAATCCTTAAAGCCCTGTTTGTATTCTTCTGGCAAATCCATACTATCCGACAATTAAAATAGCTGATAATATTCCGATAATCACACCGCCAGCTATTTCAACCATGCTGTGCCCCAATCTTTCTCTTAACTTATTCATCTCTTCTCCTTCTTCCTCATTGTACATTTCAATTAAGATGTTTAACGATTGGGCTTGTTTTCCCGCTGCCCCTCTAATTACCTTCGCATCGTAAATCATGAAAAAGGCTAAAATAGCAGCAATCGCAAAAGGAACCGAATCAAAGCCGGAAATCAATCCCACTGCGGTGGCCAATCCCGCCACAGTCGCACTATGAGAAGAAGGAAAACCTCCCGGCAAGGAATACAAATCAAACCTAAACTTCTTTTGTTTTATTGTCAGAACAATGGCTTTGGTTGTTTGTGCGACAAACCAGCCCAATAACCCTGAAGCCAATGCCTTATTTAATAATAATTCTTGTATCATATGTATATATATTACCAGATTTAATCCTTAATATCAAAAATCTTACTCGATTCTTTAAAGCCCTTAATCATCTTCGCTTTGTGCTGGGGAACGTTAAAATAATCGGCAATTAATTCAATTATTCTTTTATTAGCCATGTTTCTTTCCGCTTCTTCTTCAACAAAAACATCGAAGCTGTCGCTACTCTTCTTCACTATCTTTTCTTCTTTTGAATTAGGAAAGGCTTTAACTTTAATCAGCATACTTTTTTAATATTTTAAAATCTTTCTTTAAAACATCTTTCATCTTCGGATTATACAATGCCACGGCCGGGTGATAAAAAGGAATGATTGTTTCTTTGCCTTTAAAAACTTTGCCGTGAATCTTTCCAATAACATCAATCTCTGATTCTAAACCGAACTTCTCCATAACAAATTTCATTGAAAGCCTGCCTAAAGGACAAATTACATTGGGAGAAATTAATTCAATCTGCTTTTCGATAAAATGACTGCAAGCTTTAATTTCTTTTTCTCCTGGATCTCTATTTTCCGGTGGACGGCATTTAATGATATTACAAATATATACTTTTTCTCTATTGATATTAGCTGAAGACAATAATTCGTCCAAGAACTTACCTGACCTTCCGCAAAAAGGAATTCCGGTTGCATCTTCTTTCGCTCCCGGCGCTTCTCCGATAAACATTATTTTAGCCTTCAAACTTCCCTGTCCGATAACCGGAGCCATTCTTTTCTTATACAAAATGCACTTCTTGCATAATAAAGCATCCTTGCTTATCCTTTCAAATTCTTTCTCTTTTTTGCTCGACATACGAAAATATTAACATAATTCAGGGAAACAAAAAAGTCCCGAGAGCGGGACCTTTTTATTAATTTATTTTCAACAATTCAACTTCGAATATCAAAGTGGCATTAGGAGGAATCACTCCACCGGCACCGGATGAACCGTAACCCAGAGATGAAGGAATAGTCAACCTTCTTTTTTCTCCGACTTTCATATTAAGCACTCCTATCTCCCAACCTTGAATAACTCTGTTTTGTCCCAAGGTAAAAGAAAATGGTGCTCTTCCGATACTTGAATCAAATTGAGTTCCGTCAGTTAAGGTTCCGGTATAATTAACGGTAAGAGTGTCTCCTGTCTTTGAAACTTCTCCTGTTCCCTCTTGTAGTACTTCTATTTTAACTTCATCCATGTTTTGTATTTGACTGTAATTTTGCTCTGTATTTTCTTCATTGTTTGGAGCCATTGATTCTCTCGGCTTCATTA